>Ga0194116_10004400_pt1 | contig 16162 bp, 9 predicted proteins | sample TA2MahsurfametaG_4_FD_148617 | JGI IMG/M metagenome (GOLD analysis project Ga0194116, IMG submission 148617) | Freshwater microbial communities from Lake Tanganyika, Tanzania - TA2015008 Mahale S9 surface | ecosystem: Environmental > Aquatic > Freshwater > Lake | place: Tanzania: Lake Tanganyika...
CCGACGGATTTGAGTTCTTTCGATTGTGCAATGCACCAGGCAATTCCAATCTCTTGAATCTCTTCTTTACTTCTGGCATGCAGCACTTGCTCTGTTAATTCTTGCGGAATGTCTATGTGGAAGTGATGCGGAAGAATGTGCAACTGAGAAGAGGTACTCAATGGTTTCAAACCCGGAATAATCGGGACGTTGATGCCCGCAGCGCGACACGATTCAACAAACGAAAAATACTTACTGTTATCAAAAAACATTTGCGTAACGATGTACTCAGCCCCAGCATCTACTTTTTGCTTTAAGTAATTTAAATCCATTTGTTGATTGGGAGATTCGAAATGCTTTTCGGGATAGCCAGCTACTCCAATGCAAAAATGGGTGTGTTGAACGTTGCGTAAATCGGGATCTAAATACTTTCCATGATTCATATTCACCACCTGCTGTACCAATTCTTTCGCATACTGGTTGCCATCATGCTCTGGAACAAAACGGCCTTCACTTTTTATGGCATCACCACGCAGCAACAACACATTGTCTATGCCCAAGAAATGCAAATCAATGAGCGCGTCTTCGGTGTCTTGTTTCGAGAATCCACCACAGATAATATGTGGTATTGTATCTATTTGATATTTGTTGAGAAGAGCGGCACATATTCCAACCGTACCTGGTCGCTTGCGTACGGTATGTTTCTTGAGTAAGCCGTTGCCAGCATCGCGAAAAACATATTCTTCGCGGTGATAAGTAACATCTACAAAGGCCGGTTCGAACTGAATAAGTTCGTTCATGGTGCCGTAGATTTCTTGAATGTTTTCTCCTTTCAAAGGAGGTAATATTTCAATACTGAACAGCGTACGCTTCGCTTCCGACAGGTGTTGTATGACTTTCATGTTAGAACAATAATGGAGATAATATTTTTTTTGCTTCGTCAAATGACACGCCTCTTCTTAACGCGTAGTCTTCGACTTGGTCCAATTCAATTTTGCCAATACCGAAGTATTTGCTTTCCGGATGGCCAATGAAATAGCCACTTACAGACGATGCAGGATACATGGCTAAAGATTCGGTTAATGAAATTCCAATTTCATTTTCAACATTCAACAACTTCCAAATGGTGCGTTTTTCCTCGTGATCGGGACAAGCCGGGTATCCAGGGGCAGGACGAATGCCTGCATATTTTTCTGAAATGAGTTCATCATTCGTCAAAACTTCATCAGCTGCATAACCCCAAAAATCTTTTCGAACTTTTTCATGAAGCAATTCAGCAGAAGCCTCAGCCAAACGATCGGCCAATGCTTTTGAGAGTATGGCGTGATAATCGTCTTGTTCGGCTTGAAATTTTTTCGCAATTTCTTCTGCCCAGAATCCTGTTGTCACTGCAAAGCATCCGATGTAATCTTGTTGATTTTCTGAAATGAAATCGGCGAGTGCCAAATTCGGTATGCCCTGAGCCTTTTCGGTTTGCTGACGTAAAGTAAGAAAGGTTACATCTTCTGCGCAAGGCGAATAGGATTTCGAATACACTTCAATATCATCTGAATTTTTTCTTCGTGCAGGAAACAAACCGAATATTCCTTCGGTAGAACGATTTTCTTCTTTCCAAGCATTCAAAATTTCTTGAACGTCTTTGAACAACAGTGTAGCCTGTTCACCAACCACTTCATCGGTTAATATGGCCGGGAATTTACCTGCCAATTGCCATGCTTGAAAGAAGGGAGTCCAGTCTATATACGGTTCCAATTCCTTCACTGAAAATTGAATTTTGTGTACTCCTAATTGTTTAGGTTGAAATGGAAAATGCGCAGAGGTTGTCTGGAAAGCATTGCTGCGGGCAGTTTTCAGAGAAACTCTCCTTTTGTCGCGTTGATGTGTTTCGTAGTTTTCTCGAACACGCGCATATTCTGTTTTTATATTTTGAAGAAATACTTCGTTTTCATCTTTACTAAATAAACTTCGAACAGCAGGAACCACTTTACTTGCATCGTTCACATGAATTACTGGAACACGGGTACGTGGCTCTATCTTCACCGCAGTGTGAACACGCGAAGTTGTGGCTCCACCAATTAAAACAGGGAAGTTGAGTTTTCTTCTGGAAAGGTCTTCAGCCAGATCGCACATGATCTCGAGCGAAGGAGTAATGAGTCCGCTGAGTCCTATGGCGTCGGCGTTTTCGCGAATGGCCGTTTCAATAATTTTTTCATTCGGAACCATAACACCGAGGTCCACAATCTCATATCCGTTGCAGGCCAATACAATACTCACTATGTTTTTTCCAATATCATGAACATCGCCTTTCACAGTAGCGAGAACAATTTTTTTCTTGGTTTGTGCTTGCGTCGGATTGCGTTCTTTTTCAGCAAGGATCTGCGGCTCTAACACAGCAACTGCTGCCTTCATCACGCGTGCACTCTTCACCACTTGTGGAAGAAACATCTTTCCACTTCCGAAATAGTCTCCAACGATATTCATGCCGTCCATAAGCGGCCCTTCAATGATTGAAAGTGGCGTAGGGTAGTGGAGCAGTGCTTCTTTCACATCGTTTTCGATGTGTTCGGTAATTCCATGAACCAATGCATGGGAGAGTCGTTTTTTCAACGACTCACTTCGCCATGCTGCTGTGGTTTCAATTTTATTTTTTTGTGTGTTGAATTGTTGGGCTATTTCAAGAAGGGCTTCCGTTGCATTTTCGGTTCGCTTGAAAATAACGTCTTCCACCTTCAACATTAAATTCTTGTCTACTTCGTCGTAAACTGCTAGCTGTGCGGTGTTCACAATACCCATGTCCATTCCGGCTTGAATGCCATGATAAAGGAACGAGGCGTGCATGGCCTCGCGTACGACATTGTTTCCTCGAAAAGAGAAAGAGACATTCGACACACCACCGCTTACTTTCGCAAGAGGTAAGTTAGCCTTGATCCACGCGGTTGCAGCGAAGAAATCAATGGCATATCGCTTGTGCTCTTCCAGTCCTGTTCCAATTGGGAAAATGTTCGGATCGAAGATGATGTTGTGCGCAGGAAATTGTGCTTGCTCTGTGAGTATTCGGTAGGCGCGCTCGCAAATGTTTTTTCTTCGCTCAAACGTATCGGCTTGTCCTTCTTCATCGAAAGCCATGACTACCACTGCGGCTCCGTATTTTCGGGTAAGTTTCGCGCGTTCTAAGAACAGTTCTTCTCCATCTTTCAAACTGAGTGAATTCACAATGCACTTGCCCTGTGCGCATTGCAAACCGGCTTCTATGATTTCCCATTTCGAAGAATCAATCATGAGAGGAACCCTTGAAATATCGGGCTCGGCAGCCAAAAGATTCAAGAAGGTACGCATGGCTTCTAAACCGTCTATAAGTGCATCGTCCATGTTAATGTCGAGTATTACAGAACCACTTTCAACTTGTTCACGCGCTATAGCAATGGCTTTCACAAAATCTTTTTCTTGAATGGCTCTTTTGAATTGAATGGAACCGGCCACATTGGTTCGCTCACCAATGTTTATGAAGTTCGATTTCGTTTCAATACGAACCACTTCAAGTCCGGAGAGAAATAACGTGTTATTCATGATTTGCAGAGACGTGAATGAGTTCGTGTAATGCTTTTATATGATCAGGTGAAGTGCCGCAGCATCCGCCGATAATGCGCAGTTCAGGCTGAATTAAAAAAGGTTCAATTTTATTTCGAAAGGTATCTGCGCTTTCGTCGTATCCGCCCATGGCGTTCGGTAGACCTGCATTTGGATAAGCGCTTAAGTATGTGTTGGTGAAAGCTTTCAGAGCAAGCACTTGCGGAAGCAGCTGTTCCGCACCCAAAGCGCAATTGAATCCGATGCTAAAAAGAGGAACGTGTTCCAAAGACACCGCGAATGCCGCTGCCGTTTGTCCGCTGAGTGTTCTGCCGGCTAAATCGGTAATTGTTCCACTGGCCATGATGGCGATGTCGCCATTTGGATTTTCTTTTGTTATAGCTGTAAGGGTTCTTTCTTCAAGCACATCGAGAATGGCGTGGAACGCGGCTTTTGCGTTCAGGGTATCGAAGATGGTTTCAACGAGCAGCGCATCTACACCTCCGTCGAGCAAACCTTCTACTTGTTCGCGGTAAGCACTTTTTAGTTCGTTGTAATTCACGGCCCGAAACTCTGGGCGTTCAACATCTGGAGAAAGTGAGCAGGTTTTTGAGGTAGGGCCAATGGCTCCGGCTACATAGGTGGGAAGGGCGTTTGGATTTTCTTGTTGAAACGTATTGCGTGCGCGAATCGCTACTTTTGCTGCGGCAACATTCAGTTCATAGGCCAGGTGACTTAGGCCATAATCTTCCAATGAAACGCGTTGTGCATTGAAGGTATTGGTTTCAATAATGTTTGCTCCGGCCTCGAGGTAATTGAGATGAATGCGTTCAATGAAATGAGGACGAGTGAGGCAAAGCAGGTCGTTGTTTCCTTTCAATGAGGTGGGATGATTCTTGAAAATCTCTCCGCGATAATCATCTTCTTGCAAATTCAACAATTGAATTTGGGTACCCATGGCACCGTCTAGAAGTAAAATGTTTTTTGTAATGTCTTGTTGTATTCCCATGAATAGTGAGTGCACTGCCCAATGGGACGGAAGCGAAAGCTTCCTTGCTTATCTCCCCTCGAAACAGCTTCGAGGTAGGAATTGGCACCCTGCTTTACCGGGTTGCCAAGACATCTAAGGGCCTATTCCCTCCGTCTTTCTGGATAAATGCGAAGCGAAGATAGAATAGATCTTGAGAAACACAAACACTTTTAAGAAAAGTTAAAAGAGAGTCTTGCGGACGAGGGGTTAACAACGCAGTTTCAAGTATGGAGTAGGAATTATGAAATAGTAATAAAACCTAAGGTTTTCCCAATTCTTCATTAGATCTATGACTCAGATTAGAATTTTTAATTGAGGTATATTCTTTTCTAATATTGATGTGAGAAGTTCTTTTGAAATGGGTTTTGCAATGTAGTCATTCATGCCAGCATCAAGACAAAGTTCTCTTTCGCCTTCAGTAACACTTGCAGTACACGCAATAATTGGAAGTTTGTAGTTCAGCGCTCTAATTTTCTTGGTCGTTTCTCGTCCATCCATTTCAGGCATTTGGATATCCATAATTATAAAATCAGGATTGAAACTTTTCATTAATTCTAATGCAGCATATCCGTCTGCAGCTTCTTGGATAGTTAAACTTGGATAAACTTGTTGAAGCATGGCTTTCAAAAGCAGCAGATTCAGAACATTATCATCTACAATTAGCGTAGACAATTTTTCATTTGTTGTGAACTCAACTTTTGGGCTCGTAATCTCTTGAAGTTTTAGTTCTTTTGTTTCAGGCTCACAAGTGTCCAACTCCATGTCGAAATAAAATAGACTTCCATTCTTTGGACTCGAATCACAGATAATTTTGCTGTCCATAAGTTCAAGAATACCACTTGATATAACAAGACCAAGTCCAGATCCGCCATATTTTTTAGAGGTGGAATTGTCACCTTGACTAAACACTGAGAATAGATTTTTTTGCTGTTCGGCCGAAATACCAATTCCCGAGTCTTGCACAGAGAAACGCATGTTAACTTTATTTCCAATCTCACTGCGTTTTTCCAAAGAGAGTCGCACAAACCCATGTTCGGTGAATTTAATACCATTGGACACTAAGTTAATGAGTACTTGACGAATGCGCGTTTCGTCTAGCAGCACGTAGTCAGACTCCCCGATGTCTATTCGTAATTCAAAGTCTATGTCCTTTTTCTTTGCAAGCGGCATGAGAGTCTTGTGCACACTATTTGCGAGTTCATGTAAATTCGTTTTTTCCCGATTGATTTCAACTTTTCCAGCTTCAATTTTGGTGAAGTCAAGAATTTGGTTCACTAGTTCAAAAAGAAAATGAGCAGATTCGTTAAGTCCATTTACAAATACTTTTTGGTCAAGATCGAGAGATGTACTTTTAAGTAATTCACTAAATCCAATGACACTATTTATGGGTGTACGAATCTCATGGGAAATATTGGCAAGAAATTGAGATTTAGCAAGACTAGCTGCATCAGCGGCGGCTGTTTTCTCTAACAGCTCAGCATTTTGATTGTTTCGTCGAATAACAGAGGCAATGTTGTTTGATAAAATTTGAAGAAGATTTCGAGCATTGTCATTCCATTCAATTTTTTCTTCAACAGCATCGAATCCAATAAAACCAAAAAGATAGTTTTCTTCAATCACAGGAACAACGAGTAAAGATTGAATCCCCTGTGGTTCCAATATCTCTTTCTCGGCTGCCCATGAATCGTCTAATTCGTTTAAGTCTCTGATATAAATTTCTTCCCCCTTTAACATCTTCTCCATCCATTTTGGAAGAATCTCTGTGGGTATATCTTGCAGCTCTGTAATTTGAGGTGTAACCCCTGCCTTACACCACTCATTGATGTTTGAACATGTGGAAGCTTGGTAATCGAATGAAAAATAGTAGACACGATCAACCTCTGAGAAAACTCCTATTTTCATGAGAACGTGATCTAATATCTGAGACAAATTCTGGGAATTAGATTGAATAATTTCTGAGGTACATGCTGTTAACAGTGAACTGAACTCACTGAAGTAAGCTGCATCATTGTGATTTTTTTTCATATTTGGTTCTATCTAGACGTACAGCTGAAAAATTGAACTGCTAATTTGTTCTTAAAACTTGTTTTCATTAGTTGCTTTTAAAAAGTTGATATCACACCGACTACCCACCCTTCGAGGTTGTCGCTTTTTACTTTGTACCAGACATTGTAGGGTTGATATTGATCTCCGGTAGATCCAAATTTACTGATAGCTATTATTTGAAAATGATTTTCTTTTAAACTAACATTACTTTGGATGATTGGAGATGCTATGTCAGGTTTAGAAAAAATATTATAGGAACCAAAATTTTCTATCAAATCGTCCGAAGATTTCGAAATAATCACGGGGCCTGACGGGGATTCCAAAGAGAGACTATTGCCCTTTATTTTGCAATTAAAAGGGCTGGATTGTTTAGTGTAAAGATCATATTTACTTCCTTTTATTTCATTTTCATTGAGGTTGCCTTCAAAATAAAAACTTGATTCCCCTTGCGCAGCCCATCCATAAAATCCTCGAACTTGATTGTTTTCCAATTGCATTACCACTTTATTGGCTATGATAAACTTCATGGTTTCTTCGACTTTTGAATAATGATAAATTCCATTAGAAAGCGCACTTGTTTGTGCTTGATTTTTTTGTATTACCAATGTAGATATCAGGAAAAGAAAGAGGTAGAAGTTTTTCATTCAAGAATTATTTTAATTGGTTTGTGGCTTGAGACCAGTTGTTGTTTACAAATTGTAAGATATCCTATTGTTCTGATCCTTCGTTAATTTCTTTGTTCTTATTGGACGTTCCCTCTGCGAAGTCTTCATAGTCTTCTAGTATCTTGATAACTTCTCCGTCTTGCCCATGATATATCCGATAGCTTGAGTTTACAGCTTCTTCTACGCTCTAAAAGTATAATTTTATTTCGATGTAAGATGCTGTTTCACAAATTATATTCTGGAAATCATCAAAAAATAACAAACAAGAAATTTGTCTGGTGGTTGAGGATTTCAATGCGGATAAGTTCGGTTTTCCGGCTGAATGAGTGATGATAGGATATACTGGGATCGAATTGCCGGAAATGGGTCTAAAAAAAATCGGTAAATTTCCCAGTGTCTTTCACGCGAACACCTTTCTCAGTGTGTTGCAATGTGCAGCATTCGTTCACGCTATCATGTTCGAAAAATAGTACGTAGCCATGATCGGCTGCGGTCTTGAGGAATAGTTCTTTTTCTGTCATGGTTAGAAGCGGACGGGTGTCGTAGCCCATCACATAAGGCAGCGGAATGTGTCCGACAGAAGGCAAAAGATCGGCCATAAAAACCACCGTTTTATCCTGGTAATTGATGTGTGGAATCATCATGCTTTCGGTGTGTCCGTCAACAAATAACACATCAAAGCCGAGTGGAGTAGGTGATACATTATGCACACGTTCAATGAAATTCAACTGTCCACTTTCTTGAATGGGTAAAATATTTTCTGAAAGGAAACTGGCTTTTTCTCTTGAGTTGGGTTCTGTGGCCCACTTCCAATGGTTTGTATTGCTCCAGAATTTTGCATTTGGAAAGGCAGGTTGAAAATGCTCGCGGGTAGAATTGTACTCAATGCTGCCACCGCAATGGTCGAAATGCAAATGCGTCAGGAAAACATCTGTGATGTTGGCTCTTTGAAACCCTTTTAAAGCAAGTGCTTGGTCGAGGGTTTGCGTGTCTTGCAGATGGTAATGCGAAAAGAATTTCTCGCTTTGTTTATTGCCAATTCCGGTATCGATAAGGATGAGTTTTTCACCGTCTTCAATGAGTAAGCAACGCATGGCCCACGTGCAGAGGTTGAGATCATCTGCGGGATTGGTTTTTTGCCAAATTTGTTTTGGAACTACGCCGAACATGGCGCCTCCGTCTAACTTAAAAAATCCGGTGTTGAGAACATGCAATTTCATGACACAAAGGTAATGGTGTTCGGAGTGCTTTTCATTTGTACTTTTGCACTTTGAATACCAACATGAATAATGCTTCTTTGTTTGCCGTGTCTCCGGTCGATGGACGATACGCCCGTCATACCCAAGAATTGGGTCCTTACTTTTCAGAGTATGCACTCATTAAATACCGCGTTTGGGTAGAGATTGAATATTTCATTTCGTTGTGTGAAATTCCACTTCCCCAATTGGCTCAGGTTTCTAAAGATTCTTTTCCTGCGCTTCGATCTATCTGCGCCGATTTTTCAGAAACAGATGCGCAATGGATTAAAGACAAAGAGAAGGAGACCAACCACGATGTGAAAGCCGTGGAGTATTTCGTAAAGATGAAAATGGATGAATTGAAGATGGGAGAGGTGAAGGAGTTTGTGCATTTCGGATTAACCTCTCAAGACATTAACAATACAGCTATTCCGGCTACATTGCGCGATGCAATGGAGAATGTTTACATTCCTAAAATAGATGAGATTATGCATCAATTGGCCACCCGTTCAGAATCGTGGAAGGAAGTTGCCATGTTAGCCAGAACGCATGGGCAAGCGGCGTCACCAACACGCTTGGGTAAAGAGATGTTTGTTTTTGTTGAGCGATTGGAAGAACAGTTGCAGTTGTTGGAACAGATTCCAGTAGCAGCAAAATTTGGTGGTGCAACGGGTAATTTCAATGCACACCATGTTGCTTATCCGAATGTGGACTGGGTTAGCTTTGCGAATGATTTTCTAGCAGATAAACTGCGACTTTCACGATCTCAATTCACAACACAGATTGAACATTACGATCATTTGGCGGCGACTTTCGACGGGCTCAAGCGTGTAAATACCATACTGATAGATTTTTGTCGTGATATTTGGACCTATATCAGCATGGATTATTTCAGACAGGAAATTAAAGCGGGTGAAGTAGGTTCTTCGGCCATGCCCCATAAAGTGAATCCAATTGATTTTGAAAATGCTGAAGGAAATCTAGGTATTGCAAACGCGTTGTTCGAGCATTTGGCCGCGAAGCTTCCCATTTCACGCTTGCAGCGCGATTTAACAGACAGCACCGTTTTGAGAAACATTGGAGTGCCAATGGCTCATACACTCATAGCTTTGAACGCCATTGAAAAAGGATTAGGAAAGTTGAAACTGAACGAAAAGAAGATCAATGAAGATCTTGAAAACAATTGGCCAATTGTAGCCGAAGGAATTCAGACTGTTTTGAGAAGAGAGGGGTATCCGGCACCATATGAGGCTTTAAAGGCCTTAACAAGAGGTAAAGAAAAAATTACTGAGACCGATATGCAGCTGTTCATAGATTCATTGGAAGTTTCTGATGAATTAAAAATGGAATTGAAGCGCATTCGTCCAGAGAACTATACCGGAGTAAATTTGATGATCAACGAAGAATGAAGTCGTTCAGAGCTATTTTTAGTTTACTAAGAAACTACAAGTCCTCTTTGATTTGGAATTTCTTTTTCAACGTTTTGAACGCTATTTTTTCTTTGTTTACTTTTTTAAGTGTTGTTCCTTTTTTATATGTCTTATTTGATGTGAATCAAGGTAGCAGCGCTGTTCCGAAAGGAGCTTCTGGAATTTGGGGTGCTATTCAATTGGAGTTAGATGAATTAATTCTTACTATTGGGAAAGGCGAGGTGCTGTTGCTCATGTGTGTGTTTATTGTTGTTTTGGCCTTGATGAAGAATACGGTCAATTATATTTCTTTATTGAGTATTGCTCGCATTCGAACGGGTGTTTCTCGTGATTTACGCAGAGATATGTACGCCAAAGTTTTACGTTTGCCTTTGACTTTCTTTTCCAATGAGAAAAAAGGAGATTTGATTTCCAGAATGACCAATGATTTGAATGAAATTGAATTCAGCGTCATTGGAGCCTTGGAAGCCTTGTTGAAATCGCCGGTAATGATTCTTATTAGCATAGCAACCCTGCTTTACATGAGTTGGGAGTTGACGCTCTTTGCATTTGTTTTTTTACCAATTAGCGGTTATTTAATTTCAAGAATTGCCAAAAGTTTAAAGAACGCAGCCAAACGCAGTAAGAACAATTTGGGTGAGTTAATTGCGCTCCTCGATGAAAGCTTAACTGGTATGCGTGTCATAAAAGTTTTTAATGCTGAACCACATTTTCAGGCGAAGTTTGATGAAACCAATCAGGGATATTCCAAATTGATGCACAAGCTATACAAGCGCGAGTATCTGGCTTCGCCCATGTCTGAATTTATTTCTCTACTTGTCATAAGCGTTTTGCTCTACGTGGGTGGTACAATCGTTTTTGGTGGAGAATTAAGTGGAGAAATGCTCATTGGATACTTGGTTGTTTTTTCCCAAATAATACAACCGGCAAAGCAATTCAGCGACGCCATTTTCAAGGTGAATAAGGGAATGGCAAGTTTGGAACGAATTAGAGAAGTATTGTTCGCTGAAGAAACAGTAACCGATTCTGAAGTTGCCCTTTCTTTGAAACACTTCAACGAGAAAATATCTTTTGAAAATGTTGGATTTAAGTACGAGGAACAAAACGTTTTAAGCAATATCAATTTTGAAATTATGAAGGGGCAAACAGTAGCACTGGTTGGTTCTTCAGGAAGTGGAAAAACAACATTGGCTATGCTTCTAGCTCGCTTTTATAACCCAACCGAAGGTGAAATTCGAGTAGATGGTCAGTCGCTCTCATTAACTACAATTTACAGTTGGAGACATGAGTTGGGAATGGTAACACAAGACGCGTTGCTGTTCAATGATAGTATTAAGAACAATATTATTTTGAATGAACCTTTCAACGAAGAGCAATTGCATTTAGCAGCCACCATCTCAAATTCAATGGAGTTTATTCTTGAGTTGGAGCACGGTTTTGAGACCAACATTGGCGACGGAGGTATGCGTTTAAGTGGTGGTCAGCGTCAGCGCTTATCCATTGCTAGGGCCATCTACAAGAATCCGTCTGTACTTATTTTAGATGAAGCCACATCGGCTTTAGATACCCAGAGCGAAAAGTATGTACAAGATGCCATTGCCAAAACAATGGAAAATAGAACGGCCCTTGTTATTGCACACCGCTTAAGCACCATTCAGCAGGCCGATTTAATTTTGGTTTTAAAAGATGGAGAAATAGTACAACGCGGAAACCATAAAGCCTTAATTTCGCAGGAAGGCCTCTATAAAACCTTAGTTGAAATGCAAGAATTGTAATATGAAAGCGCTATACCTGAAAGAACTACGTGCATTTTTATCTTCTCTGATTGGATACATTGTCATTGGTATCTTTTTGGTTGTGAATGCACTTTTTTTATTTGTTTTTACAAACTCATTGAATATTCTAGACGCTCAGTATTCAACCTTAGACAACTTTTTTTATATCACACCCTGGCTGTTTTTATTTTTAATTCCAGCCATTACCATGCGTTCTTTTTCAGAAGAGCAGCGCGAAGGAACATTAGAACTTCTTTTGACCAAGCCCATTTCTGAAATGGAAATTATACTTGCGAAGTTTTTTGCAAGTCTTACACTGGTGATTATGGCTTTGTTGCCCACACTCATTTATTTTGTTACGGTGTTTCAATTGGGAGACCCAGTTGGAAACATTGATACCGGAGCAACTTGGGGTTCCTATTTGGGGCTGCTATTTGTAGCATCCATCTTTGTCTCTTTGGGTATACTGACATCAAGTTTAACCAACAATCAGATTGTAAGTTTTTTACTTTCTGCCCTGGGTAGTTATATTTTGTATAACGGATTTCAGTCGTTGGGAACGTTTGATTTATTAGGGTCGATGGATCAATTTTTTATTTCTATGGGAATAGAAGAGCATTATCGTGGACTCAGTATTGGGCTCATTGATTCACGCGATGTATTGTATTTTGTTGGCGTGAGCACCTTATTTATTTTATTGACTCGGTTGCGATTGCAGGCTAGAAATTGGTGACTTAGTGTAATTTGTACACGAAGATTTTTGTTCAAGTCAATTTCGCCCTAAATTCGTTGCCATTAATTGGAAAGATGTTATGAGAGAAATTCAATTTAGAGAGGCCATTTGTGAGGCTATGACAGAAGAGATGCGCAGAGATGAAAGCGTGTTTTTATTGGGGGAAGAAGTGGCTGAATACAATGGAGCTTACAAAGCTTCCAAAGGAATGTTAGATGAATTTGGTCCAAAGCGCGTAATAGATACTCCTATTGCCGAGCTTGGTTTTGCAGGTATTGCGGTTGGTGCAGCTATGAATGGATTGCGTCCGGTTGTAGAGTTCATGACTTGGAACTTTGCTATTTTGGCGGCAGATCAAATCATCAATTCAGCAGCTAAGATGTTGCAAATGTCGGGCGGTCAATACAACGTGCCTATTGTATTCCGTGGACCGAACGGACAAGCAGGCCAGTTGGGAGCTACGCACTCACAGAGTTTTGAAGCGTTTTACGCGCACGTTCCTGGATTGAAAGTGATTACACCATCAAATCCGTATGATGCAAAGGGCTTGTTGAAAGCAGCCATACGTGATAACGATCCGGTGGTCTTCATGGAGTCAGAGAAAATGTATGGTGACAAGGGTATGGTTCCAGACGGTGAGTATATTTTACCTATTGGAGTGGCAGATATAAAACGTGAGGGAACCGATGTCACCATTGTTTCATTTGGGAAAATCATGAAAACAGCTTTAGCGGGTGCTGAAGAATTGGCGAAGGAAGGAATTTCAGCTGAGGTGATTGATTTGCGTACCATTCGTCCGTTAGATATAGACACCATTATCCAAAGCGTTAAGAAAACGAATCGACTAATAATCTTTGAAGAGTCATGGCCCATGGCAAGTATTTCAACTGAGATTGCGTATCGCGTTCAGCGCAATGCATTTGATTATTTAGATGCACCCATTCGCAGATTAACTCAAACAGACACACCTTTTGCTTTTGCCACTTCATTGATAGAGGCTGCATTGCCACAGGTTGAGGATTTGGTTCGCGCAGCGAAAGAAGTTTGCTACAAGGGATAAAATTTCATTTGACATGAAAAAAAAAGGCGCTTTATGCGCCTTTTTTCTTATTCATTTGAATGCGATGTCGAATGGCCAGGACAGTTCCAATGACCATAATGATGCAGCCCAACCAGAGTAAGTTGATCATAGGGAAGATTTCTGCCGAAAGAATGAGTATTTCTTTTTGTGCGGATTTGTGTTCACGCATGCTCAGTTGTATGCCATCGGGTGTGTCGAAAACAGAAAATCTGCGGTGAAAAAGTTCACTTTCAACTTCTGTAGGGAAAAATTCTCCGTTCACAGACACGGCAATCATTTCAAGTGTATCTCTTTTGGCGCCTTCTTCTAGGTATAGGAGTGAGCGTTTGGCTGTTGTTCCAGCTGGTAAATTATCAGGAAGCTCTGTAATGATATACAAGGAGTCTAACTTCATGGTCAGTGTCTCCGTAATTTTTACAGGGGTAAGCGGAGTAATCATCATGTTCTTCGCTTCAGCAAAACCGTCTTCATCAAATTTTTTCTCCTCAATATCAATGTATTTGATGTAGGTATAAAGGTCTTCTCCTAAACCATGCTGTATACTTGGTTCTCTGCTATTCCCTTTCATACTTAAAAGTACACTTGGTTCTAGCGTAAAGACAAGTTTTCCTGGCTGACCTCCGCGCCAAAGGCTAGCTTCTGCGTAATCTTGGTCAGAGGGAATACTCAGTGGAGACCAATGCTTCATTTCGTAAGCATCTTCAAAGAAATCTCCTGTGCTTGTATGGTTTTTTAGACAGATAAAAATTCCGTCGTTCATTATTACTTTCTGACCGGCAATATAACTTTTCGGAATAATTTCAAAGTAATCAACAGAGGTAACAATGTGAGAACCCTCTTTTCTTTTGTCTCTGAAACTGACCAGATAATCGCCCATTTGAAGCGTGTCGCCTTGTATGAGAAGTAGGTCTTCGTTGTTGTTGAACTCTTTCGACATGCTTCGAATATCGCCGTTCACGTTTCTAGAAATGAAGTAGCTGCTCCCTGTGCTAATTAGAGCCCCAAGCAACAACATGGCAAAACCCATGTGGGCTATACTTGCTCCCAATACATTGAATTTTCCTTTTAGAACCCGCACGGCATACTCGGCGTTACTGAATAGTGCCCACATAGAGGCAAAAAAGAGTAAGCCAAGAGGAACAGAATACGTGGCTTGCGATTGAATGAAGAGCAGCGTAACTATTCCGGCTAAGGCCATTCCCAAAACTAAAGAAAACAAAAATTTCTTGGTTTCTGTTTTTTTGTATTTCAACCATTGTGAAATGGAAATGATGGCCAGCAAGATGATTGCAAGTGGTACTTGAATTTGGTGGAATGTGGTGAAGCGTTCATCGCCGCTGGCCGCAGAGAACTGATGTTGGGCCAATTCTTTCATGAACCCATTACCTGTTGCTTGGTGCAGCCACATGAAAAATCCTTCGAACGGAGTTAGGAAGATATTCCAAACATTGATGGAAGTAACAAAAGTGATGTGAATGGCGCTCAGCGAAAGCACTAAACTTCCTAAGAACATCCAAAATTCCCGACTCAATAACGCCTCTTCATCAGATTTTTGAATGGCGTATTTGTTCCTGTATGAAGTAATGAGGTAAAGGAAGGAAATCAATAAAAAGATGAAGCACATTCCTGGAATCCACGTACCTTCTCCGGGAAGAAGTTCTTTGGTTGAATTGGTTTCAAAATTCCCGAACCACACGTGTCCAACTCCAATGACCAAAAGGGCAATTGAACTGTAGAGGTATATTTTTTTCCAACGCGTTGTATTTTCTAGGAAGTAGGTTGATACGAAAATAAAAACCAGCAGATACACAAGCAGCTGGGCTAATATTCCGCTATCTACAAAGCTGTGCACACTGCTGTCTCCCAACACACCGCTTCGGGTTAAAAAGGTTGAATATACAATGAGAACGAAACTGCTTAGGGTAAGAATAAATGTAGCGAATACACTTGTTGGTTTTCTTTTGTTAATGACTAGAAGGTGGGCTGAAGCAACTAACGTTAGCCAGGGCACAAGGGAGGCATTCTCAACGGGGTCCCATGCCCAGAAACCACCAAATCCCAGAGCTTCGTAGGCCCAAGCTCCTCCCATGAGAATGCCAGTTCCTAAAATCATAACGCCAAAGAACGCCCATGGAATGGCGGGTTTCATCCATCCTGTTCGGTCTCCTTTCATGAGTCCGGCAATGGCGAAAGAAAATGGAATCAGTGTTGACGCAAAGCCAAGAAATAGGGTAGGAGGGTGAATGGTCATCCAGTAGTTCTGCAGTAACGGATTTAATCCCTTTCCATTTTGCAATTGAGGTAAGCTCATGTAATTGGCTTGTTCGGTCCAAGGAAGTCCAACGTTCATTGCCGTTTCCCGAACCAACAAAAACGGAGATGATCCGAATTGGAAATCACCAATGTATACGCCCAATAACATGGAGCTTAAGAACACCTGAACCAATGCTATAACTGCCATCACGTAGGGTTCCCATTCTTTAGATCGTTTCAAGACAATGAATCCAAGTACCATTTGCCAAAAGAGCCACAAAAGAAAGCTTCCTTCTTGTCCTTCCCACATGCAAGAAAAGACGTATTTCATGGGCATTTCGCTGTTCAAGTGATCATGTGCATAA
>Ga0194116_10004410_pt1 | contig 16127 bp, 13 predicted proteins | sample TA2MahsurfametaG_4_FD_148617 | JGI IMG/M metagenome (GOLD analysis project Ga0194116, IMG submission 148617) | Freshwater microbial communities from Lake Tanganyika, Tanzania - TA2015008 Mahale S9 surface | ecosystem: Environmental > Aquatic > Freshwater > Lake | place: Tanzania: Lake...
GAAACAGACGCTTACAATCAAAAATCATCGTAGGAGTTTTACCAGCGCCAGTTGGCATGGTCAGTTGACCTTTGCTATGATTTTCCATAGCATCGAGACCACGGATCTGATGAGGGCGAAGCGTAATCATGAATTGCGTTTCAATATGGCCATTATACATCAAAAAGGGGTCCGTGTGGACCCCCCGTGACGATTATGAGATTGTCACACTACAACAGTAGAAGTAACTTTCTCAATAATCTCACTCAAGACATTGTAGCGAAATTCGATGTTTTCTTTTCGCATACCATTGCAGCAGTTCTTGAAGGTAACTTCATCATCATTGTGAATCATAAAAAGATTTTTATCTTGATATGCTTTCTCATGAAGCACCACTGCTTCTTTTGCTTGCTCGTAAGTTTCAATGCCATTACACAACATGTAGAACAGATGTTGAATAGTGGTCTTGCGCTTCAGAACTTTCTCAGGAAGCACGTTTTCATCGAGCATCTTGTCAACAAAACAAGAAAGATTGGAGAAAGACTCCAGATAATACTGCTGATCTTCTTCAGTCAGGAAAACGCTCTTGTAAAGCTTGTCCATAGATGCTTTAGCAACTGCGGAGAAAGTCACATCACCAGTTTGTTGATCAACATCAATCGCTTGATAGGTCAGATCCAAAGTTTCTGCGATCCAATTATCACCAATCAGGCGCTTCTTGTAGTTGTCAAACATCTTGTCAAGCAGAGGTGCATTTTCGTAGCGAATGGTACGAACGAAATCTGCCCATGGAGTATTCATGGCATTGCGAAGTTCCTGAGCATTTAGAGGAACACCGCTATTTACGTTGATAAACACCTCAGAAAGACCTGCATAGGAAATCTGAGTGTACTCGCTAACAATACACTTGCGCTCCAAAATCATCTTCTTCACGTTTTCGGGAAGGTTGGAGAACTTATTGTTTTTGCCGCGCTTCACAACAAACTTAGAAATGTGAGCGTCATTTACATCGTTGATGTAATCATATTCACCTTCAGGGATTCCATAATCATCATTGATTAGAGACTTGATGAAGGAAAGACGATTGTTTCCATCCAGTACGATATAATCGTACAGAAGAGAAATCAGGTTCTTGAAATACTGATTAGCAAGATCTTCTGGATGAATCTTGATAATTTTGTCCAGTGCAGTTTTAATATCCACAAGAACAAAAGTACCTTCCATACGATTCATCAAAATCGAATTAAAGAATTTTTTCTTATCAACAGAGTTCCAAGCTTCAGGGCGTTGGAATTGTTCGGGTGCGATGAACTTGTCGTATTTGTAGAGAGCGTAACCAAGTTCAACCACGTTGATGTCACGCTTGACAGGAAACAGAAAAGGAGTAGTCATTTGATTTGATAAAAGTAGTGTGTTTGGGTAACCTGCTCCAGTATGTTAGGAGGAGATAATGAACGTTTTGAGAGAACGATCAAACTCATGAGACCAATATAAAGGGTTTTGTCTGGTTTGTCAACCTCCTGTCACGGTTTCAGGACAGTTCTAAGATTGTCCTAGAGCTGTCCGATCAACCCGGACAAAGGTATTCTACAGGGATTTATGAGTTTCTGTCAAGTGGTGTAGATACTCTTCATAGAGCACTTCTTCCATCTCAACTGCTTGTTGTTCCCATGGTTGATCCTCATAGTCAACACCAGAGAAATCAATGCCTCTCCAATGTCTCTTACCATAACGATCCTTCAGAGCACCTTGAACGTGCTGATACACATGCCAGAGTTCATGTAGAAGCGTCTTGGTATAATGTTCAGGCGTCATGAAGTTGTGCATCTCAATCTCAAATGCACGAGGACGATAGTCACAATCAGTGGCCCACACCCAACCATACACACCCTCACGATATAGACCGCGATGATGAATGGAAATGTCCAGTTTGTGTCTGGGAAGATGCTTGGATACAAACCACTCTACAATGCGCTCACAACGACGCTTTGAGTAATTGTAACCAGTGGTTTCAAGAGAGAGCATAATTCAGAACCGATTCAGTGAGTTTAACACCCCAGTGCAAGAAATTCACAAATGCACCGATAAAGACCAGTTTTTCAGTTAAAGACAGTCGCATGGACTTCTGCTATCTGCAGCCATCATAAGACCCCTCAGAGGCGATTCTGGCGGGGTATGGGACGGTTTCTAGACCGTCACAGGTATTCTTCGTCTGACCAGTTTTGTAAGGTAATCCACTCTTTTAATTTAGGACTCCAACGGCAATCTACCGCAGGGCCGTCAACACCGCCAATTGTATATTCTAAATTTGGATCTGGTTCCCAACTAAATGTTTCTATATTAAGAATATAAGTTTCTTTTGGTTTTGGTGGAATAAATGCATTTAACTCTGCGTCATAAGTATCACCAACTCCAGCTTCGTTGTTGGTGATACTTTTGTCCTTTGAATATTCAAATAAAGTATAGGGATAACTGACTGTTGTAGTATTTACAACAACCCCATTTTCATCTAGTGATGCAAAGTGCTTTTTAGCCATGACTTTTTATTTTTATTTATTTAGCCATTCCCAAATAATGACGCTTATCATACAAGAAGTCTTTGTGTGGCCCTTCTGCGTTCACATAATGTAGAAAAGATTGTAGATACCAACGTTGTGTGAATGGTTCTCTCCAGTGATACAAATCACATCCATGATATAAACAAAGATCGCCAGGATTTAAATGAATTGCAATCGCATCTGATTTATCTTCGTTGCGACTGAAGTAAATTGGATTGATTTCTTCTTCATCGGGAACTCCAAGAGCCAATGTGCCTGATAGTTCACACGATGGACGATCACGATGAATTACTAATTCATCACCTTTTCCATAAAGTCTTGTATATGTATAAGTTGGAAGTAAATTATATCCAGCAACTTTACTCAGTTCTTTGACAGATTCGCCAAGAATCGTGTCCATCAAAGGGTCACCATAAAAAATATAAGAATTCGGTGCTTGTTCATCACCAAGTTTTGCCTGTCCAGCATTGATTCTCGTGAAAAAATATTGATTGATAAACGCAACAAAATCTGGTTCTAAAAATTCACGAATAATATGATAACCGTTTTCTTTAAATGACATATTAATTACCTTAATTTTGGACCGTGAACCCACGCAACTAATGAATATCGCTCACCTTTTGTGACAGGAGTGACTTCGTGTAGCGTATAAGAAGGGAAACATACGATCATTCCTCTTTCTTTTCGGATTGCCATTGGGTCATGACTATTATGAAGTAACAAATCACCACCTTCATATTCTGATGGGTCTGAAAGTTGCATGACTATACTTAATTTACGATTATGAGGTAAGTTCCAAACAGTTGGGTCTACGTGAGCTTTATAACATCCTTCTTCTGATGAATTATAATAGGTAAACTGAAGATTCTCAAGCATTGTTAAGTCAAAGTTGAAAAACTTTTCATTATTTTCAAGCACAAGACTCGTGAGTTTTTGATAAATCCATGCGGTATGTTTATTTGGTTGAATCCACGAAGTAAAAGATCTTCGATGCTCCAAACAGTTTTGTCCAGAACCGTGCGTTTCAGCTCGGTTCATTCCAATTCTTCGTCCAATGACTTTAATTCTTTCAATTTCTTCGCATGTAAAGACACCAGTATTCCAACAAAATGGTTCATAGACTTGAGTTTTAAGGTGCCAATACTCACCCCAAGATTGTTGAAATGGATCTTGTTTAATTGAATCAAAATAATTATTTTTTGTAAAAAACCTAGAAGTCATAATTTACATTCAAAAAGTCAGAAATAGTTTGACACAAATCAATTTGAGAATATACGTCCATTTCCCAATCAAACCATTCTTGCATATTTGATTCCATTATATCATATAATTCCTTGAGTTGCTTGGATGTAAATGTATAATATCCGTTTATACATTTAAAGTTCACCTGTTGTTTTCCTTGAAGAGTGAACAACGAAAATAAAGTTTTTGTATTGGATTTAATCTTTGCACCTTGATATTCAATTGTATTGAATTGTTGTTCCTCACGAATCTCAGAAATTAAAACTTTGAATGTGTTCTTGTTTAACTCAAGATTTTCTGGCGAATACCCATAGTCTTTGATTTTTTCTGAACGAATATTAATCCACGCAAGATTATCCCACCCAGCCCAAGTTAGATCACAAAGTTTTTCATCAGATAAACCTGGCAAACCAGCAATGTTCTTCCAATTTTCTGGAAGTTTTTGAATCTTATCGATGATGATTTTATCTCTGGTGTCAACTAAAACATAAAAATTATTCAGATTTTTCGTCATCTTTAGAACTCTCAATTGCTTTAATATCTTTTGCTTTTACTTCTGCCAAAAGTGCTCTATCTTCTTCAGGTAATTGCCAAGGTGCTGCACCCATCCATGTAACAGCACCAGGAAGTGTTGGATCCCAAGACCTCCATGAAGCAAAATCTTGCCTAGGGCGTATGGCAATTTCAACACCAGCAGCAGCTGCTAATTGTCCAATGAGTTCCACTGCTTCAGTGGGTGGAATCTGATACCAGAGACTAGAATAGTCTGCACGAATGCAGAGTTCAATAATACCACCGCCAGCCGTTCCAACGGTTAACGAACGACCACGGGACTGAGATTGTTTTAGTTGTGCAAGTTCATTTTCTTCGTAAAGGTTATGAATTTGTTGGCGAGTTTTTGATGTTTTCTTTTGTGGCATGATGAATGTTCAAATCTTCTGATATTTATTGAGAATTCCAAGAAATGGTTACAAATCCCGTGGGAGAAACTGAAATTGGATAAGATGTTTGTGGCGTAACAGTGACTCCTTGTGTTGTACTTGTAGATGCAGGTTGTCCAGCGTTTCCTGGGTTTCCTGTTCCTGCATTACCAGGGCTTCCAGCTCCGCCAGATCCACCGGTCGCGCCACCACCCCCGCCGCCGCCACCTGAGCCGGTGCCACTCCAAAATCGTATGAACATTGTACCTACTCTTGTCAAGATGGGATTTGAAGGCCCAGAGCCCCGCCCCCCGGCACCGCCGCCAGGATTTCCAGCACCACCACCCGGACCGAACGCCTGCGGGCTGCCAGGTCCACCACCATTGCCACCGGCATTTCCTGAATTACCACTAGTTCCTCCTGGATTTCCTGCAGCACCCCCGCTACCACCGGCACCACCATGCCGGGCACCAGGATGCACGCCGCCAGGGTTTCCACCGGTGCCACCGTTACCCCCTCCACCGCCGTTTCCTGCAGCGCCTGCATTTCCTGGATTTCCCGAATTTCCGGTTCCAGCATTTCCTCCTGCTCCGCCAGGAAATGTGACGCCAAGAGCTGTTGATGGTTGTCCTGCAGATCCTGCATTTCCTGGAGTTCCTGAATTTCCTGCATCTGAACTTCCAGCAGATCCTGCGGATCCAGCAGAGCCGGCATTCCCTGGATTCCCAGGATTTTGACTCTGCCCAGGGACATTGCCACCGCTCCCGTTTGTAACTCCTCCACTTACATTCCCAGCTTGTCCAGGCTGGTGCTCAGCGCCGGCGCCGCCTCCGCCGCCGCCGCCAGGCTGGCCAGAGTTACCCGAAGCACCAGTTCCACCAGTTCCACCAGTTCCTGGATTACCAGAGTTTCCAGCGTCACCCTGACCCTGAACGGCAACTGTTAAAAGTCTTGCAGGTGTTGTAAAGGTTCCAGGAGCATTAAAAGTCACGCTCGCAGCGGCAGTCATGTTCCCGCGATAGATTTTTCTAGTGTTTAAAGACATTTTTTCAATCCAGATAAAACCAACCAGTTATAATGTATTTAGATTTATTTCCATGTACAACATTACCACGATGCGTATGAGTAAATGCTGCTGGAAATAAAAACATTGTATTTTCTTTAGGTGGAATACGAATTTTTTGATATAAAAATTCAGTTTCTCCTGCATCATCAACATCATTTAGATATGCTGAGTAAACTAATGCACGATTTCCCATATCTCCAATATTTTGTTCACAGTGCCAAATGTGATATCCGCCACCAGGTTCTGTCTTTTGCATCTTAATGTATGTTGATCTCAGTGAAATATCTTTCAGTATATCATATTCATTTACATATTCATCAAAACAATTTTGAAGTCCTGATGTGAAAACATTAATGACTGAAGTATCATTGAAAGAAGAAAATGAGTGATTCTTAATATTTAAAAGATAGAAGTTATCTTGTTTTTCATACTTACGAGCATTCTCTGAGTCTTGACGATTTCTACACATTCCACTTCTGTGCAATCGTTCAAACTCTTCAATCATATGAGAACAGAATCCATCAGGAAACACATTGTCATACATTCCGATGAATTCATGGTAACGAGCGTTCATAAGTCTTATGCAAAGTTATAGAGTGACAAGGTTCCAAACCAATTTGTTCCACCGTCTATTGTGGTAAACGTATAAACATCAAATCTATTTGCAGTTGTTGTTCTAACTGGTGTCACCTCATTTGGAAATTTCACTGATGCAGGCCAAGTAATTGTTCTATCAGCAGTAGCATCATTTGTCAATACTAAAGTGAATGCACAAGCACCTGATGGTGCATTTGAAAATGTAAAAGTCGCATTTTGATTCAAAGTTGCAGCAACAAAATTGCCATTAGATAAATCAATGTCAGGAGTTGCTCCAGTATTTCCTAAAGAATATAAAGTATCGGAATAACTTTTTAATCCTCTACTGTCATCGACAATAGTAGATCCTGATATTTTAAATGCCATATGATACTATCTTTCTCCTTATTGGTTATTTATACTATTTTTGAGCGAATCAACTTCAGATTTAAGTTCTTTAATTGCTTCAATCAGAACTCCAATGATTCCATCATAGTTGACAGTCTTTGGATTAGATTGTGTTACAAGTTCAGGAAGAACCTGTTCAATTTCTTGTGCAATGACACCGATTGATGGTGCTTGATTCTTTTTCCAATCAAACTTAACACCACGGAGATCTAATACAATTTTAAGAGCATCCGAAACAGTTTCAATATTTTCTTTCAGATTTATATCTGAAGTGGAATTAAAGTTTGCTGCAGAACAAGTACCAGCAATGCTAACACTATTGGTTGCATCATCAAAAGTAAAGTTTGATGATCCTGAAAAAATGCCAGTCGCATTTTTATATTGAATATGACCAGAAGATCCTGCAGCTGCTTTACCAACATTAATTGTTGCAATGTTGGAAGCAAGAGAAACTCCACCGTTTGTATTTGTAAAATTAAGTGTTGTTAATGCAGAACCTACTAAAGATGAATCTGATTGAAGAGTTAAATCAACTGTGATTCCTGTTAATCCAGAACCATCTCCAAAATAACTAACGATTCCAGCACTTGACGAGGTGACAATACCAGATAAAATCTTAACTCCACTAAACGTAGAAATTCCACTGTAGTTGATGGTGCTTCCACTTAAGTTTGTAGCAATACCCGATACCAAATATGAATTAGTTGCGTATAAATTAACGAAATTACCGTCAGTATATGTTGCAGCAGTACCAGAAATATTGGTAACTATACCACTCAAAACTCTAAGTTGAGTGATTGATGAAATGCCACTTGTAAAGTTTGTGATTAATCCAGATTGTCCTGATAAACTTCCTAAAACTCCAGTGGAAATTGTAGCAACTCCAGTAACACTAAAATTGTCAAAATTGGACGCTGCAAAGGTTGAAACTCCAGTCAAATATGCACCAGAACCGTAGAAGAAATCTGCAGTGATGTCATTATCACAGAGAATATTACCAACAACGTGAAGCTTTTCTGTGGGATTTGTGGTCCCTATGCCAACATGAGGAGTTGCTTCAGTGGTAATACCAATTTCTTGAGCTACATCATCAATATGTAAAAAAGAACTGAATTGGGATAGTTCTCGGTTCTTTATTTCTGCCATTGATTTCTCCTTATAACTTTATTTATCAGACAGCGACGGTCTTCAAAGCACCATCATTCTCAACGAAGAGTTGATAGTTTGTACCGTTTGGTGAAGTTAGAATGATCCCAGCAGCCGTGCTCACGCCGACTCTTACACTTTCAGTACAAGTAGAAACACCAGAAACATTTAACTGATTTGTAAATGTGGTTCCTGTTACAGTTACCCCAGCACCAAGAGTTTCAAATTTCTTGTAGTTATCATAATAAAGTTCTACTGAACCATTTTGATTTGCTTCAATTAATTGTTCATCATTTGCAGAATTATTAAGTAACAATCTATTGGTTAAAATTCGTAGATCGCCAGTGCTCTTTATGACCTGACCAGTACCCCCATTATAATATAATTCTAATTGATCAGAATTTCCAATCTTAATAATTCCATCGGTGGCAACTTTTAAATTACCAGCATTTAAATTAATGTTGTTAGTGAATGTAGAAACACCAGAAACACTTAAAGTTTCAAGAGAAGTATTTCCTTTTACTGTAAGAGCACTTGTTGGATTTGTGGTTCCGATGCCAACCAAACCAGCACTAATTGTGGTAATTACAGTTCCACCAGTTCCAACATTGAGTGTGCCCGAGGTTGTGACACCAGAAGCATTCAGACTTGTAGCATCAATGGTTCCAACAGTAATATTAGGAGTTCCAGTTAAACCTTGAGCATTAGTTGCTAGAGTTGCAGTTGTTGCTGTGCCTGTTAAAGCACCAATAAATGTGGTTGCTGTAACAACACCAGTAAATGTTCCATCACCAGTTACAGTAAGTTTTGATGTTGGATTTGTGGTTCCTATTCCAACATTTGAAAGTGTGTGAATACCTGCTGCTGTTCTTGTCCAGTCTTGAGTTAATGTAGTGCCACCTTCATAAATGATCGTTGTTGCAGTAATGACTCCTACTTGAATTCCACTGGCATAAAAATTAGATGCACTGACGATACCAGTATTTCCGTTGATTGTAATTCCAGAGCCAACATTGATTGTATTGTTTGCACCATCTAAAACAATACTTGAACTTCCAACAGTTAAGATTCCAGTGACTCTTGCATTTCCATTAACCCACAATGAAGTTCCTGATGCACCTACAGCACCAACTTCTAAAGCAAATCTTGGATTTGTGGTTCCTATACCGACATTTGATGTTGTGTGAATACCTGCAGCAGTTTGTTCCCAGTAGTTTGGATTTACACTGTCATTGATATAAATTGTTGCACCAGCTCCAGTGGCAGTTGCAGTCACTGCAGCACCTACAAAGTTTAAGGTTACAACTTGACCTGTTGTCCCTACAGGGGAACCTTCTTCAAACAGTGAAATACCGTAGATTCCAGTAAATCCATATCCAGGGTTGACTGAACTATAAGAAATCAGTTCTACAGTTTCATCACCAAAACATGCAGCGTTTAAGATAACCGATGCGGTATCATTTGCTGTGAATTCTGAGGATGACAACTTAACACCATTGATGAATACATCAAGTTGTCCTACAGTATAAGAAAATGAAAATACTGTTTGCCCAGCGGATGCTGTAAATGTTTGGGAACTTCTTGTCGCTGGAAGTGTTTGCCAAGTAACACCAGTTCCAGCACGAACAAGGTATTGACCTGTAGATCCAACACCCGCAGTTCCTGCTGTAACACTACCATCTAAGTGAATTGAGTTGAATGTGCCAATTCCACTTACATATAAATTTGTAACACCGATTCCACCATTAACATGAAGTGTGTACTCCGTGTTATTTGTATTGATTCCTACCCTTTGATTCGTCGCGTTTGCAAAGATTAAATCGCTGTTAACTTCAAGACCGTTTTTAACAACAAAATTCTTATTGACTCCTGCCATTGAGGTTCACTCTCCCCTCTGTCGTTTTTTTCTATTTATATCAAACGGTTCTCATAATGAATGCAAGAGCATAGTATGGTGGACGGTTTTCGTGGAAATCACTGCCACCGGTGGAAGTGGTTGATTCCTGAGCTTCACCTTGGTTGACAGCTTGCACAACATTGCCAGAAGTGCCGGAGTTCCAAGCACCTTGGTATTCGGTGAAGGTGTGAGAGTGTGAGGGCATTTCTGCAATTGTCAACTGGTGAGCAACTGAACCACCAGTGTTTCCTGGTGCATATGCTCCACTTACAGCGCCAGTGTCAGCGTTAAATGTAACACCAGCAGAAGCATCTGAAGTAGCACCAACAATAAATCTACTTCTCAAGTCTGGAGTTGAATTTGATCCATCACAAAGAGCCCATCCTGTAGGAATATTTGTAACGGTTCCATACCACATAATGATACCACCAATAGGAATGGTTCCATTACCAATGATGGTTCCATTGACGTGAAGTGTTGCCTGTGGCGTTGCTGTCTTAATACCAACGCGATCACTATCGGCAATGACCAAAGTTTCTCCTTGCCCAGCGTGACTGATTGCCAAGAATGATCCACTGGATGCGGAATTTCCAAAGTAATTGTAACCAAATAAGACGGATTGGAAACTTGTTCCACTTGCAAAGTTTCTACCCAAGGAGAAACTGGTAACAGAACCAATTCCAAGATTTGGAGTAGTGAGTCTTAAAAGACCTGCATCAACACTTGTAGAAATTCCACTTGAAACATTCAGCGCAGCCGTTGCGGTTGTTGTTCCAACTCCAACATTTCCAGTAGTATGAATACCAGTGCTGTTTCTAGCCCACTTGGAGAATTCTCCAGTGACACTGATAGTTACAATACCTGTGGTTCCTGTTGAAGTTAAACCACTTCCAACGATAAGTGAAGTAACAACTCCAGATAAAGTGGAACCACTGCCTCTATAAGACGTTGCAGAAATAATTCCAGAAACATGTAATGGATTGCTTGGATTTGTGAGTCCAATACCAACCGAACCAGAGATATATGCACCACCAGTGACTTGTACTTTCTGTGATGCAGTTCCTGTGGATGTTGCAGCACCAATAATCAGAGTTGAGTTATCTTTGAACAGGAAGTTTGAATTGCCTGAGTTGGTATTTGATGGGTTCTTATAAAGAATTTGATCAGCAGAACCAAATGCAATTCCACTTGGAAGAGTTCCAATATAACCATATTGTTCCCACTGATTATTCAGAGTATAAATCCAACCAAGATATCCAGTGCTTGAAGGAAGAGCTCTATTAATAATATCACCAGGAGTTCCAGCAGTTGTTGGAGTTGAACCAATACCAATTGTTATCTTACGAGATACATCAGCATCACCTTGAAGGAAGAGTGACTTCGCTTCAATACCATCTTCTGAAGTTGAAGTCAGTTTGTTGTTGAATACGACCGGACCACCAAATTCAGAAATCAGAGTATTGTCATCACCGCCTTCAACCTTAATTCTACGATTGACAGAAATCTCAAGAGGAGAAAGAACATCGAATCCAACGTTTACAGCACCTCTTCCGATATCTTCACCAGTGACTGACGGAATTGGAACATCATAAACTTCTTCTTGTCCTGTTGCAGAGTTAAGTTTCTTATTACCAGTGTAAAAGTTTCCACCATCATCCATACCAGTGTAGATACTGATACCACCATTTTGCTTAAATGATTGTGCAAGAAGAATCTCTTCTGCGGACAAAATACGGTCTTGTCTTTCTGGGAATGCAGTGGAATAGTTACCAGGGCCATAACCAAGATACTCAAATGTATGAGCAGATGCGCGAATGATTGAACTTCTTCTGAATTCAACAGGTTGTGGTTTAATCTTCTTAACTGCAGTTCCCGAAACATGATTCTGCCTTTGAGTTCCAAACAGGGTTCTGAACACATAGACTGTGCTTCCAGAAACTTCCTGCTTAATTCTCATAATCTCGTCATCAATCAGAAGATAATCACCAAGATTGAATCCTAAGATATCTGCATTTGGAACAATAATAGGATTTGTATCAGAATCAGTTGAATTAAAGTCAGCACCCAGGGTCGTTGTAATTCCAGTATATTGTGCAACCAAACGACCAGAAATGTTTTCAAGTTCTCTTGTTAAATCTCCACCAGATGCAGTAAGTAATGGACGATAAACGGCGATAACTCCACCAGTTGAAACATTTACAGTACTGATACCAATATTAATGGTAACTGTTTTTGCAGCTCCAACATTCGTAATTATGAAATCATCATTAAACAACGCTTGATCAGCGCCACTGATGCGAAGTTTATTGTTGACTCGGAAACCATGGGCATCATTAAATACGATGGTTCCAATTCCAGTTGAACTGGTGTAGATAAATGTAGAAATTCCAAGTGTTGTTCCAGTTAATGTTGCAGTTGCATCGGCAGTTAATGTAACTCCAACACCAGTGGAACCTGCAAGATTTGCAACTGTCTCTGAAGATTGAACTGTGATAGTTTTTGTTGTTGGAACTGCAGTTACTTTGTATAGAGTATTGTAACCACCAAATGTTATAGATGAAACTCCAGCAACACTCAGACAGTCGCCAACATTATTATAGATGTTGGCAACGGAACAAACACCAACAACGTGACCTGAAACTGTGGTAATACCAGTGATTGTTAAACTGTCACCAACTTGATAACTACTACCACCATCCATAATCTTGATGTTGGTTATAGTTCCACCAGCACTTACAGTGACTCTTGCAGTTGCATTTGCTCCACTACCACCTGTTAAGCGAGCACCGTAGAATGTACCTGTGGAATATCCAGCGCCAGCGTTGGTGATGCTAACCGATGTGATACCACTAAGACCATGATCAATGGTTGTATGAAGGGTATGTACAGTGCCTGAAGATGAAATGATATTAGTCAGTCCAATACCAGCACTGAAATCAAACAGATTCTTTTGTAAAGTTTGTTTGGTAAGGCTGTGCTCGGGATCATTGATAACAACTTTACCAATTGGATCTGCTACAGCGAAACATTCTGCAGCAATTGGATCTGAGTTTGCATTATCTCTATTCTTCTGTGGATACAGATTTTGAACTGGTTGAGAAAGATTATAATCAGTGAATGGTGCAACAGTTGGAGAATTCCCAGAGTTAACTAAGATTAAGTGATAAACACCATCTTGAATACTTGGAATGTACTCTTGAATTTCCTGACTTCTGTACAGTTGATACGTGGTTCCGAGTTTCTTTCTCTTGAATGTTGGAAGATTTGTATCTCTAACTGTGGTATCATTGGTAAATGTACCAGGGTTTGAACTCAGAGAAAAACTAAATTGCTTGGTGCTGCTGATACCAGTAATTGTATGAGTTCCATTGAACGCTGAGTTTGCAATACCTGTGGTGTTATTTGTACTCTTAACATTTACAACTTCAACTTCCGCACCAACAGTCAGATCGTGTGGAAGTTCAGTGATGACGTTTGCAGTTCCACCAGCCCAGTTTGCATTTGCAATGAATCTGAAATTTCTTAACTCTGTTGAGTTAGTTAAGGTTGCTCCAGCTGGATTGAAATATTTTGCAACTTCAGTGTTTGAACTTGCAGTTACGTTGTTTGATTCTTGAAGAGTATAACCATCAAGTGGTGATCTTGCAGTGACTGAAGAATCTTTTGGAATAACATAACGAACTCTATAGATTGTTTCAGAAACGCCTCTATCGTCAGTTTGTCTTGTGAAATAAGTTCTTGATGTTGCTTCTCCAAGATTACCTGTACCAAAAGAAATAATTGCAGGATAAATGGAATTCTCAGTTGCAGCCGTTGCAACATTAACATACCATTGTGACTGATTGGAATCCCACTGAATTGGATGTCCAATATCTCCAGAGTTCTTATCGGAAACTCTAGAAACAACTCTTAAAACTCCACCTTTAGCATTGATTGTCAGTGCATTATCATTGATCGCATCGTTGAGTGTTTGTGCAATCTTAATCTTGTCGGTTCCCAGCCCAGCGGAAACTGTGTTTGTAATTGCATAATAAACTTGATTTGAATCAAGTCCATCAGGAAGATGTCCATTATCACTACGGACATAAATCGATTCACCATTGATGAATGGATGAACTCCTGTAAGAGTTACTATATTTGATGTAATACTGTTAATACCCGCAGATCTTCCAACAGGAATAGTTTTTTCAGACGAAACTTCAGTACCACTGTACTGAGTGTTTGGCATAATAATACGCGAAGAATATTTTGTTGACGCTCCGCCTTGTGCAATGTCAAGATACAAGATATCATTTGTTTTTGCACCAATACGATACCCATCAATGACATTCCGTGGAGGTTCATTAAGATTGGTTTCATTATATAAGTAAAGACGATTGGTGCTTGCAATACCAACAGTCTTGGTTACATCAATTGCTGAGAAATTAACACTGACTTCATTATAGTCAATTTCTTTTGGACGAATGATGTGTGTAATATATCCAGTATCATCTCTTAAGAATGCATTCTTTCTAAATCCACTTGCAACTAAAGCTTTTGCACCAAAGTTTGAGTTTGAGTTATTGATCGAATGATCACCACCACTTTCTACACTGAAATGTTCAGCATATCCAATAGCAAAAACAGAAACGATTTGAATATATGAATCGTTAACTGCTTTGATGTGGAAGTTTTGATACGATGGTTTAAATACTGCTCTAGAGTCGCTATGAAGATTGGTGATTGCCGTTGAATCTTTATAAGTTCCAGATATTGAATCATACTTTACAAAGGCATTATCATCTTTCTGTAGTCCAATACCTGTATATTGTGCCACGACCATTGACTTGAATCCATCTGCCTTGCTACCATCAGCAAGCAGACCGCACATACCATAAACAGATCTCAACGAAACGTTGAAGACGTATGGTGATGCAGATGTAACTGTATCTACAGCGATATTAATCGTTGCACCAGCAACACTTGGAAGTGCATTAGTGGGAGCATTTTGAACTTTATATTTGATTTGTGTAGAACTCGTAACTTCACTGACAACATATTGGCCATCATAACCAATGGCTCCAACACCTTGAATTTGAATTGGAGAATCAACATTAAATTGGTCAGTTGATTCTGAAAGAGTGACTGTGATTATTTTGGACACAGAAACACCGTCACCAGAACGAATACTTGAAATACCAACTTGGAATCCACGAGAACCAACGATACGATATTCGTCAATAACTGGTTGCAAATCTACATTTGAAGAAGGATAATCTGGTGATACTGGTCTGCCAGAAGATTCACCATAAACAATTCCAACTTTCTCATAATACATATCCAGATCTGTACGATCTGTTTCATAAGTTAAGAAATCATCAGCGATCTTAACACGATTTGCACCATCAGCATATTCAAATCCAGACAGTTTATGGTGCGAAAAGTTGGGAACAAATGTGTTTGTTGTATAGTCTTTGTAGCAGGTTCCGTTGGGATCTGCATCTAATAAGCTAAATTGCCACAGATAACAAGCACCTGTGACTTTGAAAATCGCAGATCTTTCAATCTCATCATTCTCTGGATTTGGAACATACAGTGGACGAATCTTTGTCTTACGAAGATCCATACCAACGATAGATGTACCACGAGGAATGATAATACCACCAGAAATACTATTCAGTTTATACAGATTATTGGTTGCACTTGTAATATCAAGATCTGTTAGCAAAGTCCATTGTAAAAGATCTGACGAAGTAGAACCGTCTCTAAGTCTAAAGTTATTGGAACCATCAGGAATCCATCCAGGACGGTTATCAACAAAATGCTCGCCAGGATAGAGCAGAATCGTAGTCTTTGCAAATCTATCGTTATCTAATCCCGTTTGATATGAGAATCTCGCTGCTTCAATTAGAGCCCTTTGAATTGTTCTAAAAGGACGTGTCAGTGAATTACCTTGGTTTTCTACACTATCAGTAGCATCTAAACTACTTGGATCAACGTAAAGAATTCTGCCACTAACTGATTTCAGAAAATTATTTAATCTGGAGAGACCCATCTTATTAGTTCTATAGTTTCCGTTATAGATTATTTATCACATGAAAAAGAGAAGACCCATAGGATCTCCTCTTCGCACTCCTTCACACGGAGACTATATTATATCATACTTTTACTCTTTCCACAAGAGTTCTAAACTCTTATCAAATATCATTACATATCGGTGTTTGCGGGAGCGTTCTTTCCATTCTCCTGCAGCACCTTTAACTTTGCCTCTAGAGTGTTTAGTTCCGTCTGCATAATAGAAATCTTTCTTTGGGTCTGAAAGTCCACAATATTTAAAATTACAAGCGCGATAGATT
>Ga0194116_10004413_pt1 | contig 16121 bp, 11 predicted proteins | sample TA2MahsurfametaG_4_FD_148617 | JGI IMG/M metagenome (GOLD analysis project Ga0194116, IMG submission 148617) | Freshwater microbial communities from Lake Tanganyika, Tanzania - TA2015008 Mahale S9 surface | ecosystem: Environmental > Aquatic > Freshwater > Lake | place: Tanzania: Lake...
TCCCCAATCCCCAATCCTCATTGAACATTGCATCCTAAATAAATAAAATAAAATTTGTAATTTTCAAAATAAAAAATAAATTATTTTATTGATTAACTTGTTTCTAATCAATACGAAATGATTAATTTAAATTTAATAAATTTTAAAAAAGTCCCCTAAATTTTTTTATTTGATTTTAATTTAAATTCAAAAAATATTTTATTTTAAAAAATGTTAAAAGAAGACCATGTACAAATAGAAATGAGTCCTTCTGATAAAATGATGTTTCAGGTTGAAGGCCGAAATTTACAAAATGAAAAAAATTATGTTCAAGGATATTTGAATTCGATAGAGCTTAAAGAACATAATTTTCCGATTGAAAATACAATAGATCAAGCAAATAATACTTTATTTAGGGAAACGTTTCATATCAAGAATGAATTTGAATATTCATTGAAGAACAATAATTATGCATTTTGCACGTCTAAACAATATGAAAAAGCAATAGCAAATGAGAAATTTATCCAATGTAAAAACTGCTTTAGAGATTACTGTGAGAATTGTTATGAAATTTGTCACAAGGATTGTCCAAAAGTCTTAGCAGAATTATTAAGTTATATAGCCATTCAACATATATCTGCTTGTCATTGCACACATACCTTAGGTGTCAAAGAATATAGTAAATTTTTCAGATTAGAGTGTTTCTATTCAAATTTCTTCTTTCAAAAATTTGAATTAGAAGGAAAAAACAAGTTTTATAAACTAAAAGATAAAGGAACAATAATTTGCTTTTTCTGTTCAATTCTTCATGGAGATACAGCGAATATTGAAGGAATAAAAGAAGATAATTTAGATTGCAAATGTGAAGATCGAACTCATTGTTCATTTAATGCCCGGGATCTATTATACCTTTTCAATCAATGTTTTGAATTAAACAAAAAGGAAGTAAATTATAAAGATTTAATATTTGATTTGGAAAATGATTTAAAGATATATTTACGAAAATATTATGAAATAGAAAAGAATTTTGATCTTGATAATTTGGTCGAATACGAAGTCGCAAAATTTTCATCTTATAATTTAATATTTAATAATGGATTATTGAATGCTTCACTAAATGATGAATTTAAATTAATGGAAAAATTTATTCAAAAATTGGAAACAAATGATTATTATTTTTACAATTATGAAAAAATAAATATGGCTTTAACCTATATTTTTCATTTTTATAGAAATTATTTTTTTCTAGATTTAGAATGTGTGGAAGAGCAACTTTTAGATAACCTTCCTTTACAAAGTAGATTAAATAAACTTCAAACAAATACCTATATTTATCAAAAAATTAAAAACAAGCCTTATATAGGAGAATTTTTTAGTATAGAAAAGATCAATTTTATATTTGAGAGTCTTTTAAAATTAAATCATTTCAGAATAAGTGATTTCGATGATGGTTTTCTTTCATTTTTCTTATTGAATTTTCTAAGATGTTATTGTTTTTCAGAAAAAGAGATTTTTATATTATTGAAATTTGCAAGAGAAATTAAATACAAAGAAAATGATGATGAATTCAACAATGATGTAAGAGTAAAAATCGAATCTATATATAAAATCGCTCAAAATAATTTAATTGATTATTATCAGCTTAATTTATTAAAAAACAATAATCATATCCCAAATGAAATTAATCCGAATATTATTGAAAAATATTATTTTTTTGATAATCAAGAATATTTCGAAGACTATTTTAAAAAAATTTTCTCTGATGAAAACATATATCTTCATTATTTCCGATATAATAACAATCCAGATAATAGAGAGGATATTATTTATTTGTCTTTTTGTGATGAATCAATTTATTTTTTGAATTGTTTTCATTATAACTATCTAGAACAATTTAGTCACAAACTTAATTTATTATCAGAAAAAACGATTGATCAACAAAGTAGTGAATTTTTTGGTAATTCAATTTTTAGATCTAAAAATAAATATCAGGTTAGGCGTTTTAATAAAGTTTACGTTCAATATTTTGGTCAGAATAAAATTGAAACTTATTTAGATTTCATTTTAACTGATTGTTTTCCTTTTATTGACCTAAAACAAATAATTGATTTTGAAGGATTTATTAACCATTTGTTTAATTCTCTTAGACTAATTTATAAGAATCAAGCGAAAAATGATAGTCAAAATTCTAATACGAAAATTGATATTTCTCTATATCTAAATAAGCATTGTATGATGGATATTTCTAATTTAAACATAAAAAAATATGGAGAAGAATTAAAATATATTTTTTATGAATGTTTTCATAACTTAGAGAAAATTGAACCAAATAATGAGATATTGAAAAAGTGGAATTTGCTTTTATTTTTATTAATAAGTAATAAAAATAATGCACTATTTATTCTAAAAAAATTGCAATTTTTAGATTTCTTGTTTTATACTGAGGAATATTTAAAATCATACATATTAAAAGTCAACGAAAATGAGAAAGATTTTGTTTGGAGATTGTTTTATTATGTTTATAAATTTATTATCCATAATTCTGAGTTGTCTAGTGAATATTACTTTTCAATTCAAGAAGGCTTTCTAGATGTTTATAATTATCAAATTAAAGATATTTACGAAAAATCTAAAGAAAAGGATAAGTTATATTTGAAATGGAATAATTATTTGGCATATTATTATCTTAAAATCGAGATGAGAAAATCTAACTCATTTCAGTTGAAAAAATTTTTCCCATTCAGATTCAATACAACTTATAGCGCTGTTATGGGACATTTAGAATATTTTTCAGAAATGGCTTTTGAGAGTAATTTTGATATCGAAAAATATTTATATAATATTGAATCTTCTGAGTGTTTGATAAATAAATCAAATTTTGAGGAAAAAAATGAAACATCATTTTATACAATAAATGCCAACAATTTCAAATATGGGAATTTAGCTTTTGACAATTTCAATGAAGAAACTGAAAAATTGTTTAATTCTAATCTTAGAAAACCACTTAATAATGAAATACAAAATTACATTTTTTCTAAAAATTTTGACATATATAATATTCAATATTTACTTTTTCGAATTATTGCAGGTGTTTGTATTACAAGATATGTTAATATTTATTTCAAAATTATAAATAAAAATTTTTATGAATTTAAAAAATTTTTTGAAAATAAAAATCATTTACAATTTAAATTCTCCGATAAAGCCAAACAAATAAAAAAGTTAGAGATTGTTATTTTAAATTTAATATTAAAATTTTTGGTTCTTAAAAGCCTTGACGCTTTTAAACTAGATTTGGTAATTGATCTCAGCTTTTCTAAAGACGATTTAAAGACTCTTGTTAAGTCTAAATCAAATATTTATCTCGAAACCTCTATTGATCTAATTTCTAAACCACTTGAATCTAAGTTTATTATTTATAAAACCAAATGCAAAATTTTACAATTGCTAGATATTTTTATTTCTACTATTGAAGATTTTGAATTTAATTCTGAGAACGAAAAAATTATAAATTTCAGACTTTATCTTATTTATTAATTTTCCTACTTAGCAAAGGAACACGCTTTGAAATCAAGTAATAACTCAGATCTTTTTTATTTGGAAAAAACTCTAACATATGTTTTAATTAAATTTTTGAATAAAATAAAAAATGAAAAGCCACTTATTAGATCTTCTCTTACTTCTAAACTAGAATTTCCTGTAGAAAATTACACCAATTTAGATGAATTATATAAACAATTTCAAAAACAATTCGTCAACAATTTCCAAATCCTTCAAAATACTGATTATTTTCTAGAAAACCATAATAGAAATTCATTGAATAAATTTTCTGCAGATATTCTAATTAATGAATATTTTAAATCTTTTCTTTCTTATGATAATAGATCTCATAGTATTTATTCAAAACATATTAGAAATTTAATAAAAAATTATGAAAATGATAATTTAAAAAACTCAATAAAAACACTTTCATTTAAGATATGGAATGAAATAAATAAAAATTTTATTTCATCTAATTTCGATTATTTGTTTTATATTTTCAAATATGTTTTCAATCATCTTAAAGCTATGCAAATAGTAGTAACAAAAGAAAGTAATTATCACTGCTTTGATGAAATGTTCAATGAAGGTTTAGTACAAATGGTTAATTTTATGAATAATTTGATATATTATTATCGACATGATTTTCAAAAAGATATACTGAAGGGAATAACTGTTGAAAATTTTAAATTTCTTTTAAAATTGATTATAAAATTAAATGAATATATTATTGGAATAGCAGACTTTTTCGATAATTCAACTTTATTCTCTCTTAGCGAAAAATATTTTATATTCATGGATTTCTTTATTTTAATTTGTGAAGAATCAGATTCAGGGGAACTCGATCAATTTTTTTTCGAAGATTTTGATGAAAATGAAGAAAAGAAAAATTATAAAAAAAATCAATACAATTTTTATTACCAATCTTTTATTCAATTACGAAAAATAATAACTTTAATAAATGTCGGAAAAATAGGAAGCTTTTCTTTTGGTTCATTCCGTTTGATTGCCCAGTTTTTATATCTAACAAGATTTCTCAAAGAACTTTTAGAAGATGATATTACTGATGAAAATAAGAAATTTTCAGAAATAATAAATGAATGTTTTGAAGAAATTTTTGATTTAAATTGGTTAATCTCGAAAAATATTAAAAATGATGAGTATTCATATATTTTGAGATTTGAATTATTATATTTATTTAATTCTTATATTGAGGAACATTCATCTAATTTATCAGATAAATTTTATAAAAAAATAAACCAATTTTTCGATAACCACGAAATTATTTTCGAAGAAATTTGTTCTTGCTTTGATATAGTAATCGAATACATCAGGAATACAAATGATGATAATAATTTACTTAGAAATGAAAATTTCACTTTAGAAAAATTAAAAACTTTTTATCTTAATAATGAGGATTCTTTGTATAAAAATAAATATTTTGAATTAGCTGAATTGTATTATAAATTTTTGAGATTGCTAGATCCTTTTTACCAATCTTTAAAAGAAGAATATGATGATAAAAGCAATATTCAAAATAATGATCAAGTTAATTTCCTTAATTATCAAAGCCAAATAATAAGAACTAATACAAATAAAAACTTAAATAATTTTTTGAATGATGATAAAAAAGAATAAAGGAAACTAAATAAAATATATTACGATTTTCTTATTTTTATTGGAAAAGAGATTGAGATAAAATTTAAAGATAATAAAAATAAATTTCAATTTAGAAAAATTTATTTCTTTAAATCCCCCAAATGTTTTTGGCTCAATGAAACTTTTAAATTCAAATTGCTAGATGATGCGCCTAGAAATAGTATTGGAGAGAAGTTAGATTACTTTACCAATAAATTGGATTTGTTGCTTTTGCAAATAAATATTTGTTACAAAAAAAAACCTAATATGTCATATTACTATATAGAGAAAATCATTCCTCCTATATTAAATAACCTTGATTTTATTAATTTTATATTTGTTTTATTTCTTAATATCTTTTTGTTATTATATATTTTCATGGATTCATCTACTATTGTGAATAATGATCTAAATTCTCAAATTTTTAATTATAATGAATCTAATGATATAAAACAAAAACATTCGTATATTTTCTATATAACCATTAGTATATGCATTTTGCAAATTATATTTTTGATGATATGGTATTATATCTATTACTACATAAAATTGATGAAAACTGCTTATAAAAAATATTTGATGAAAAGTATTTACTAAAACAGTATGCAGAGGAAAAACAATTAAAATTTAATTCATTGATTGCATATCATGATATTCAGAATAAATTTAATGATTTAAATAGTGATTATTTAAATTTAAAATCAAACACTGAAGTTTCTTTGTTGAAATTAATTTTGATAAGATTGAAAATTTTTTTTTGGAACAAAGATACTAAATATGTTATGTTTTCTTTAATTTGCCATATTTTATTTTTAATCACTGATTATTACTTATTCTTAGTTCTTCCAATAATTTCGATAATTAGATTATATTCATTATTCAATTATTTCCTTAAAGCAATTCTCAGCAAATATAAAGAGTTTATTGCTTTGCTAATTTTCATTTATGTTGTGGAATATATATTTAGCTGGATGACTTTCCTTCACTTCCAAGACTTTATGGTAAATGAATACAAGCTTCGTGCAGGAGATTTGAATGAAGTAAATAATTTAATATATTAATTCTTTAAGATTTTTATTTTTAATTTTTTCAAATTCAAAAAAAGGATTCGAAAAAAGAAATGATATGCTCTTCAGCAATTGAATGCTTTTTAAATTTCTTAGATCTGGGGTTAAGATCGGGAGGAGGAATTGGAGATGTCGCTCCAAGAATTTCTTATAAGTTTGATAATAAGATAAGATATTTTCAGAAATTATTTTTAGATGTTATATTTTCTATTTTGGTAAATTTGATTTTAGGAAATATTTTCTTCGGAGTGATAGTTGATACCTTTAATGAAATGAGAGGCCAAAATGATATCAAAACTGCTGATGTGAAAAATAAATGTTTTATTTGTCATAGAGATCGTTATGAAAGTATTTGTAATGAAAATTTTGATTTTCATAGAGAACATCGACATGGATTATTTAACTATGTTTATTTTATTCCTTATTTGTTGAAAAAGAATCCCCAAATATATTCTCGAGCAGAACAATTCGCCTGGCTCCAAATTAGTATGAAAAAGATAGATTGGTATCCTTGTATTCTTACCAATGATGAAAATGAAAAAGGAGAACAAGGAGAGAAATAATATTTTTTATTTTATATTTAATTATTCATAAAAATTTTATTTTAATTAATTTTTTAAAAATTAATATTAATAGCAGAAAACCCTTTTTAATTATTTTTAAAAGAAACACATTTCTTCACTCAATTTTAAAGAAAAATGTTTCTCTTTTTCATTTATATAAATATAGGCAATCATAAAAATAAAAATGATTATTATAACAAACCAAAGGAAGAAATGTAATACTGAATATGAATATAATTCTATTTGAATATCATACTATTTATTTAGAAAAAATATAATTAACAGGCTTATGTTTAAGCATCTAAGCAATTAAAAAAATTTTATTTTTAACTACTTGTTTGAAATGATAAATTAAACTTAAATCCAATTGTTGATTATAATTACTATGAATTATACTTTTTATACATCCTTTCATTAAGAGAATATTTTAAATTTATTTTAGGATTCATTTAATCATCAGATACTCCATTATTTAACATCTTTTTTTGATTATTAATAAAAATAATTTAATTCTTTTTTATTCAAAATTTGAAGGCTAAAATTATTAAAATTATAATAATTAACATGTTTTTAGTTTTATTCAATACATTCTAATTAAATTAAATAAAATGAATTTAAATATTAAAATAAATTATGATTCTAAATTCTCCTAAGCATTTGCAATTTCGTTAAAAATCATTTATTTGATTTATAAGTTGTATTAAATTCTCTCTTTTGACAGTAATATTTTTTGCAATAATTTTTTGAGTGGTCAAAGGCAAATCAAGATAAATTCTTAATACACTCATATCAAGGATATTTGATTTATCTTTTTTATTTAAGTATTTACAACTGAAAAATAGCTTAGGATTGAGCCCTGCTTTAAAAGGGATATGGTTATATAAAAACTCGCAAAGCATAAATAGGCAGTTATAAGTGTCTTTGCTAACAGGACGAATATATCCTAATGAACCATCATCTGCAGAGTAGAAATTGATTCCTCTTTTTTTCTCTTCACAATCATTATAATATTTAATTTCTGTGATAGTTTTACCCAAATGAATATCAGCGTATTCGGTAAGCTTTGAAGAAGAAAAAGCTGATGCAGCAAGATTAGTATTAACTCCAGTTAAATAATTCTTTTGAGAATCTGATTCCATAATAAAAATATGTAAAATTTGATTACAATCTGAAAGTAAACAACCACTTTTAGCTGCTTCTTCAGATTCATCATTCCAAAACTCAACAGCAGTTGAAGAATAATCAGAATAGTCAACACCCTTGAGATACATATAAGGCCTATCACGATGGCTTTGATCTTGTCGGAAGTGAATCCAAGTAACTGATTGCAGCAAATCTCCAGTTATTATAAACTTATGTTTTGCTTTAGAGCAGACAGAAATATTTTTGTTTTCTATATAAGAAAGGATTTTTATTTCATTCAAAGGTGAATATTCGTAAATATTTAAGCGTGAGCCCTCACCTATAATCAAGCTGCCTTCAATTGAATAAAGCATTGTAATTATATTTTTTGAAATTTCCTTTTCATACAGTTTTACAAATTTTGATTTTTCGATGTTATAAAGTTGAACTAAAGATTTTATAATACCTTCTTCGCTTTTTTCATCTAGTATATTTATTCCTAAAGCTATCCTTGTAACCTTATATTTTTCAAAATATTATCAATTAAAAAAAAATTAATACATTAAATATTTTTAAAATTTATTTTTAACTTTAAAGATAAGATTTAAATGGCTATGATTTTAAATAGATAATAATAACAAATGTTTCATTTTATTCTTAAAATTTGTAAAATTTGATAATTTTCAAATATTAAAAAAATTGTAAGAAATATGAATGTTTACCGTTTGTCTTAAATTAGAATCATATAATTCTATTATTTTCGACTCCGAAATAATATAATTTGCAGGAAATTCAAGCTCATCAATTTTTTCTATGCTAAAAATATTTTTAAATATTTTTTCAAAAAAATAGAATGTAAAAAATTACTTTATAAATTAAAATCAAAGATGCTTATAAAATAACAATTTTTTTCTGATGATAAAAGCATTTTATCTTAAAAACTTTATTTTAAATTTACTCTTCTGTTCTCAAAGTTAAATAGTAAAAATTTTTATTTACGAGCATATTTGGATTTTGACTTGCATTGCCAAAACAATTATTTGAATTAACATTATTATTATGATCACTTAATATTGTAGGCCTAATTTCCTTTTCAACATTTATGATGAAATAATTATAAATATTTCCAAGGAAATATCTTAAAATATTATTATGCACAATAAACCTTTTAATTTTATTTCTTCTTATTAAACCGCAATTTGTTATTTGATAGTTTTTTAAAACTCTGCAAATTTTTAAATTCCCATTTTCATGGAATATAAATCCGTTTTCGTTTGAATCTCTTACAGAAAATTCCGATAAGCAATTAAAAGCTCTTTTGAATTTTGGATTATTTTCGACATCAATAAATTTTAATTTTCCATTTAATTCAAAAATGAATTTTTGATGCCCTTTTAAATTAAAAAATAATCCTGAATGATTTCCTATATTATCAAAGCGAATAAAGAAATTCTGTTTCTCCTGTATATATTTTAATTTAAATTTTTTCATTGTAAAATAGATAAAAAGTTATTGAATGTATATAAATTAGCACAAGTAATAAAAAAAATAGAATATAAATATATTTAATACACTATAGAAAATCTCTCTGTAATCAATATTCTCAATGAAGTCTGTATGGATTTTGATAAACTTTATCTCAGGGAAATTTTTAGATTTAGCAATAAGATTATTCTGGCTAAACTCATTATTTAATATTTCATTATCTTCGTAAATATCTAAATTATAAATGTAAAATTATGCGATTTACTAACTAAATTTAAATTAAGATTTGATAGGATTAAAGATATTTCTCTTTTCAAAATCAAAAGTAAAATTTAATTTAAAATAATTTAAATACTTTTTCCATTTCCATCCTTTATTTTTTTATCATATATAAAACAAGCTTCATAAAATACAAGCATTCCATTTTTAAACAATATTCCCAATATAAATTTTTTATTCAAAAAGTCGAAGAAAATTTGTTCTGGCATAGCTGAATTTATATTATTTTGTGGAATATTATTAGGAATATTAATTTCAATTGTAGTATCCATTAAAGTCCTATTGTAATCATTTTTATTTCTTTCAATTCTCTGATCGGATAATAAGCAAGGTAATTCTGAAACATTTTCAGAACTAAAAACTTTCTCAACTATTTCTACAATATTTAACCCGAAATTTTCTAAATCGATTCTATATATCTCTATATTGTTGTTTTCCCTGTAAACTGTTATAAACAAATTTAGATATTTATTTATATTTTGTTTTTTGATTTTTATAATTTGCTCCGTTACATTATTATTATTAGTATTGAAATTCGTCTGAAAAGGTGATCCTATAAGATAACCAGAATTGGGATAAATGAAATTATTATTCATGTTAGCATCTAAGTTAGAAAGCATTTTTTCTATACTATTCTTAAATAAGATTTTATTTGTGTATGTTATAGAATTAGCATTAATATTTGTAATTGAATTTCCATTATTAGAATTGTTATTATATCTATTAGAAGAAGGATCTTTTTCATCTATATCCATAACATCAGTTGTATTAAAGATTTCGATTTTGGATTCTGCATTAATTATATTGTTTAAATTTTCTGATTTGAAATAAAGAATATTCTCCATTTGCTTGAAAGAATTTAAATCACCAATTATATCGAATTCTGAATATTGTAACGTATTAATTGGATAATTCATTTCAAAAGGTGTTGTATTTTCCTTTATTTTTTTGTTTATATTGACAAAATTTATAATTTCTTTATTCATTTGATAAATATTGTATAATAAATTATTGTTTTTTTTGTTAATTTCATTAAACTCTTTATTTACTAATTCACTATTTGGGATATTTTGACTGTATTTATAAGGTAAGAAAATTGTATTCGGACCTTAAAAATTATTTTAAGAATTCGGATCAATAGATATAAAAAAATTGATTTGTAATTAAAAAAATAATGAATTAACTGTATTTAAAACGCAATAAAATTTTACTATAATAAATAAATTTAAAAGTTTTTACTTTGATTGTTTTCATTGATATTGCTTATATTAAATTCGATATCGATTTGGTTTGAAAATCCGAATTTTAATAAAAACGAATTTCCATTAAATGTAGTAACAATTACTAAATCAAAATAAACAAAAGCATCTTTAATTATTTCTTTTTCGGCATTTCCTTCTAAATAATTCTTCATTTGGAAAAGATTGTCTCCTTTAAAACTTGAGGTTATGATGTCTTCCAGCCTTATTGTAATGATCAATGCAAATTGCTTGTTGAAAATTTGCAAAGCATTTTCAAAAACAAATAATATATATTCATTATAAAAAGCATTCTGTGAACTGCATTTTGGAACATTAGGGTTATTTAAATTGTTTCCTCCTAGTTTTTGAATGATTGGATTTACTCCTAAAAAATTGATTTCTGGATTCTTATTCAAATATTTTTCATAATTTAAAAGCGTTAATATATCCGCTTTTATAAATTTAATCTCGTTTTTAAAAGCGAAATTGCCAATAATATTCAAACCAGAAGCAATTCCGTGAATTTTGCTTCCCAAAAAATTAATTTTTTCACTTATATTATTTATTTCATTGTTATTCTTCACTTCATAAATAAGCAATTCCCCTCTTTTCAAATGAGCGATAATAAACTGAGTGTTTTTATCTGGGAAAAGACTTAAAGATTTGATATAATTAATTTCATCTAATGCAATCATTTTTGTAATCTCAAAAAAAAAATTCTTATAAAGAAATCCAATATAAGTTTCCTTATCAATTCCAGAAGTTAAAAAAAATTTTGTGTGAAAGCGATCAAAATAGCTATGGAAATGATGAATTGGAGCCAAGCTAATTAGGCGATCTGTAATACTGTATTTTGCACCTTGGAAATTTATTAAAATTGCATCTGCAAATAAGGATGATAAAAAAAACACCTCTTTGTGAGGCAAGAGTAAAGTATTATAGGGTGCTCCTATATATTGTATATATTCGTTTTTTTCCTTAATTTTTATTTGCTCAATTTTGAAATTATAAAAATAATTATTCATATTATCAATAATGCTTGTATTTAGGTTTGTTTGCTTTACTATATCAATAACAGTAAAAACAAATAAACCTCCTTTGGAAGTTGTGAAGATAAATTGGCTATCAGATATTGGAAGAACTGCCCCTCCTCTTAAATCAAGATTCAAATTTACAAAGCCTTTTTCCTCAAAAACATTTTTGTTAATATTATTATTGGATTTTGATGATAAATTTGAATAATATAATAAGTTTTGTATAGGTTCTACTGTATTTAATAAAACATTATAGATATGCTTTTTTTCCCAATTAGAAATATTTATCATTTGCAATGCATAAGGGCTGAATATAAATACAATTTTTTTGTTCGAAATCCAGAGTAAATCATAAGAATTTTGATTTAAATCCTCGTAAACAATTTGGAAATTATCAATTTTTCTATTCAATTTACTAACAGAAATGAAGGCTAAATTAATTTTGCTGATGAAAAAAGAGTTATTGCTTTGTTGCAGATTTGCGTTTTCTGTCGAGACTGGAGTTGATAATTCTTCATAAAGTAGAAACATTTGAATATTTTCTTCTGGATTTTCGCATTTAACATAATTATTAAAATCAATTGCTTCATTATTTTTATTATAAGGATAGAATTTAATAATTCTTTTAACATTGGAACTAATCAAATTACTTGTGTTAGAATCCTTTGATTTTAAATTTGAATTTGGATTATTGCGACTTGAAAGAAAGGAACTTGAAAATGATTCATTGTTGATACCTCCAAAATCTAAAATAATTGAAGGATCAAATAGGAAAAAACCATTTAAAGATTCCGAATAATAATCAGAAATTTCGTTGCTATTCAAGTTTAAATTTGAATTTGTATTGGTGATAAAATCACTACTTTGTATGTGATTTGTTTTTGAAACAAAAGTTTTACTTTCGCTTGAATTCAATTCTTTTATTAAAGAAGACTTATCATAAGAAGTTTTTTTATGAGAAATAGAATTTTCATTAAAACTTGTTTTTCTTTTAGGAAGATTCTCATAATTAAATTCCTTCGGGTTATTAATGTAATCTAAGTCAAGAATACAATTTTTATTATATTTTTCTTTATTGCAATCGTGTGGATTATTATGTAAAATTATATTACTACTTGAGTTTTTTTGGATTAAACTCTCATGATAAGCATTGACTTGTTGATCATTGAAATTTACATAGATATTGTGATCATTGCTATTTACTTCTAAATTTTCTGTATTTAAAATGGACTTGAGCTTTAAAATAATTATAATTTTTTCGTAGCAAGAGAAAATAAGAGACTCATAAGTTTTGGAATATGTTAAATTTAAGAAAAAATTATTTTTGGAGTTTAAAAGAAAATCTTTTCCATAAGAAAGCGGAGGTAAGTCTATTTCAAAATTATATAAACAAATAATTTTAAAGTTTAAATATTTTTTATCAAAATATAAAAACACCAATTTCGCATAATCAATTAATAAAACTATAATATCAAATTTATATCTTTTTGTAGGAATTTTTTCTGCAGTAATAATACTTCCATAAACTTTGTATTCTAAGATAAACCTATGTTTGAAACTTTTTTCTGTTTCTTCTATTTTAAAATCATTAGAGTGATTTGTTTCTTCGACTATGTCATATATTTCTAACTTATCATTTTTGATGACTAGAATTTGCTGAGATTTTTCTTCTTCTAAAATAATTATTTTCATAATTTTAAAATTTTATTTGAATTTAGACTTTTAACTTACCATTAATATTTAAATGGATGGTTGAAGAGTTGCATGTATTTGTTTGGTCTTGTTCTTTATCCTGAATAAAAAAGCTGCTCGAATCTAAAAATCTTCCAGTTAAGGCATATTTTATTGAGGAGTTGTCAATAAGATTTTTATGTAAAGCGCAAGTCATTTTTTTAATGATTTAATTTTCAAATAAATATGAAATAAACATTCTGAATAATTTCAAATCTCTTAGAGTTTTATTTTAGAAATTTTAATGGGATTTAATTGAATTATATATTTTATGAAAATAATAATATATTAGAATAAAATCTTATATTAAAAACTCCTTTTTAAAAATAAATAATTGAGATACTTATTCTATTTTAAAAATGCATTTATAATGAATATTTTATTGTTTTTAATGATTTTTATATGCTATCAATTCTATTTCAATTTTAATTCATATTATTAGAAATTAAATTAAATTAATTTTACAAGAGTAAAATTAAATTCGATACATAAGATACATAAAATCAGATTTTTCTATTGTTTTAATATTACTATTTTAATACGCTTTATTGATATCTTCCAAAGAATCTAAATATTTTCAATAGATAATAGCAAATTCCATACTTATTGCTAAACAATAATTTATTTTCATTTGATATGATATCATTTTTTTTTTCCTCAATTTCCAAAAATGAAGCATTTCTATTATCATTAGGATTTTCATCATTTAATATAGGCACTTTTTCAAATAAATATTTTCTTAATGAGTTTATACTCGAAAAAATTGGAATCTTAACATCAAAGTCAAACAAATCCTCTATAGAACAGCTGATTTCTGTTAGATGATATTTGAATATTTCAGTTTTAAACATATCTGCGACTTTATATCCAAAGTAAATCGTATGAAAAGCGATTCTCATTTTTGATTCTACTTTACATTTTTCTTTTTCTTGATCAATATTTTCTTCAGTTTCAGAATTCTTTATGCATTCATTTGAATTTTCATCATCAATATTTAAAATCAGTCCATTGGAATGCCATGGAAAATTATTCTCTTTCAATAATTTAGGATCAATTTTTATATCTGAATAGTCAGAAAAATCTAAATCTATTTTATCTTTACCATACTCATTAACACAAAAATTATTAATTTTATAGCACTCAGGCATACTAGTTATTATATCATAATTATTCACATGACGAAAAATAATTGGAATTTTTTTTGATATTTCATTTGCATAAACATAGTTTCCGGTTCTTGGCTGTCCATATGTTATTAAAACTGGACTAGAAATATCTCCTTTTGTCACTGAAGTAATCCCTGAGAAATCAAGTCATATGCAGCCAATGAAGCTATAGCTCCACCAAGAGAATGGCCTACGAAAACATATTGAGATATTTCACTACTTTTAGCACTTTGTAAATCTATCTGAAGTTGAGAAGCGATTGATTTATAGAGAAAATTGAAATATTTCATTATTTTAAAATTTTTTATAATATTTTTAAATAAATTCTCTTTGTTTCCAAAAGATTTATTGAATAAATTATTATTCATTACATCATCAGTATTTGTATCATTTTTATTGTTTTTTTGTAAATAATCATATTTGTCTTTTTTCTTCAAATTGTCCTTATTATCATTTTTTTCTTCTAAATTTTTTAAATTATTTAATATTTCTTCTTTCGTAAGCGATAGATTGAATAATTCACTTTCTCTTTCATCTTGGTATCTAAAAAAAGTCTCCATATCAGAATTCAAATATTCGGTGAAAAGCTGTTTAATTCCTTTTGTTCCTGAAAAAGCTAAAATAACTTTTCCTATTCTTTTATTTCTCATAATTGTGTAAGAATAATTATTAAGCTCTTTTTCTGCTGTCCTAGTTAAAATATGTTCCCAATCTCCAATTTCAAAGAATTTTCTAAAGAAAAATCCGATTTTATTTTCGTCTTTTTGATTGCCTTTTAAAATTTCATTAATTTGCATTTCCGCTGAATTTTTAGAATTGTATGCTATTCCAGCAATATCTCTATAGGCAATAGCCAAATCCCGACTCCAATTAGATGTTATTGGACTATCATATCTAGTATCATCAAATAAACGAAAAAGCTTTTCATTTTCATTCAAGGAATTTTCAGTTAGAAATATCTTATAGGAATGATTAATTTTGTAATTTAAATTATTTGTAAATGTGCTTTTAGCTCTAGAATCTTCATTTTCTCTTTGGATGAAATGCTTTATTGATGATATGCATAAAGATGAAGAAATAAACAACAAAATTTTAAAAATAAGCAATAAAGCTTTGTATATTAGGCAAGTTTTATTTATATTTTTTCTAACCATTTGCGGTTTGTAATTTTAGTTTTATTTTTATTAAATTTTATTTTGATTTTGATTTATAATAACGTATTTGATTGAAAGTTTATTATTAATAGGCTCTTATAAAAAAATATTCTATTTTTAGT
>Ga0194116_10004416_pt1 | contig 16118 bp, 17 predicted proteins | sample TA2MahsurfametaG_4_FD_148617 | JGI IMG/M metagenome (GOLD analysis project Ga0194116, IMG submission 148617) | Freshwater microbial communities from Lake Tanganyika, Tanzania - TA2015008 Mahale S9 surface | ecosystem: Environmental > Aquatic > Freshwater > Lake | place: Tanzania: Lake...
TGTGAACCATCAAGGTAGCAATCTTTGAAGTGCGTGGGGATTTCATATGATCAATTCTAACTCAAATTATGTGAATTGAGCATTGGCAATTGCCTCGTTATATATGCCTGGCGAACACTTTATTTCATGGTAGAAACAGCCCTATCTAAAATTAAGATTTTGTCAAAGTAGATTTTTGAATTAGCCACTTTTAGGAGAGTATAATTCCCAAGATGAAAAGCTCTGTAAATTATTTTATCTGGACTGAAGCATTCAATTGTGGAGAGATATTAACTCCAATGCTGTCCTCTTACTTAAAACATCATAACTATCCAATTCATGTATTCGCTACAGATAATGACTTGCAAGAAGTTGATATTAAATCTGATCTGGTAGTGAAAAATTCTTATCCTAATAAATCCATGCAAACTAAACTCGAAAAGAAAATTCTAAATGGATATAGAAATGGACATCTTGGTACGGCAATTTTATGGGAACACATAATTAATACCAGAAAAGAGAAATTTTTTATACATTTAGATGCAGACACTATTTTCTTAGGTGATGTTGTAACTGATTTAATTAAAGCAATTGAGGTTGATGATTATTCAATCGCTGGGTCAAGAAGGGCATATAAGAATCGTGGGTATCGAAAGAGAGGGAGTGATGGCCTGAAACTTGATCGACGACCTGATGCAGTAAATACGGATTGCTTTGCTTTTACCAAACAGTTTATCGCCTTGCACCCGCGATTTGTTCTTAGGAGGAAAATACTCGGGCGAAGAACTTCATTAAAGCCTGTAGTTGATTTCTTTGACCCAGTAACCTTTGAGATAATTTCTAAGGGTGGAAAAATACTATATGTAGATTCCCCAACTCACGGAAGTCAATCCTTTATTGACTACACAAGTAAGTTTATGACATCACGAATTTCATTTGCTGCAGTGGGATCTGGTTGTAACTTTTATAAAAATGGAAGTGAGGGAATTCCAGAAGGCTACTCTGGTTATGCATTAGCATCATATAGTTTATTTAGTAAGTATCTCTTAGATAAAGAAATTGAGCATGAACCATTGCAAAGTGATGAGCTAGTCCAAAAACTTACAAGACTAGATAAGGTGAGTTGGACTATTTCATAATTCACATATTATTTTCATCTGTTTTGGATATATTTTTTCTAAATATCCAAAGTACTAAAGAATTGTCGATGTATTTAAGTAATACTTCTTATAAAGATTTTTGAAAACTTTTCACTTGGTGAGGTTTCATTTTTTAATCGGTATTTCTGTAATTGCTAAATCTCAAAGATAAAGCAAAAGAATATTGCAAAACTTATCAATAAGCTCAGAAATTAACTTTAATTTCGCCCACTGGTCTATCACCCCCATAAATCTTTACACTTTCATCTGGCATCTCAACTCCCCACCTCTTAAAAATCTCCATAATGATTGGTGCAACTGGTCGCCATGAGCCATCAATAATCTTTATGGCAATCACTCTGCCATCACGCAATGCACTTACCTGCACACCCTCTGCTCCCTCTTTCATAAATAAGCCAGGCATAGCTTGCATCATTCGGGTAGTTAATCGACCATCTCCTGCAACTAACTCAGGGTATTTTGTGCAAGCTAAAACTATTTGCTGATATAGACCATTTTTGGATTTAATTAAAATTGAAATTGCTCTTGCTAATCCAGCTAAAGAAATAGCAAATAATGGCGCACCACAGCCATCCACACTTGTTGCACTCACCTTTTCACCAGATAGCTCCTCAATCTCATTTTCTATTGCCACCTGCAGAGGATGGCTTGGGTCCAGGTAAGCGCTCATATCCCAGCCATTTTGTTGGCAGGTAATAAGCATTCCAGCATGTTTACCACTGCAATTTTGGGCTAACTGGCTTGCAGGTTTTTCACCCCAAGAGATTTTTTCTTTCTCGCCCAATGGTTTATCAACAGCATTTTTAAGTTGTGAGATTGAAATATCTCTAGAGGTGAGCATCCTGGTTACTAAATCAATATGTTTTTGAGAACCTGAGTGTGAGGCACAAATGATTGCTAACTCATTGAGTTCAACCTTCAACCCTGCTTTAAGCATTGCAGCAGCTTGTAATGACTTAATGACACTTCGTGGATAGATTGGTAACTCAGGGGAGCCTTTAGATAAATAGGTTGAACCATCTGCATTTAAAACAATTAAGTGGCCCAGGTGGAGGGACTCAACTAAGTCACCCCGTGTTAGTTTGGCTAAAACCTCACCAACAAAATTCTCGTTAATTTTCAGATTGTCTTTCAAGTGAGGACCAAAGATGTGCTTGCAATGTCTGCCCCTGTGCTGCCATGTCGTAGGAGGTGAACAACTCACCCTCGACTAATCCATACAACCTAGAGCCTGCTGTAACTATTTTTGCAGTAGGGGATGAGTAACCCTGATCCATCTCAAGTTGAATTTTGGCACCCTTAACAACCCCAACCCAACCTTCAGCAATTCCTGTGTTGTGAGCTAGTAATACTTCAAGCACATTATTTTCCTTAACCCGCCAAAAACCAGCCTCAGAGGCAGCAGGTCTGACAATCTCATCATTTTCATCAATGATCCAAGATCGGGAGAAGTAATTTAAGAAGGCCCTACCATCATGATTAAAAGAGATTTCTTGGGCAAATTGAAAGCCTGGGACATTGGGGTATTCACCACGACCTTTGCCTCGCCATGTTCCAATTAGCCAAGAAAGTGGCGTTAAATCTGGATGCAGGTTTTCTGGGATAGTAAATGCCATTACTACTTATCTACCCTTAGAATTTTTCTAACTCCCATAACACCTTTATAGATTAAATAGATTGAAAAGATAATACTGACTGTTATCAACAAAACTGTAGTCAAAATTTCCATCAGGTAAGCCTAAACCCTTACCGAAGTGCTAACTCCTCTTGTGAGGCGCTAACTCCCTCACAAATTAAGGTGGCATCTGCTGGCACATTGCGCTTTACAACCGCTAACGCAATTGGCCCTAACTCATAGTGACGGGCAAGGGTTCCAATAAAACCAACCTCTTTATCCTCTAAAAATACCTTTGCCCCATGCTCTGGCATAGCCACCATGGAACCATCTAAATGAAGCCTGACTATCTTTCTTGGTGGCTGTCCTAAGTTAAATACCTTTGCCACAGTCTCTTGCCCTCGATAGCAACCCTTGTTCATATGAACTGCTTTATTTATAAAACCTAGCTCATTGGGAATAGATTTATGATCTACTTCAAATAATAATCTAGCTCTGCCCTGTGCAACACGTTCAGCTTCTAGTGCCCAAATACCCACTTGGGTATGGGATCTGCTAAATGCATCTGTTATATCTTTTAACTCACTCCTTGGCACCAAAGCATAAGGACCACCTAATAAATCAGATTTACCAGGTGCTCTTAGCACTGCGTAATTATCTGATTGATCTTTAACCTCAACCTCTAACATAAACTTCATCTTATTTAGGTAGTCTAATATTTCTTGTGTTCGAGAGTTTTCAGTGTGTAGCCAGGTGGTGCTTTCATCATCAACTAAAAACAATTGATCAATCACATGTCCTTGCGCATCAAGTATTAATGCTTCAACCCATTTACCGGCCTCTAACTTTTTCACATTCTGAGTAGTTAATGCATGCAGCCAGGTAAGACGATCCTTGCCTAAGATTGAGATAACTCCCCGGTGAGATAGATCTGCCCAAGCATTACCTGCTGCTAATGCTTTTTGCTCCTGATTTGGCTCCCCAAAGTGCCAAATTGCACCCTTATCAGGACCTGACTCGACTAGAACAGCGCTCATTCCTTACCTGATTTTTTTGACGCACTTACTACAAAATCCATAAACAGCAAAGTGTGTTACATCTGTCTTAAATCCGTAATCATCTGCCAAGGTGTTAACAAAATTTGCTGCTGTCTCAATTGGTGCATCCCCAATTGATCCACACTCTGAGCAAACAAGATGCAGATGGGTTAACTCTTCCGCTGCATGGTAAGTAGCACCTCCATGACCTAAATGCGTATGCAGCACTAAACCAACATTTTCTAATATTTCAAGATTTCGATAAATAGTTGAAAGATTTATTCCGGGGTGGGTCGCATGAACCTTCTTTGCTACCTCCTCCGGTGTGGCATGACCTAACTGCCTTACTGCTTGCAGCACTAACTCACGTTGTGGTGTTAGGCGAAGCCCTTTTTCCCGCAGCTCATTTGGTTTAGCCATGGGGTAAGTCTAACTGGCTATCTTCTGCTACCTAATTCCGTGAGGTTATGCGAGATTTAGCCCGAAAGAGGATTAGATAAAACTGGCAACCTAAGCAAAAACCAAAGGCAGCATTTAAAAAGGCAGCCCCTAGTGCAAAACTAGTTGCAATTAGAAAGACTGATGTGTTTCCAGTTAAGCCACCACCCAGAGCAGTTGCAGCAAATAGTGCACCAATTAATTGGGCAAACCTTGGAGCCACCTCACTCTCACTTGGAATCGGTCCGGAAAGCCGTGGCTGAATTAAATTGCGATAGATAAAGCCATAGATGGATCTTCGAAGTCCAAATAAAACTGCTGATAAAAAGACTGCAAATTGAAATCCAATAATTAAATTGGACTCTGTAACTAGTGCTGCCGATAAAACTAAGGTCGTAATTGCTGCTGTGTATCTTGGGCCTCTGGCATCGATTAGACGTTCAGGCTTTGTTTGAATACTGCTTGACACTTTTTCTCCTTTGTTAGATAAATGAAATTAATTTTGTAAAACTAAAAACAAATTAACTATTTATTCAACAGATACAACCCTTATTGCGGGCAAAATCAATAATGCGCCGCTTTGTGAAGTAAACAGGTTGAATGAAGAACACTACTGGATTTTATAATATTTATTTGATTACTTCTTGCAAAGTGTTTGCACAAAAGGGCTAGATAGCTTTGATCGCCTTGATAAGTTGATCACGTTTTGGTGCACCCTTGGCCCTAGCAATCTCAAACCCCTTGCTATCTAAAAAGATAGTAGTAGGGGTGGAGCGAATATCAATCCTTCTGGCTAACTCAAGATTGGATTCAGCATCAACTTCAACATAAGCGATATCTTTAAAATCTTTAACTACATCTTTTACAATTGCTTTTGCAGTTCGGCACTCTGAGCAAAAAGTTGTTGTGAAAACCACCACTGTCCCTAACTTTCCTAATTCAACACCAAGTTCTGACTCTGAAATTGCTAATCTTACTTTATTCTTTACCTTCCCAAGATTTATGCGCCATATAATACCTATAATCAACGAGATTATGAGTAAAAAAAATAAGAAGATTAAATTTGAGATACTCATCTCAACCTAACATCTGAATTTGTAATCCAAGGTATTGGCCTAGACAACTTACTTAAAACTCTTTCGCAGATAACTGTGAAATCTAACCTGCCGAGCCTCCAAAACCATCCTCGATTGGAGTTGCTCTCTCTAATGAGGCGGTTAATTAGTTTCTTATATTGATTTGGGATTCTTTTGGAGTGAACATGTATGCAACCGAGTTGAACAGATTCGTTCGTATTCATTTGATTGATTAAGGAGATATTTTTATCAAGTACTCCTATTTGATACGAAATTGGGTTGAATGAACCGGGGTTGTTTTCGATCAGCCCCCGCCTCGAAAATGGGTACCTATTATTTCTTGCGTCTGTGCCTAAAAAGTAGCGACCAATTGTTACGGCATCAAAGACTGTTTTTGAATTTACTTCATTACCAGATGGCAGATAATTTGCATTTTTCTTATAAAAAGCGTAACCACCGAGTAGGATCATGTCAGTAATATCTTGCTGCTGCCAATTCTTTAGAACATATGAATTAAACTCCTGTAAAGCTTGAACTTCGTTTACTATAAGTATTGATGCACATCCAGATCCATCTGCTTGCTTTGTGTATTTAATCCCCCAGTCAGTCTCTGAGAATAACTCTCTTAAATAATGCATTGTGAGTAATAGGCAATCGGATTCTAAATGAATGATTTTTTCAAATCCAAATTTGATCATAAAGTTTTCAAGTACAAAGAAACGTTTTGTCGTATTTTGCCAATAGCTATGATGAGAATAGCTCCACTGTTTTTCCAATACATTAAATTCCAAATAGTTTGAACTCTGCTTTATATCTTCATCAAAAATCACCGTACATAAATTATCGGGTATTTTCCTATCATAGTGCTTGCTTACAATTAAGAATCTTTCCTGGTCGGGAAACAACTCCTTATGAATGGATATTGCATTTAGGGCATATTTACCTGGCCTACGACCAATCTCAACCCAAACAAACGGTGGAAGATTACTCATTAGATTTTCCAAAGATATTGCTTAATATTGTTACCCCAAAATCTATTGATTTTTGTTGATTCAATGAATGCTTAGTAAATAGTAAGTCTAATTCTTCCTTACTTTTCTCCAAAAGTTCTGACCAGTTTTTAACCACAATGACAGGCCAAGTTGCATCACCGCAGAATTCTGACTCAAGAATCACAGGAACTGCACCTAAATAAATCGCCTCCCATACTCGGTGGGTGTCTAAGCCATTACCTGCTGGGCAAGGAATAAATCTGCTTTTTCTCATCAGCTTATGAATTGTATTTGCATGCAAACGATTTTCTACAATCAAGCACCTAGAATCACCTTTAAACTGTTTACGATAAATACTACGACTTGGATTCGTTTTATCATTCCAAGCAATTAAAAGTTGGATAAGTCTTTTCTCCCTTTTAATTAAACTTTTGTGCTTAAAATTATTCAAACGCCCAGCACTTCGATATGCCTGCCGCTCTAAACCAAGAGGTATTGGTAAACATCTAGAGCTACTACCGATTAAATTGTTAGAGTAGATTTTCTCTACATAAGGATACAAATTAGCTAGCTCTGATTCATATTGTGTCGTATCTGACTCCATAATAATCAAGGTTTTTACTCTTGGCATCAAACTCTTTGTCTTTATCAACTCCTGAACCAATTCACCTACAATATATAAAGATTGATACTCGATCTCAGAACTACAATTTTTCATAAAATGATTCAAGTCTGGTTTATCTAATATTGAGTGTTGCGATTTTGCTAAGTAAGTATCACTACATAAATATGGATAACTACTAACTCTCTCTTTTAAATCCTTGGGTTTTAATTGAAAACTAAGTTTGGAGAAAGCGTTCCAAATCAAGTCATAAATTTGCAACCAAATATTGAGAGACACTTTATAAGTATAACTGCCGTAGGAAAATGATTGTCCACCGAGTAAACTCTCTTGTATACTTAATAGTATGGCAAGCCTTCTTCTACTTACAAACTCAAGCGGAGCTAGCGCTGATGTGATTCCGTCCCTTGGCTTGCTGCAGCATGATGTGAAGATCTTGCCGATTGAGGCCTCAGTATTAGTTGAACCACCAGTAGTTGATTGCTTGCTTATTGATGCCCGTCGTGATCTACCAGCAGCCAAATCTTTTACTAAGTTGATTATCTCAACTGGGGTGGATGTTCCGATAGTTGTGATTACAACTGAAGGAGGACTCTCTGCAATTAATGCAGATTGGGGAATTGATGATGTAATCCTTGATACCGCAGGTCCTGCCGAAGTAGATGCTCGAATACGAATTGTGATTGGCCAGACCGCTATTGCGCAATTAGCGGGTAATCCATCTGCGGGTGAGATAAGAAGTGGTGAGGTGATGATTGATGAGTCCTCATACACAGCCAAGATAAAGGGACGAGTTCTTGATCTAACCTTTAAAGAGTTTGAATTACTTAAGTACCTAGCCCAACACCCAGGCAGGGTATTTACCAGATCTCAATTACTACAAGAGATCTGGGGATATGACTACTTTGGTGGAACCAGAACAGTTGATGTTCATATCAGACGGCTTCGTTCAAAGTTAGGACCTGAGTTTGAGGCCATTATTGGCACGGTGCGTAATGTTGGCTACCGCTTTTCAGTACAAAATAACCAAACAACAGCTGATCTAAATTAACATCCCTTGCAACACTTAAATCACCTATCTAAATCCCAGCAAGAAAGTGTTTTAGCCTTAATTAAAGCAGCACATGATTTTGATGGCACCCCTGCCATCAGAGAGCATGTGCTGCTTCATCTTCGCCACGGTGGTGATAGGTCAGATTCACACTTGCTAATTGAAGAAAACAAAGAAGTAATTGCTTACGCCCACCTTGATACAACAGATCTGGTTGCAGGCCCAAGTGTTGAAGCGGTTGTCCACCCAAGCCATCGAGGCAACGGTTTGGGTTCATTGATTTTAAAAGAGTCAATAAAAATATGTGGTGATAAGACTCGAATCTGGTCACATGGTGATCTACCCGCTGCAAAAGCTATTGCTGCCTCTTTAAAGCTTGAACGGTTTTGGTCAAATGTATTAATGAGTAAACCCCTTGGTGAAATACAACCTGTAACCTCCAAATACCCAATCCGAACCTTTATCCCTGGCCTTGATAATCGAGCATTTCTTGCTTTAAACAACAACGTCTTCGCTAATTATCCAGATCAAGGTGGGTGGAGTGAGGCTGATTTAAAGGTAAGAGTTAATGAATCTTGGTTTGATGATAAAGGCTTTTTTGTAGCAGAAGATATGGGTGAGTTAATTGGATTTTGCTGGACCAAAATACATGGAGCTCATACTCATTCACATAGTAGTTCAGATGATGATCATGGACATGAGGCGCTAGGTGAGATCTATGTTTTAGCAGTTAACCCTGATTACAAAGGAAAAGGAGTGGGACGGGATTTAACTATTACCGGTCTTAATTACTTAAAGTATCAAGGATTAAACAATGTGATGTTATATGTTGGGGTTGAGAATAAATCAGCATTTAATCTATACAAGTCACTTGGCTTTAATGAGTTTGGCAGTGATGTTATGTATCGGGTGGGTAAGTAAGTATCCACCGATTTTATTTTGATTAAATTTGTAACTCCCTAAACTTCTACCATCTGCGGGCTACCTGTGTAGCTCAACTGGATAGAGCAATTTTTCAACGAAGGGTCCGAAAAATTGTATCAAGAGTTATTCTTTGCTTAAGTCAAAAATCTTTACTAAATGTAATCAAGCACTCTATATAACTTTCACCTTGAATCTTTAAGTTTTGAGCATCAGGGGGTGCGCTTACGGGTTCAATACAAATACCATCCTCATCTTGATCATATATATGCCAATAAGGGGTGTCACTATCTACCGTTACCCTTGCCGCCCCTGGCCAAATAATCTCAGGGGTTCCTAAAATCTCAACAAATGTGTCATCCCAGGGTGGAGTAGATGGTGATATCAACTCACTAGTTGGTATCTGATCACTTGATCTTTTAAACATCTTATTTGCTTTAAAGGATAACTTTGCTAAGTCACCTTTTCCTATCTCACGGGCAAACCACGGGTGAAAACCTAGAGTTACAGGCAACTCACACCCATTTGCTTCATACTCAAGTGACCAGCGAATTGCGTTATCTAAGATCTCATAACTTTGCGTAACTGTTGCACCTTCATATGGTGATGGCAGTTCTAAGAATTGTCTTCCACCTCCTAAATCCTCCCAAGAGGAAAGTACTGCTTGGCCATTTAAGGCATGTGGTGGATCGAAGTTTGTTGGCAGTTGATATTCATTACCCTTCAAATCTCTAACCACTCCGTTTTTTATCCTGCCAGCAAAAGGTGCCATAGCAAACCAACCCCAAGTTAGATCTTGACCTCTATATGGCACCACAAACTGCATATCCCGCCACTGCACAGATGCAAGACGCGCTCCCTGATCTAAATCAATTGCAATTGATATTTGATCTGAATCAATATTTAGCAATTACTCAATCTCCTTACCAGTTGGTGGGTTAGCACCAGAACGAGAAACTGTGATCGCAGCAGCCTTTGCAGCCCGTTTGAGCATGGTTTCTAGCCTTTGACCTGTCAGACTACCCAAACCATCTTTTACAATCGCCTCAACCAAAATAGCACCCACTGTGTCACCAGCGCCTACTGTGTCAGCAACTTTAACTTGAACCGCCTCAACACTTACAACTTCACCTTTTCGGTAACCAGTTAATCCTTTGTCACCATGTGTAACCACAATTACGGATGGACATTCTTTTAGCCACTTGTTGACAACCTGCTCAATATCAAGAGATGGATAAAGCCACTTTAAATCTTCATCACTTACTTTTATAGCAGATGAAATTGCTACCCACCGATCTACCTGTGTTGCATATTGTGCTCTATCACCAATAACAGCTGGTCTAATATTTGGATCAAAAACTACTGGTGCAACTTTTGCTACAGATTGTGCCCATTCAAATAACACAGAAGCCCCTGGTTCAATTACTGTTGCAAGAGTTCCGATATGAAGAAGTGAAGGCCTATCAGTTTGTGGATTTGGTAGCCAATTTGAATTGAAATCAAAGGTGGCAGTGTTTTCAAGTACAAACTCATAAGTGGCTGATCCTGAGTCGCTAAGTGAAACCATTGATAAACATGTTGGCTTATCTGAACACTTTACGTAATCTAGTCTTACACCTGCAGTGACTAACTCACTCTGTGCCATTTGGCCAAACTGGTCCGATGAAATCCCGTCGATAAACTGAGTATCAATACCAAGCTTTGCAAGCGCTTTCGCTGTGTTAGCAGGCCCACCACCAACAATAGGTTTTCGATCTGCGCCTTCTAGAATTAAATCAATTAATACCTCACCTACCACCCAGACCTGACCCATTAACGCTCTTCACCTTTTCGAGCTAAAAACTCAGTTAAAACCTCAACTGCAAACAAGTGATCTTCAACTTGTGGTAATCCACTAATTACCAAAATGCCTTTAAATCCTTCATCTGTAATCAAAGGTAGTGCGCCACCATGGATTGCATGGGTTTCATCCTTTAAATTGTTTTCTGCGTGCCAATCAACTCCACGTTCTTCTGCAGATACTCGTTCGTACATAGTCGAGTGCTTTTTTAGCATCACTACTGCGACCTTACGGTTTATCCACCAGTCATTTTCAGGTTTTGAACCCTCCAAAGATGCGTGGTAAACAATCCATTCTCCAATCCTGACTTCTATCGCAATTGGCAATTTTCTGTTGATCCCTATTTGAGTTCCAACCTGACCAATTTCTAATGCGTCTGATAGGGACAGTGATGGCAGCCTCAGTATTTGTTCTTCCTGAATTAGTTTTTTACTTAAAAAGCCACCTGTGGTCATAACTCTTACCCTAATGCTTTAATTTAGATTGAGTAAAAAGCAACTACATCTTTGATAATTTGATCTAGTCCTTTTTGTGGTGACCAACCAAGTACATTCTTAATCTTTGATATATCTGGAACCCGTTTTTGCATGTCCTCAAAACCCTCAGGATAGGCTTGTGAATAAGAGATTTTTGTAATCTTAGATTTTGACCCAGTAATTTCTATGATTTTTTGTGCTAACCCCTCAATAGAGACTTGTTGATTATTTCCAATATTAAAAACCTGACCAATTGCTTGCTCGGAAGCCATTACAATTAGTAAAGCATCCACGGCGTCATCAACATGACAGAAGCATCTAATTTGCTCACCGCTACCATATACAAAAATTGGGTTATTTTTTAGCGCTGCAGCTACAAAACGTGGAACAACCATTCCATAATGTCCTACTTGTCGAGGTCCAACTGTATTGAAAAATCTAACTATACGAACAGGTAATTTCCTCTCTAAGTAATAAAAAAAGGCCAAACTTTCATCTACTGCCTTAGCTTCACTGTAAGACCAACGAGATTTAAGTGGATGACCAATAATACGGTCATCTTCTTCACTTAATGGAACTTTATCGTTCTTCCCATAAATTTCACTAGTTGATGCAATGAGAACTGGCTTACTAAACTTCTCGCTTGCCTCTAAAACTACTTCGGTTCCTTGTATATTAGTTTTTAAACTTTCTAAAGGTTTATTAATGATGTTAAGCACTCCTAACGCCGCAGCTAAGTGCACTACGTAATCACTCTCTGCTATTAACTCCTCAATTAATAGTTTATCTAGGATATTCCCATGGTGAAACTTAATATTTTTTTTAACCTTCAATAAATTATCTTCACTGCCTGTGGAGAGATTATCTATTATAGTTACGGAGTGTCCTTGACTTAACAGACGTTCGGTAAGATGAGAACCAATAAATCCAGATCCACCCGTTATTAAATATCTCATCAAATAGAATCTCTAGTGTTTATTACTGGTACATTTCCTAACTTACTCAAATCAACATCATCATGCAGGGTAGCAATTACAGCCAAGTCGTAATCGGATGATAATTCAACTGAAACAGAACCGTTCCATTTTTTGACTAAATCATCATGCCAATAGACTACGGCTCCTTTCGATTCAAATCCAGAGATTAACTCACTAACTGGAGTCTCTCTCACATCTGAGACATTCGACTTATAGGAGACACCTATAACTAGAATTTTTTTGCCAACTAATGAATTCAAGAATTTTTCTGCCCGCGCAACAGTATAATTTGGCATCTCTCTGTTAATTTTTAACGCTAATTCAACAGACCTAATTGGCAAACCGATCTCTTCAGATTTCCTAAGGAGATAAACAGGGTCAATTGGAATGCAGTGTCCTCCGGCACCTAAACTTGGATAAAACGGCATGAAACCGAAGGGTTTGGTTGCTGCGGCCTTAATCACCTCGGAGACGTCAATTCCAAATCCATTGCAAAAAATTGCCAATTCATTAATGAAAGAGATATTTACCAAACGAAAAGAATTTTCTAATAGCTTTGCTGTTTCTGCGACTTCTATAGATTCAACTTCAACCACATCTTTGATAAATTGTGAATAAAAATTCATTGCCAACCGAGCTGCATCTTTTGTTAACCCAGCTAATATTTTTGGAGTGTTGTAAATGTCCCAATCCCGACTAATTGGATCAATTCTCTCCGGTGAAAACACCACATTTATAACGCTAGTGCCTGCAGTTTTGAATTCTTCTAATGTTTTAAAGAGCACGCTCCTTGTAAAGCCTGGACTGACTGTTGATTCTAGGATAACTAATGAATTTTTAGGTAGGAGTTTTGATATTGTCCTAGCAACATTAACAACAAATGAAGTGTCTGGCAAATTATCGCTTGTAAGTGGGGTTGGAACACAGATTATGACAACATCACAATGCTTAATGCATTCATAACTCGCCACTGGAATATAATTTCCTGTATCAATCTGTTTTTGCAGTTTATCTGTGGGTATGCCCTCGACATCGGAGATACCGCTAGACAGTTTTTTGATTCTAGACTCATTGTTATCTATTCCGAATACTTTAAAACCAGACTCGGAGGCAGCTAAGGCAAGGGGTAGACCCACATAACCTTGTCCTATGACTGCCACCTGAATTGGATTCAAAAATTTAATTCACAATCGCTGGAAACTCTTTTTGAGCAACTTCTGCGATAGGATCATTTGGCGCAAAAGAGGATATTTTTTCAACCATACTTGTCATTTCGGAGTACCTGCCGACTTGTTTATAAAGTTGCGCTAGCCCCAAATAATTCTTTGCATTCCATGGATCGTACTTGGCAATCTGTTGACGATAGGTAATTGCAGCCTCAAAATCACCTGTTTTTTCATATACTTCAACAAGTAGTGCAAGTGTATCCAAGTTTCTATAGTTATCTACAATTAGTTTTTCCAATTCAGTTTTTCCTTTAACACTCTCACCAAGAGTTAAAAGTCTAAAAATTGCCAAGTTCTTATAATCTACCTGAGCAAACTTATTTTGAAAAAGCGAGTCAAAACTTTCATTAAAATTTTTTATTTGCTGAGTTTTATCAGGACCTATATCAAACTGTAATCTAAATGTAGTTTTTTCAGCTTGGCGCATAGGCACAATCATGATCAAGACGCAAAAAGTAAGTATTATCGCTGAAACGACACGCTTCAAATTTACCTCAATACTTCTTCGAGATTTTTCAATCGCCTGATTCTCATCCTGTAAAGACATTCCGATAATTGACCCGCCAAGCACCCAACCCCACATTGAGATTCCTAGCATTTCAATAGAGAAAAGAGATTGGACTTGATATGCCAGCCAGATAGCAAATAACAAGACGCTGACAGACTGCTTAACTCCTAGGGAACTTGTTATTAGTTTTACTGCTCGATAAATTACCAGAAGTTGAATAGCCAAGTATAGCAAACCTACAAACACTCCACCGGTCGCAAACATTTGGATAGGTACATTATGGGCATTGGAACTAGTTATATCCCAACCAAAATTTAATGGGTAACCTACTTCACGATATTCCTTGAAATACAATCCATAGTGATCAATTCCTACACCTGTCCACGGATTTTTTTTAAACATTTCCCAACCGGCAAGCCAATAATATTGTCGAACCGCTAGAGATTGCTTATAAATTAAATCTACAAAAGGACCAATCTTAAAAATAGCCAAAGCGACAAATGTTGAGGTTAAAATGGACATTGAAACAAAAAGCCACCATATATTTTTATTAAATCTATAAATGTATATTGACAAACAAACCAAAATTCCTAAAATAAGAATTAGAATTGCTTGTCGAGCATTTGTTTTAGACACTGCATAAATGAGAATTACTAAAGTTGCAAAATTTATAGATGCCAGGCGGTAATTGCCTAAATTAATTATCAAATTTCCGAGTGCTGCAATCGCAAACAATGCCATTCCTACTCCTGAAAAATTAGTGTTCCCAAAAGTTGAAATAACTTGATTTGTAACCGACCAATCTACCCAGTCCAAATTCAAAATTTGAATTAGTGCATATCCTCCCGTTATTAGCCCTCCGTAAAGCATATATCGCAAACCGATAAAAATGTTTTCATATCTTATAAATTTAACAGCTGCAATAAATAAAATTGAGAATGCCAGGTATGTTATAAATCCGTTTTTCCTAAATGATTCACCCAGTAAGGCTGTTTGCTTATCATAAGATAGGGAGGCCATTAGCAAGATTGTTAAAGCAAATAAAATTATGATGATTTTTGTAATTGCAAAAACTCTTTTGCTTTCTGCCAATAAATGAGTTTTTCCTGTTGTTACATATGAAGCCAACACTCCTGCAACCAACATCAAAACCCAAATTTTTGGAGAATTGAATGGGTCCTGAACCTGGGTATCAAAATAAATTGTTACAGCTAGTGTTCCACCAAATATCCATTGGGCTTTGTAGTCCTTTGGATTTTTTAGTTTAACCACTTTGTTCACAATAAAATCTTACAGTAAAAAAACTAACCCGGTTGCAAAAGCAACCGGGTTAGTTTCAGTTAGATTAAAGGTTTTTAAGCCTTAACCTTCTTTTGAATCTTTAGAACCAAGTTTGTAAGAGTTGTAATTAAGGTTCTTAAAGAGGCAACTGTTGTTGCAAGTGCATTAACAGCAGCTAGAGCAGCAGCACCTGAATCGGTAACTGTCGCTGATGCGGATACTTTGACTTGACCAGCTGCAGGAAGTGAGGTTCCACCTGTTGCAGAGGCTGTAACGGTTCCACCAGAGGCTGGCATGTAGACAGTGTATAACTTAGCAGGAGTAGTAGAGGTTCCTACGTAATCCTGGGCTGCAGTTGATGTAGTAACAGATACTGAAGTTACTGTATCTGAACCATTACCAGCCGCAATACTTAGTGAGATACCACCTGTTGCAAACAAGTTTGCAAATGTGCCCGCTGGTACAGCAGTTCCACTTGAGGAAAGAGCCTCAACCTTTAAGGTTGCTTTCTCACCTGGAGCATAACTTGCTTTATCCCATGACAACTTAACTGTAGCTGCAGTTGCCTGCGAGATAGTTAAGGAGATCTCATTTGAAGTCACTGTCTGAGCTGAGGCATACGCTTTAACCTTTGCTGTTCCAGCAACAACACCAGTGACCGGACAGAGGAATGCACCCACTGTTGAATTCGCATTAGTACATGCTGTTCCAGTATCAGAGATAGTTGCTACCGTATCTGAGTAGATAGCTAGTGAGCCACCCCAAAGATTACCGTTAGCATCTTTCGCAACAACCTCCACAGCATTGGTATTTGTACCTACTCCTGGGACTGTGTTAAGTGCTCTAGCAACCAAAGTTGTTGGGTTAGCTGCATAGAAGGTCAATGACTTGTTTGCGAATGTAACGGAAGCAGATTTAA
>Ga0194116_10004419_pt1 | contig 16113 bp, 17 predicted proteins | sample TA2MahsurfametaG_4_FD_148617 | JGI IMG/M metagenome (GOLD analysis project Ga0194116, IMG submission 148617) | Freshwater microbial communities from Lake Tanganyika, Tanzania - TA2015008 Mahale S9 surface | ecosystem: Environmental > Aquatic > Freshwater > Lake | place: Tanzania: Lake...
TTTTTTTTCTTTTTTTTTTTTTTGTAAATTTCATTCTACAACCATGTAAATTAAATACATTTTAATTTTCACTTTGATTGTGTATTGGGCGACCCTTCTTTAGATTGTTTGGCACGTTCATATTGCCTAGCACCAAAATCCATAAACTTACGTATTTGTTCATATTTATGCTGATTTATTGATTTTTGCATTTCAGGTTTTGGAACAATTCCTAAATAGTCGCGTACAACATGTGATGGATTTTTCAATTCCTCTAATTTTTTGGATGCAGTCTCTTCATCATAATTTGTTTGTGTCATTATGAAATTTACACATTCTTTATTGTATTCTTTTTTAATAGCTTCCCTTAATTCGTCCCCTTTCAATGCTTTTAAGTATTCTAAATGAGTAGGCAAATTGTTCATTATTAAATCTATTTTATATTTCATAAGAATTTATTTAATTGATGCAAACACATATTAAATAAATACCAACATGTTTTTTTAGTAAAACAAATATGAACGTTGATGATGTTGTTTCATCACTTTTTGATGAATTTCGTAAATCTCTTGAACCAAAAGTGACTGAATTATTCAATAACTATCAATTATATAAAGAAACGTATGAAGCAGTTGCAAAAATACCATTTGTAAAATCTCTCATTGATTCTCAAAAAAAATCTGAAAACCCTTCATTCAAAATTTTGCATCCCAGTCCCAACCAACAAATCAATTTGGAAATTATTGATGATACAACGGAATCATCGCCACCAAATTTGGAATCAATCGCCGACTACATAAACACTATGACCCAAAATTCTTTTCAACCCTTTAATCGTATTCATTTGGACGAGAATACTACAGATAATATTGAGGATTATGAAAAAGAATATCAAGAAGATGAAGAAGATGAAGATGAAAAAGATGAAGATGAAGATGAAAAAGATGAAGATGAAGATGAAAAAGATGAAGATGAAGATGAAAAAGATGAAGATGAAGATGAAAAAGATGAAGATGAAGATGAAGGTGAAAAAGATGAAGATGAAGATGAAAAAGATGAAGAAGAACATGAAAATGAAGACGAAGATGAAAAAGATGAAGAAGAAAATGAAGATGAACATGAAAATGAAAATGAAAATGATGAAGAAGAAGAAAATCCTGAAAATCAAATAAATGAAAAAAATCCAGAAGATCATGAAGATCAAGTGGATCAAGATAAACATCAAGATAAAACGAACAAACCTAATAAAACTAGTGAACATGAAAATGTTGATGAAAATATATTGAAAACACAAGAATTATTGAGTGATACCATTATTGAAAAAGAAAAAGAAGAGGAAGAAGAATATTATGTTGTAAAAATCAAAGGAAAATTGTATGTAACGATGGATGAATTGAATGGAGACATTCATGAATACGTCAATGAAGAGGTCGGTGAAAAAGTTGGAACTTTCAAAAATGGAGTTGCAAAAATGCAAAAAAATAACAAATTAAAATAATGTAATATGTGTATAGTTTATCTTTGCGCATGATAATAGATTCATTGTGTCCACCAGCCGTTCTTTACCTTGGATTTTCAATAGTTCAAATTGTGATTGATTTATTTAGGGGGCAACAAAATATTGCTTTTTTGAAGGTGATTGTTATGATTATCTTTACCATTCTATTGAATCAATTGTGCATGAACGGAATGACAATCGTGTCTTGGCTCATTGTTTTTATTCCATTTATAACAATGACTTATATGACAACAATTCTTCTTTATGTTTTTGGACTTAATCCAACAAAAGGAACAACCACTCAAATCAACAATAATAACAAACAACAAGACACACAACCGAATTCACGCAACTGTAATTTATCAACCCACGGTTGTTGCCTAGATGAGGTCACTGCAAAAATTGACTCTACTGGATCAAATTGTCTAATTAAACCTCATAAAGAAAATAGCAAAAAATATTTTACATACCCATATTTTGAAAGCAGTTACCTGAATTATTTCTCAAAAAAATCTTCAGACAAATCAACCCCGACCTCAAGCCCAACTCCAACCCCAACCTCAAAAAAAACTTCCTCAACCTCAACAACTACAGCTCCATCAACCACACCAACACCAACACCAACTACTATATTACAAAGTGACCAAAATCTTCCACTAACTATGGATTTAGTCTTTGGCGAAACTGCTACTACCCCCCTTCGTTTCAATGTTCACGCAAAAGGTTATAATCCGGGATCGGTTACAATAACTTACCAGTGGTTCAGAAAAGCTAAGGGTGGAAGTAATTATGTAATAATTGAGGGTCAAAGCCAAAACACTTTACCGATTGTCGCTACAGTATATAATGAAAGTAGTAGTACTGTCGCTGGAAAATTTAGTCATGAAGATAGTGTTAAGTGCGTTGCAAATTGCACGGTGAATAGCTTCACATACACATTGGAATCAGGAGTCACAGTAATAAATGTAAAGCCATTTAGGATTATAAATGAGCCAATGAATCTCAATTATACCAGTACCTCCAACACAATAAAAGTTGATGTAAAAGTTGGAAAAATTCAATCAAGTGGATCAGCTGCTGCACCCCAGCCAACATTCAACTGGATGAAGGTTGACCTTAGTGCAAACAGCGAATCGTTAGCGCTTAACTCAGCAAATGCAGCTGTTACTACTGATAGTGGTACCAACATAGTTACTAGTACTTATACTATTCCATCCGATTTGTCTGCGGGTTATCACTATTATTATTGCAATATAAGTGCAACATTTGGCACAGTAAAGACAATAGACACAAAGCAGATAACAGTCACCAAGTAAAAAAAATAAACGGTATATTGTAAAAACAATATAAAAAGATTACATCAAATCTATTTATTATTATTTAAAATGAATTGTATCGCGCCTTCTTATGATATTCATGGAGCCCATATGGGATGTTCTGATGAAACATTGAATACAATTGTATTAAGTCAATTTTTTACACTTTTATTTGTGGGATCAAGTATTTTCATTTACAAGTCATTTACTGCTGAAAATTATGTTGACATTGCAGTTGATGTTGGGTTGAAGATTATTTCTCTTTTTACATATGCAAAAAAAATCACGTCATTTGGGATCGGTTTTATTAAAAATATGGTATGTTACAATAGATTTGCCGAATTATATGCGCCACAAAAACCCGATGTCAAAAATTATTTAAGAGTTGTCAAAGATGGAGTAGAAGTGAAAAAATATGCATCCGTTTTTTCTTTTATCAAAGATTTAAACGAAACTTGTAATGGTAATGATGTGCTTGAAGATGTAGTTCATGTTGAATTGGATTCAAAAAATGATGAAAACAATGACACTAATGAAATAAAAGATGACAATGAAACAGACAAAAAAGGAGGACATACCGATGAAAATCAACAGGAAGAGGAAGATGAAAAGGAAGCGGAAGCGGAAGAGGAAGAAGAGGAAGAAGAGGAAGAAGAGGAAGAAGAGGAAGAAGAGGAAGAAGAGGAAGAAGAAGAAGAGGAAGAAGACGAGGAAGAGGAAGAAGAAAAAATGAGTAAACAAATATTAAAACGAATAGAAAATCACACAATGAAATTTGATTTCATTTTAAGTGAAGTTGGATCAAACACCGAGTCACAATGCAAATACATGATGAAATATGATGGGTTTCCAAGGGATGTGCATGGTGTTCATTTTTTTGAGAGAAGATTTATTCCAGTAAATCATCGTCTATTGCAAGTTTCATTGATATATGAAGAAAAAGAATATGAATTGGATTTGACAAAACCACACAATTTTTATGTGGCAGGTAATACATTGTTAACTCCAATGTTTGTAAAATGGTTCATGTTTGAGAATCACAATGTTGTAATGAATTTGAACAGTAAATACCAAATAAAATGCATAGATGATTCGGCCAAATTGCACACACTTGAACCACACAACTGTGTGCACGTGTCTGTGGTGGGATTTGAAATTGAAGATTCAGGACTTGTTTAATTTTGATTTTTGATTTTTTATTTTATTAATTATTTTTTTCGTATAATTTTTATAACATTTAAAATTATATATGCCTAATACTCCGCTAATAGAAATAAATGAATATCAAAAAATGTATGCATTGACCTTGAAAAAAGAGTACAAAGAAATATTGAACTTGCACATGACAGAATTGATGATACTGAATTATGCACACCATGTGCGAAACAATGACACATATATAATAAGAAGAGAATCCCACAATGTCATTGTAAAAGATAAATTGAAAGTGGTTTCAGTGTTTTATATATCTAAAACAAATTTGTATTCGCGCCCAATTGAAAAAAATAGTTACCGTTTTGCAAATATGGCACTTTATAAATGGGAAGAGTACCCAATTATTGTGAATGGTTTTGATAAAGATGATGATTACGTTATACGATTACTGTATGATTATGATTCTGTAAAAATATAAATTAGAATTAAATAAAAATATTTTCATTAATATATAAAACTATACAAATGAAAAAAGCATTTCTAGTTGGAATAAATTATAATGGTACACCACACCAGTTGCGTGGATGCATAAATGATGTGTTGAACATGGAAACATATTTGAATAAAACCAGAAAATATGATTCGGTTGTTGTTATGACAGATGATTCAGATAAAAAACCGACAAGGCAAAACATATTTGATGGTATTGATAACTTGGTTAAAAATGCAAATAGTATGGATGAGTTGTGGTTTCATTTTTCAGGGCATGGTCTTTTGATGACTGACACAAATGGCGATGAAGAAAGTGGGAAGGATTCATGCATATGTCCGGTTGATTACAAGTTTATTTCAGACGATGAACTTCGCACAAGATTAGTTCAAAAAATTCCAAGTGGTGCAACCCTGTATGTGGTTTTAGATATGTGTCACAGTGGTACTGGGTGTGACTTGCGTTATAAGTTTGACGATACCAGTTATGATTCAACCCCGAATATTTCAAAAGTGAATTACAATCCGAATGAGTGGGTATTGAAACAAACAATGTGTGAATACAAAAAATATGAAAAAACCCAAGGTAATGTTTATTGCATAAGTGGTTGTCAAGATCAACAAACAAGTGCAGATGCGTACATAGATGGCAATGCATGCGGTGTTTTGACTCATTATTTGTTGAAATCTTTAATGATGAATTCAACTGATTATAAGTGGAAACACTTGTTGAAGGATATATGTTGTTTTGAGAGAGTACATAAATTCTCTCAAATAACAAGTTTGACAAGTGGAAAAGAAGTTAGTTTGGAAAGCAATGTTTTTCAACCACCACTTCCTCCTCCACCATCACCAACACCAACACCAACACCCACAAACGCTCCAAGACCCACACCAACACCCGTAAATGTTGCACAGGTTCCGCCGTTCAGGTTGCCATTGAACATAGTTTCTTATCTTACGTACTTGAGACGGATGAGAATGAAGGTTCCAGTATGGTTGATAGATCACATCAAAATGTTAGAACAGAATCACTATAAAAATACAAAAAGACAATAATAATTTCAATAACTATGTAAATCCATTTAAAAGAAAATTGACATAGATGAATATTAGAACTCCCCCATGGCGGACTCTTCATATTCTTGTAGTGGTTTATGTTCTGATGATCATCACGAACTGTCATGTAAATGGACCTTATGGTGTCATCTGCCACACGACACAGATTGGTCATTAAAAAGTTATAAAAAAATGCATTGCGTTGAGACATTAGAACAAACCATAAGTTTAACAGAGATGCTTCCGGTGAAATTAGTCACAAATTGCATGTTGTTTTGGATGAGAGATGGCATAAATCCAATATGGGAAGATGCAAGAAATCGTAATGGGGGATGTTTTTCATATAAGGTAGTAAACAAAGATGTGCCAGAATGTTGGAAACAATTGACGTATGCATTGGTTGGAAATACAATATCATCTGACTCATCGTTGATATCAGTTGTAAATGGAATAACAATATCTCCAAAAAAAAATTTTTGTATAGTTAAGATTTGGTTATCAAATTGTAATTTTCAAAATGCAGGCATGATCAATGAAATGGTTGGCATAACTCCGCATGGTTGTCTTTTCAAGAAACACACTCCAGAGTATTGATTGTGGTTTACAATATTTATAATATTCGTAATAAATCGTCTGCAATGACTCCGATTGCTTGATTTTTTGCTAATTTCTTAGCATGCCATTTGGCGAAGGTGTCTAAAAATATCTTACGGGTTGGGAAAACCTGGGCAACATCGCGTCTAACCTTCTTCCATAATGCCACAACGCGTTTAGAATCACGAAATTGCTGGACCGTGCGAATAAGGCCCATTGCTTCATCGCGTATTTCTTCTATATTATTTAAATGAATTGCTTCATAAAATTCATTTACTTCTTCAATCATCCACTCATACTGTAGAACTTTACTTCCGGCAACAGCCTTGTCTTTTTTACTATTCGTCATTGTACGATAGTTTACGATTTTGACCCAATGAGGAACTGACGGTAGAGTCATAGCCATATATTTTTATTTGTAATTTAGATAAATATATATTTATTAGATAAATATTATGAATACAAATAAATGAATGCACGAGCAGCAGTAGCATTCACAAAATTACATAAATAAACAACTTAAAAGATATACCAAGGTGTAATGTAGTTGAAAAAATATGCAGGATAATATGTATGAGCATGAAATTCCAAGGTTTATGCAACCCCGCGTATTGACTTATTTATTCAAACATGCCGATTCTCTTAATTCAACAAATAATTCAACTGTGCGAATGGAAGTGCACGAATATTACAAAAAAAATCGTAAATCTTATTATTGCGCACATAGGTCTGCTGGGTCTGATAATAACGTTGATAGTAGTTTGTATATGACAATTGGTTTGGGAGAATATGAATTTGTTTACACAGATTCTCAAAAGGAAAAGCATAATTTCAAAGTTTTTTACAAAGAAGAGTATACCCCCCTTCCAGTTAGCGGAGAACTGATATATTTTCGTAGATTGTTGGTGACAACCCCTACTCGTGAAGGATTTATTGAATTTTATAAAGATGCAAGTGAAATTGACAACACGAATGAAACAAAATTGCGCATCTCTGTAACAAACAAATACAGTGAATGGATAACATACAGCCATATTCCGATTCGCAGACTGGACACAATTTACATGAATGAAAAATTGAAAACCAAAATTCTGGACGACTTGGTAACTTTTTTGAATTCTGAAGATGAATATGACGCATTTGGAATTCCATACAAGAAAACATATTTACTAACGGGTGTTCCCGGAAGTGGAAAAACAAGTTTGATAAAAGCATTGTGCAATGAAATTCATTACAACTTGGCAATTTTGAGCATGAGTCGTGACATGGATAATGCTACTATACAAGGATCTTTTCGTAGCATTGATCCCAAAACGGTTCTTCTATTAGAAGACATTGATTGTTTATTTGAAAAACGGGTATCTATTGAGCCAACCTTTACTTTCAGTAATTTATTGAACCTATTGGATGGTGTTTTGTTCAAACACGGTCTTATAGTATTTATTACAACAAATCACCCTGAAAAATTAGATCCTGCCCTTTTGAGACAAGGACGAACAGATATGATTGTCCAATTTACATATCCAACTCGTAGTGAAATTGAAAAAATGTTTCGGGACATGATTGGAAAATATTATTCAAGTCCAGAGGAAACGAATGATGCATTTAAGAATTTTTATGACAAAATAAAAGACAAATTGGTGTCAATGTCAGCGATTGTAAATTTTTTGTTTCGCTATAAAGAAAAACATATGACATATTTGAGTGACTTGATTGATGGAGACACTTTCATAAAGACAGTTACGGGTGAAGAAACGTCTTCAAAATTATATACATAAAATTGTATTACAAAATGAATCAACTACATATTAATTTAAAAACTACATATTAATTTAAAGAATATTAGACCATATTATTTAATTAACCTATTTTATTTCAAATGAATAGTGATGAATCTTACAATGACAACGTTCTTACCATAAAGACAGTTCAAATTGCACCGTTTCGCACCCTGATGACTGCAATGAAAGACATTTTATTAGAAACTAATATAACTTTCAAAAAAGATGGCATACGAATTGTTAATATGGACAAATCACACACAATGTTAGCACACTTGTTTTTGGGTGCTGAAAACTTTGAACACTATGAATGCAACATGGACAAAATTATAATTGGTGTCAATATGTTTCATTTGTTCAAACTAATAAGTTCAATAGACAATGATGATACATTGACTCTCTACATTGAAAAAAAAGATTACAATGACGGAATTGTTTCATTTTTAGGATTAAAATTTGAAAACGGAGACATAAAACAATGCAAAACTCAAAAGTTACGTCTGATTGAGCCGGATCAAGAAGAGTACATTGAACCAAAGGTTGCATTTTCATCAGTTATAAATTTGCCATCATCGGATTTCCAAAAAATAATTCGGGACATGTCATGTATATCAGAAAAACTTGAGATAAAATCAGTGGGGAATGAGCTTATATTTCGTTGTTCGGGTCAATTTGCTACCGCAGAAATAAGACGAGTAGAAACAGATGGAAGCATGGAATTCATTCAAAAACAAGACTCAAATAAAATCATTCAGGGTGAATTTTCTCTCAAAAATTTAGGGTATTTTATCAAATGCACAAACTTGTGTAGTCATATTGAGATGTATTTAGAAAATGACTTGCCATTAGTTGTAAAATACTATGTTGCAAGTCTAGGAGAAATCAAGTTGTGTTTAGCACCACTGCCATCTTCAAATTAAGAATAGTTGTAATAATTGTTTTATTTCAATTCTTGATACAATATCAATTTTTATAATTAAATTTTATAAAAATTGATTTATAAATAATGCACATTTAATGTATTAGAACGTATTAGAACCGTGCAGATTGAATGACAAATCTAACTCCAACTATTGTTTCCTTTGTTGATTCCGATGGAACCCTTTCATTCACTGTCAAAAACTTGAATGTGAGTTTGGCAAATGCATTGCGTCGGGTAATTTTGTCAGACATTCCGACATATTGTTTTCGTACTTTTCCTCATGAGGAAAATAAAGTGAACATAACCACGAATACTAGCAGATTCAACAATGAAATATTGAAACAACGTATTGGTTGCGTGCCAATTCATCTAAAAATGAATGATCCCGATTTTGATGACTTTGATGTTAAAAATTATCGGGTTGTCTTGGATGTACAAAACAATTCTTCTTCAATTATGTATGTCACGACAAAAGACTTCAAAATTGTCAATGTAATCACAGGGAAAGAACTGAGTGATTCAATGTTGCGTCGCATTTTTCCACCAAATACCATTACCAATGACTTTATATTGTTGTGTAGGTTGATTCCTAAAATGACACAGTCACATGATGGAGAGCGAGTTGCACTGACTGCAGAAATTGGTGTTGGTTGTGCACGGATGGATGGAATGTACAATGTTGTGGGTACGTGCTCATATCGGGCTACCCCCAACATTGAAGCCGCATCTTCTATTTGGAAAGAACGCGAAAAAAAAATGGTAAGTGACGGAGTTAGCCCAGATGAAATTGCATTTGAAAAAAAAAATTGGTTCAATCTTGAAGCATTGAGGTATGTGCATCAAGACCAATATGACTTTTTAATTGAAAGTGTGGGTGTTTACAATAACACGGAAATCCTGAAAAAAGCAATTTCAATTCTTATTGAAAAGTTTCAAAAATTCATTCATGACATTGAAAATGATACAAACGATGTGAAAATAATGACTTCACAAACAACCCTCTGCAACGGCTACGATGTGGTAATTCAAAATGAAGACTACACGTTGGGGTGTTGCATTGAATATTTCATTCACAAAAATCAGTATATTAATGAAAAAAATGTATCATATTGTGGATTTCGCAAAAACCATCCTCATGACACTGAAAGCGTTATAAGAATCGGGTATCATGTCCCAACCCCAGTAGATTTGGTTGCAACAAATTTAATCAATGCTGCCAATCATTCCATTGAAGCATTTCAAAAATTGTTTTCAACTGTAGGCTTGGATTGAATAATTTTACATACTACCTCCATAAATATAAAACAAATATCCGACGATTGTGTATAATAATGTTATAACAATAAATTGAATGAGTAACATGAAATATACAGAAGAAATATTTATTTTTTTCAAAATCAACATGACTCCATAATAACAAGTGAATATAATGGATGTTATAACTCCTCTTATAACAAAAATCCAAACTCCTTTGTCGTCAATCTCAAGCATTATACTATTATTATTTATTGTGATATTTTATTTGTTGTTTATTGCGCTGCGATAATGGTTTTCAAAAAAGTTTTCCATTCTTGAACACTTTCTTTGTCTTCAATTATTTTATGAACGTTCTTTAATATAAGATTTTCATACTCTTTTCTTTTCAATATATTTTTACCATATTTAACCGCTTTTGTAACATATTCATTTTCAGTTGTGCATATAAATTCAGTTATGTTCATTTTCTCGTACAAACCCTTTGTGAATTTTCCATTTATCAAATTACCTGGCATAGTAATACATATTTTACCTTTCAATAACATTTCAATGGTTGTGTTGAAGCCACCAAATGGGTAATAATCTAATATCACGTGACAACACATTGCAGTTTCAATAAAAGTATTAAATGGCATTTCATTTATAAAATAGAGTCTTTTGTTGTTTTTTATTTGCTCATTGATATTATTTTTGAAATCTTTTTCTGCATCAGTGTCTACCACTGGCGCAAGAATAACAATAACACCTTTTTTATCCATCATTAGGATTTGATTCAAAATTGAAATAAAACTTGGGTGTATTTTGAAATGCAATTGAACACAACCATAAATGGTTGGGTTATCAATTCCGGTCGCGATGCTAACATTCTTGCAAAAATCAATACGGTTATTGAATGAAACGTCTAAGGTTTTGAAAATATCATGATAATAAGTTCCAAGTGAATTAAATAACACTAATTTTTCACTATAATGTTCTTGATCTTCGGGTGAATTGAAATACTTTGATGACACAAAATAATCAATGTTGGGAAGTCCAGATGTATCTGAATGTCCCCAAGTGTTGATTTGAATTGGAGCTAATCTTGAAAATGCAGTGTATCTACTTTTTGCACACAACCCAATTTCTGCATATACTAGAATGTCAAAATTTTCATTTGCAATTATTTTTCTGTTTTCAATAATGTCATTTGTCGTCACTATTATATTTATTGGATTGGATATGATTTTATTGAAAAAATAACTTTTTTCTACTTTCTCGCTTATTATGCTAACTTCAAAATCAGGATCATCATTCAAACTTTTTATGATTCCCAGCCGGTCTTTTGCAACAGAATTAAAAGTCAACAATAAATCAGAAATAAAACCAACTTTTATTGGTTTAGTTGTTTCAGTTTTTATTTCCAATGGCGGTTGATACAAAAGATCTGGACACAAGTTGTATTGAAGATGTGCAATCAACTTAAATAATTCAACATTACTTTTATTATGATAAGAATACCTAGTTGTTACATTTGGACTTAAAAAAAAGAAAATTGAATTCGCATTTTCATAAATGGGTCCAGTGTTTTTTATCATGTATTTCATAATAGATTCATGGTACAAGCGATCTTCATCAATCTTTTCTATATTTTTGTAGTCTGAAGTCCGATAAGAATATATTACATAATAAGTTAAAATAGTACAAACACCAACACTTGAGCAGCTTTGAAATGCTTTGATAAAATCGGACATGATTTCAATATTGAATGTATTTGAATTTGTTTTTTTTTTGAAAAAAGTGTTTATCAATTCTATTACATCTTTTTTTGAGGTGGTTATGTTTTTCATTTTTTGCAAGACCTCAATCGCGTTGTTTTCAATTATTTCTATTTCCATTTATTTTAATAATTATTTCAATATTTCAATATTTCAATGTATATTTAAATGTATTTTCGTGTATTTATCTGAATATATATATTTTGTTTAGTATCCGTTGAAACTACTTCCCCATCCACCTTCATTAGCAGCCATAGGTTCAAAAGATGACATTTGGTTTGCTGGTTGTTGGGATTGCGTTGATGGTTGAGAATAAATAGCATTGAAATCTTTTACCATGGAACCCATTCCTGTTTGGGCTCGGTTATTTGTTAGTGCAGGTGGCGGTGGAGGGGCTGTTGCCATTGGCATAATCATTGCGCTTGGTGAAGCGCCTGTTATTGGTTGTGTAACTCTCACTTTTGTATTGCTTTGTGCATTATTTTTTTCTCCACTCCACGTATCAACTGCGCGTTCTACAAGTATTTGAGCCTTTTCTCCAAGTTTTGTCTTAATTGAAAAAGTTATCATAACAAACACTAAAAGAATATTGACTATTTGAAACCGATCATATTTTATTCCACTATAAGTTGGAAAATAAATAATAATCCGATGAATGAAATAAATTGCAAAAAACATGGCGAAGGTTTGGGCAAAAATCTCAGTTATGATTGTTAAACTTCCTTTTTCATCATCTGGATCTGGAACATAGTACCTGATTATGTAAATTGTTAAAATTGCGGGAATAAAACCAATTATCACGTATTGCATCATGTTGAGAACTTCACCTTGTGAGTCTTCATCCAATTTGAAAACTTGAGAAAAAAACCCCTTGGGATACTCTTTGGCAGAAACTTCCATTGAATCCATGTCCATAAATGTTTGTTTACAATTATGAGAGAAAATTAAATCAAAACCCAAAACTGATATAAAAAAAAAAGTACCTTAAAATAAAATGTTGAAAAATGTCACAGAATACAATAAATATCGTAATAAACAACAATTCACTTTTTTTGAAAAATTTCCTTTACGACATGAAGAAAATCAATATCTTAATTTAATTGAGGACATTTTATCTGAAGGCACCACAGAAAAAGGAAGAAATGGAACAACGTTCACTTGCATTGGTGCAACTATGCACTTTTCGCTAAATGGTCATCAAGTACCAATTTTGACAACAAAAAAAGTTGCATGGAAAACATGTTTAAAGGAATTATTGTGGTTTATTCGGGGAGAAACTAATAATCGCATTCTACAAGAGCAAAATGTTCACATATGGGATGGTAATGCATCACGCGAATTTTTGGATAGTAGAAATTTGATGCATCGGCCAGAAGGAGATTTAGGACCTATTTATGGATTTCAATGGCGTCATTATGGAGAGAATTATGACGACAATGATAACCCTCAAGGAATTGATCAACTACAAAATGTCATCAATGCATTGAAAGATTCAGAACAACGAACTTCGCGACGTTTGATCATCACTGCATGGAATCCATGTCAGCTGGATCAAATGGCACTACCCCCGTGTCATGTTCTTATGCAGTTTCATGTGACCGATAAAAAAAAACTTTCATGTTCACTTTATCAACGCAGCGCGGATGTGGGACTAGGCGTGCCGTTCAATATTGCGTCTTACAGCATGTTGACACATATACTGGCACATCATTGTGATTTAGATGCACATGAATTCATTTATTATTTGGGAAATGTTCATATTTATGATGACCATGTTAATGCTTTGAAGGAACAAATTAAAAGAGAACCATATGAGTTTCCCAAATTTCATATAAACATGTTGCATGACAATATCAACGACTATCAAATAAACAACTTTGAAGTTAAAGAATATATCCATCATGAAACAATTCCTATGGCTATGCGGCAATAATTGCGTTAAAACATTAAAAAAAATGTAAAATTTGAGTATAAATACAATAACTAATGAGTGGTTCTGCATCAATCAATGCCGCAAAAAAACGTCGCGCAAGTCAAGCTCAAGCCACAACTGCTATTCAAAATAAAACTTCAACAAATCAACCTCAACCTCAAAACGTCTTATTAAGGCAACAAGCAATATATGCAATTCAACAACAAATGAAACAGCAACAGCAAATGCAACAGCAACAGCAAATGCAACAGCAACAGCAACAGCAACAGCAACAGCAACAGCAACAGCAACAGCAACAGCAAATGCAACAGCAAATGCAACAGCAAATGCAACAGCAACAGCAAATGCAACAGCAACAGCAAATGCAACAACAAAGAATGCAACAACAACAACGAATGCAACAACAACAAAGAATGCAACAACAACAACAACAACAACAACAACAACAACAACAACAACAACAACAACATAAACCATTAACATGGCCAGCACCACCCATATATCTTATGAAACAAATGGATAACATTTTGTTGAAACAAACATTTGAACTTGACGAAATAAAAAATAGGTTGAACTGCATTGAGCTCATGTCAAAAGAAAATGGAACTGAAAATACAAGTGAAAATGAAACAGAAAATGTAGTTGACATTGATAAAATTATTGATGTCATAATGACACAGACAAATTTGTCTGAAATAACCGATGAAATGGCCACACTCCAGGCAGAAAATAAAGAGTTACGAAATATTTTATCAACACAACAAAATGCAATAACTGAAATTAACACTCTGTTGTTGAAACTCTTATCATCCAATATCTCATCAAGTACTTCAAATAATACAAACCAATCAATTGAAATAAAAGAAATAGAAACAATACAAAACATACAATCAAATGAAAATGAACACGAAAATGAAAAAGAAAAAGAAAATGAAAAAGAAAACGAATTTGTAGATGACAAGGAAAATCAAGAAGTATCTCAACAACAATTTGCAGACACTGCACAAGAAAACATCAGCATTGAAGTTAATGAAATTGTATCTCAAAATTCATGATAATTTTAACTTTGTCGTTATTTTTGCATGAAAATATTGTAATTATAAAAATAAGATTAAAAGAAACTACTAAAATTGGTATAATGAAATCAATATTTTCTATAATAATTTTTTGTATAATATTGTTTTTTTATCTTCACTTGAATTATCATCTCAAAACAAGTAATGATCTTGAAGTGTATGAAGTGGACGAACCATCAAAAGAAAAGCTGGAAGAGGTATGTGATTTAAGACAACCAGTTTTATTTTTATATAAAAATGAAAAAGTAATAGAAACGTGTAACTTCAAGTCGTTCCAAAAAACATATGGAGCATTTGATATGAAAATTAGAAATGTTAAAGATCATGAAAGTGAAGTAACAGTAACCGATATTTGTATTCCAATAACTCTCAATCAAGTTGTTGATATTTTCAAAAATGACAAAGAATCCCGTTACATTACTGAAAATAATCATGAATTTATTGAAGAAACCGGAATTAACAAAACATTCAAAAGCAGTGATGGATTTTTGCGTCCACCAATGGTTTCAAAGTGTATGTATGATGTAATGTCTGGATCATCCGGTACACAAACACCGTTGAGATATGAATTGAACTACAGAAATTATTACTTGGTAACACATGGAAGGATTAAAATGCGTCTTATTCCTCCATCTGCAAATAAATACTTGTTACCAATATTGGATTATGACAACTTTGAATTCAGATCACCCATAAACCCATGGAACCCAGAACCAGCCCATCAGTTAAATTTCAACAAAATAAAAACTATGGATGTTGAATTATGTTCTGGTCAAATTATTTACATTCCAGCATATTGGTGGTTCAGCATGGAATTTGATTCAACTACAGATGAGTTGTCTAGCATTTGCAGTTTCAAATACAGAACATATATGAATACTTTGAGCATATTTGACAAAATATGCATGTCTTTTTTGCAACAACAAAACACAAAATGCGATGCGGTTGAAAAAAAAATTATAGCTAACGAAAAGTAAACAGTTTACAACTGAAGTACAAAATTATTATATAACAATTTTGTATAAATGAGTTATAAAAAAAGACAACAACATGGTGGAGGGTTCATGGATGCCGTTGCAAAATTTTCATTTTCAAACCGGACGAATACATGCATGGCGGTTCATCCAACTCAACCATTGGTAGCAGTTGGAAATGATGATGGAACTGTAACGTTATGGGAAATAAATCAATTAGAAACAAAACGGATGGCACAGTTAACCGGTTTGCCAACTTCAGTAAAGTGCGTAGAAATTCATAAAACTTTACCTTTAGTAGCAGCAGCATGTTCTGACAGAGTATT
>Ga0194116_10004420_pt1 | contig 16113 bp, 18 predicted proteins | sample TA2MahsurfametaG_4_FD_148617 | JGI IMG/M metagenome (GOLD analysis project Ga0194116, IMG submission 148617) | Freshwater microbial communities from Lake Tanganyika, Tanzania - TA2015008 Mahale S9 surface | ecosystem: Environmental > Aquatic > Freshwater > Lake | place: Tanzania: Lake...
AATCCTGAATTTTAAAGAAAAGTCTTTAATTTTTTTAAATATTTAAAGAAAATTCTTTCTAAAATAAAATTGTATTATTAATTAATAATAACCTAATTAAAATATTATATTAAAAATCATATATTATAAATTTTGCCCTAAATAATGTTTTAATAATCTACATTTTAAATATGAAAATTAATAAACAAACTAAAAGAAAATATAAAAATACTAGCTAGGTCATAAATTTTAAATTTTTAAGGAAATTATTTTTATATTAGAATTATCTCATTTTTCATTTGAATGATTTTTATAAATATTCAATTATATTTTTTTAATCCTTATATATGTATATTTTTTAAATAAACCCTAATAACATTTTTTTCAACATTTTAACAATTTGTATTTTTTATAAATTCAATGAAAACTTTATTTTAGCTTAATTTTATAAATCTTCTTTGATATGAAAGTTTAAGGAAACAAATTATATTTTAATAGCTATTGAAAATTTCAAACAAATCCTCTACAGAGAATTTTCCATCTTCATTCATTTTTAAACATTCAACAATTGTACTCAACTCTTGTAAATTCAAGTATAAACCAACCCTAAATAAAGAAGAATTAAATCAAAATAAAAAAAATTAATATGGATTAATCATTCAAAATTAGATTTACTTTTTCAACCCTTCTCCAATATTCTCCTTACTAACATAGCCAAGGTTTTCTGGATCTACTTTTTTTATAACTTCAACCAAAAATTCTTCATAGCTTGCAAATTTACCTCCACTTAATCTCACTCTATTAAGAATAGCCTGTATATCAGAGTCAGTGAAAATATCAGGATTATCTCTCATATACTTTTTTGTATATTCATCGGATTCAATTAATTTAAAAATAAAACTGTTGAGATAAATAGTACTTCCGATTGCAAAATCTTTTTCGTTATAATATTTCTTTGTGAAAGGATTTTTATGTTTTTTTCTTTCCATAAATTTACATGGTGATCTCCCAGAATTTTTATCTGCTAATTCATACACCATTATTGTGTCATCTCTTGCATATACAGAAATCAAGAATTTTCTCTCATCATCAGCAGCAACACTAGAAATTAATTTAGCGCTGAATCTCAAAACATGTTTATCCGATTTGAACATTTTATTCATATCTTTTATTCTTGCTACTGGTCTTAAAAAAAAGACCGAAAGTAATGAATCTTCTTCAGAACCGATTCCAGTATGAGCTGGAATTGGATGAATAACCTTTTGAGGAGGATTTTTTTTAATTTTTACTGGATTTAGATCGATACCTAAACTAAAAATAATTTTTATTTCTTTATTCAAATTCAATTTTTATAACAAGTTCCAAAAATACGTTAAATTATTTTTAAAAAAATCCAATTTTATAAATTGTTTGGGTTTACTTTTGCTTGTACCAATTTTTAGTAAATTCATCACAATCACAAATTAAACAATTTCTATTAAATACGTAAACATAATTTCCTAAAAGTAAATCTTCTGGTTGATAATATTCTTCTTGTTTAACATCAAGTCCCTTTAAAATTCATAATTAATTTTATATCATTAAAAATTCAAAAAGTTTTATCTTTTTAAAAATTATTATTACAGGACAATATGTGAAAACTGGTTTTTTTGGCAACTTTGATTTCCTCAAGAGTAAAGGGAATGGGTCTTTACCAGAATTGCTTACTTTTATTTCTCGTATTTCAACCTATGATGAATTATTAACATAGCATAAATATTAAAGAATTAAAAATTTTCAATATATTTTGTTGAATTTAATAAAAAAACATTTTATTTTACATTTCCATTTGAAAGGAAATAATGCAGCTTATAATATTTTTCTTCTTTATCATATTTTTCATCATACCAAACAATATCAAAATTAAGAACTTTTCTATCATTTTCTAAAAACTGCTTCAAAATTTTATTTGGATGCCCCCCTCCAAGCTTAACTTCAATATATTCTTTTAATTCAGCTATTTTCGCTCCATTAGCTTTTGTATCAACATTTGCAAATTTATCATCTCCAGGAATCTTTGGAAATGGCTCAGGACTATTCAAGGTTATATTATTATCGGCATAGAATTTTTTGGTAAAGTCATCACAATCACAAATTCTGAATTTTTTTCCATATATAAGAATATCGGATTTTATATTGAAATCATTATATGTAATATAATCACCACTTCCGTCTGCTTTTTCAATTTTGTGTCTTTTCAAAAAATAACCTTGTGGAATTCCAGAATTTTCTTCTCTTATCTCTGTTATATGAATTGTATTATCGTCTAAATAATATAATATATCGCATTTTCTAATTCTATAATTTTCATAGGCACTTTCTACAACATGTTCTACAAAATAACTGTGAAATCTCAAAACTTTTTTATCCATTTTAATCCATTGTGGAAGAATTCTTGGATAAGATTCATTTAGAACTGTTTCTCGATTTCTTAGTCTTTCAGAAGTAACTGATGATGTTAAAGTCGAAAGCCCGCTGATCGTATATGGGTCAATTACTTCATTTAATATAGGCTTTTCTAAGCAAGTTTTAGTTTTAAAATGAAATAATTGATTTTTATGGTAATTTTGAAGGTAAGGATCACTAAATCTGTGTCCTGGTAATAAAGGTAAATTTGAAGACATATTTAACTTTTTTTTATTTGTTTTAATTTTTAATTTATTAATATTTTTTTCTTCATATTATAATAATTTATATTTTAATCAATAATGCTTTTATTTAAATGATGATAAGGATTCAAGAACTCAAAGTTTCATAGTCATTTTATAAATTTTAAACTCATTTATGAGATAATTTTTGAATTTCTGGATAAATAGAAAAAAATTCCCCAACAATTTTGATTCTTATATTATTAATAAACTTTGTTAAAATTATTAAATAAGATTTATAATATAAATTATATAATATAATAATTTTATTACTTCTTAAAATAAAATATATTATTGTAAAAATTTTAAAAATGTTAAAAAATATTTTGAATTTGATTATTGATATATTTAAACATTTAATATGATATTAATTATGAAAAACTAATTTATAAATAAATAAAAATTTGAATGTTAAAGAATAATTTAGAAATCCTTAAAATTTTGAAAAATTTATTTGGCTTTCGAAAGCATTTTTAATTCCTTCAGGTCTTCTACATTTAGTTTGCTCAACAAATTTTTTTACTTTAAGAGAAGGTTCCAAATTATTTCTAATTCTCATAGATATTTTTTTTTGTACTTTTGATTCATTATTATTTTTATTGAAAATATCGTTAGTTTCAAATCTTTTAGCTGAACAAACTCTATTTTTTTCATAATCTTTACCATGTACCATTTTTCCTGGCAAGCATTCAATATTTGATTTAAAGTCTTTTATCAATTTAGAATAATTAGAATGATTTAACTTTTTAATTCCTGATTTTTCATCATCTTTAATCTCTTTTACATTTCTTTTAATACCACCAGGTAAATTTACGATTTGTGTTGTCATTCCATATTTTACAAATTCCGGTTCTCTATATTTAAGTTTAAATAAAGCTATTGAATTGAATTTTTTATATATTTTAACTTTACAATTTTAAATTTACTTATAACCTCTTTTACAAGAATCAGCTTTTGATATTGGAGTCTCATCAAATGTAAAAGAACTATAAACTCTAGCATTTTTCCCTTTTCTTGAATCTGTTATTTTTTCTTCATTCGCAGTTTTGGCTATTAAAGAACGAAAATTTCCATCATTTTTTTCAGCCAAATTTTTACAGGAATTAACTCTTGTAAATTTTGGTTCTGGCTTTATTTTTAAAATAAGATTCATAGAATTTATTTTTATATTTATTCTATTATAAATTTTTTTACTGCGAATTCAGGATTTAGAGTTCGTTTTGAATCAGGTTTATTATGGCATTTTATATATCTAAATCCGGAGTACTCAAGAGCACAAGGGTCCATACTTCCCTTTTTATCTGTTAAATTTGAAATAAGATTATAATTATTATATTTTTGATAATCAAACTTTCTTGGAGTAACCGAAGTTGTATATCCTATTGATCGAGGTACACTAATTATGTATTTTTTAAATAATATCATTTTGTAAAAACTCTTTCGAAAATAAAAAAAAATTACCTTCCACATCTATTCAACTGATTAAACATTTATTTTACTTTTTTGACAAAAAAATAAATTATCTATTATAAAATTATTGTCAGATTATAATCAATTAAATTTAATTTAATTAATCTGAAATTTAATAAATATAATTTGGGATATTTATAATTTATCAAAAAATGTATAGAATTCAATAAATTTCTCTGGTCAAAAATTCATTCAATATTATTTATATTAAGAATTTTAACGTTTGCTAATTATAAAAAACGATTGTAGAATTTCCTCAAAAATAATGTAATTCTTATCAATTTTATAAAAAGCTTCATTGATTAACTTATTTGCTTTTATAATTATAATTAATAATAATCAATTAAAATTAATCTATATTAGTATATATTTAATAATGAAATCATTCCACAAAATTTATATTGATTTTTTAAAGTTCAAAAATAAAACTTACATAAACTTTATAAAATTTATAATACTCAAATTTTTAACTCAGATTTATTTTGATTCTTTATATAAATCATAAAGTTTTCATCAAAAATAATCTGTTTTTAAGATGGAAAATCTGGAAATTATTTAATTGTTGGTACAGTATTAACAATTTCAGAATTTTGATTTACAGATAAATCACTATGATATTTATCAAGCACTTTTAAAATATCTTTCGGTTTGATTTTAGAATTTGGATTCATATTATCTAAAAAAGATATGCTTTTCTTATGTTGATTATTTGAAAAATCAGTTGATTGATTAGTATTATTTATTGGAGAAATTGTATTTAATAATTTTGTATAATTCATATTTGTAGAAGTATTCACATTTAAAGTGTTATTTCCTTTAGCCAGAATATCAGGTAAAGTTAATGAATTATTATTAGTAGAATTATTTGTAATTTTTTGTTTTAATAAAGAATTTACATCATCAATAGAATCTGTTTCCAAATGAGAAATAAATCTTGAATAGGACGCAAAGCCTAACTTATTAGAAGCATCTTGTATGTTTTTAAGTTGAAATTTATTATTATCAGGAGATCCTAATTTCATAATTGTGGACTTAGCTAAATTGTTCATATTATTATTCATTGTTGTTGTATTAAAATTGTTATTTTCTTTTGATAATATCTGATTACAAGAACCACATTTATCTATTCCATTTACTTTTTTAAGAATTAAAGGTGTTTCATCTAATTGTAAATCAATCAATGTATCTACTAAAGTCTTTGAAATTTTACTTTCTAAAGTATCAATCTATAGTTTAATAATATTAAAATTCTTATAAAAAAATTTTAATTAAAAAATACTTTTTTATTTATTAGTTGATTATTTTTCCTTAACTCTGTTTTATCAATTTTTTTATTGAATTCATTAGAAATTTTTTGGTCTAATTTTTTATCAAAGTCATGGAAGTTATTTATATCAACCTTATCTCTTAATTGGTTATCAATTTTTACTATTGTTTGCTTTAGATCTTGTTTGAACTCTTCAAAGGTTTTCAATGTCTCATCTTTAATATTAAATATCAATCAAAAAATAAATTTCAAAAAATAAAAAAATTTTCAAAAATGACAACTTACTCCACAAATCTTTTTTTAATTTGTTTAAAATTTCTTGTGATAAATTATCAATTCTTGATGAATTTTTATCAGTTTTATCCAATAAATATTTTATATTTCTTATAAATGAATTGAAATAATCTCTCATTCTATTAGTTGACTCATCCATGCCTTTGAATTCTATCAAGTCTAGAGTTGCATCTTGAATATAATTATTTAATCGAGTTAGTATTCTGTTTTCTTCAAATAATCTTTTATCAAAGGCTTCAAGTTTTACTCTTAGTTTATCATCTAAATCATTTGTCACTTTCTCGAAGATTCGGAATTCTACAAATTCTTTTTCTAATTTTTCAGAAATAACTTTTCTTAAAGCAAGTATTGATTCATAAAGATTATTAATTTCTTCTGTATTTTTTATATTGTTTTCTTTGAGTTCTTTAATAAAAGGAGATTTTTCTTCAATAGTTTCTATAGAAGAATATATTTTTTCATTAATGAATTCTTCAAAATTGCTATTTCCTAATAAATCTTGAAAGCTTTTAATGAAATCTTGAGTTTGATTAGTTTGCTCATTTTGTTTATCATCGATAATTTTTTGCCTTTCATTAATTGATTTTAATTTGAAAGCTTCCAAATCTTTTATTTTTTCTTCTAAATCTGAGATTTTTTTATCAAAATTAGATTCAGCTAAATCGAGAGGCTCCACTTCCATTGCATTTAACTCGATTTTAGATTTTCTATTTATGGAATAATTTGCATTAGCATGATTTATGAAGTTTTTGTGAGCATTTCTAGGAGAGGGCGATTCCTGTGCTTTGTGATGTGGGCTTATATGTAAATTTAAATTATTATTTGTATCAAAATTAGATTCGATTTCATTTATATCTGAATTTTCAATACTTAATTTTGAGAATTTTTCAGTAAACATATTATAAAGATCATTATATTTTTTAATTAAATCTTTGTTATTATTTTTTATTTCATTGTTAATTTTATTTAGATTCATTTCAATATTTGTTTTTAAAATTATAATATCTTTTGTTAGGGCAAATTCATTGCTCGCTTTTTGATTTTTTATACTTTCCAAATTAGTACCACTTATCAGATTTTTCTGACTTGATTTTTTATTGGAATTTGATATAGCTTTAACTAAACTTTCATTAGGATTTTCCTCATTATCTCCTTTAGGTTTATTTAAATCAGCAATATTCTTTCCTTCATCTAGAATAGAATTTTTTGTATTCATTTCACCGATATTTATAATTTTATTAATGTCAGGGATATTTCTCCCATTCATATTTTGACTTATGAATAATGAATATATTTGTTTTAATCTTTCATTTAAATCATTAAAATTATTATTATTAGTAAGGAAATTGACGCTTATTTTATCAAATTTTCCATCAAATTCTCTGTATTTATCATCAATTTTTTGATTGAATGAAGAAAACTTTTCTTCTAACTGTAAAATTTTATTAGATTCTTGTTTAAATTCTTCTTTAGCTATTTTCAAATTATTCGACTCTTTCTATACATAAAATTAAATATTTTGATTGAAGAAAAAAAATAAAATATTTATGTTATCTTAAATTATATTATAGTATGGTTTACTAAATATTTAATTGATTTACCTCTATCGCTTTAATATTAGATTCAGTTAATTTATTTAAATTCACAAGATTTTTTTCAATATTAAATGTTTTTTCATTTAAAACTTTTGTATTTTCACTGAGATTTTCAACAACTTTACTAACCTAAAGTTAAATTAATGATTGGAAATTATTTTATTCATGAAAAGTTTATAATTAATAAAATATTAATTTGTAAAAATTAACACATAAAATTTTTCAAAAAATTTTATGAACCTAATTTTTTATATCATTACCTCTTCAAATTTTGCATTTTTTCTATCCACTTCAATGAATTTTAATTTAAAATGATTTATTGATTCATATATATCAGTTATTTTTCTTTCATTAACATTTAAACGAAAGCAAATATCTGGTAATTTTTTTTGTTCTTCTTCAACTCTTGATGTCCTTATTTTTAAGTCAGATACCTCTTGAATTAAAATTTTATTTGCTGTCATCAGATATTCAATATATTTTTGTAAAATGTCTGTATTGTGAGTAAAAATAACTAAATCTTTTATTTCGAAATTAGGTATTGTTTCAGTTAGTAACTCCATCAAAATTAAAAAAATTTATAAAAAATTAATTGTTAAGTTTTTATTTTTTCCAATGTATAAAACAGAGTTTAAAATTTTCCCTAAAAGTTCATGAAAAGAAATGCGCTATATTAATTCTAACACTTTTTGCTCTGTAAATTTTCATAAAATTGTAAAAATTTTGAAAATTTTATAAATCCATAAAAAATATTTAAAGGAGAAAAAGACTTAATGAAAAAATAATTTATTGAATTTTATTCGTACAAAAGTAATATTTAATGTATTTTTTATTGAAAATGAAATTGAGTTTTCAGAACTGTGGAACAATAATTTTTTGAATAAAAAAATTTAAATTATTTTTGGTATTTTGAAACTTCTTTTTATAATTTATCAATATTTTTTCATTTATAGACTCTTAAGTTATAAAATAGAATGATGTTACTTTTAACATTATAAATCTTAAAAACTTAAATACCATCTTAATTAATATTGATTGAAAGATTTTAATAAATTTACTTCAACTCAAATTAATCAAATTTTTATTTATAAGTTAATTATGCCTATTCAATGATTTAATTAATTTATTTTATATAGTCATTTGAATTAAATAATCTATTTTTATGGTTAATTCTAATTTTTTAATTTATATCAGATTGAATTATACTTCTATGATAAATCGTGAATTCAACAAGGTGATTTAAAATCAAACAATCCATAATAAGGATCTTTACTTAATTCACTTATCCCTCCAAATGTATGATAAGGAATGCTTACAGAGCTTATTATCATAACAAAACCTAAAATAAAAATCAAAATTGAATTCTTTTTGGTCTTCTTAATAATTTTAAAAATCAAATAAGTTCCAGTAAAGCTCCCTAATATGGAAAAAAGAGTACAGATTGTACCATAATTAGTATTTAGAGATCCTTGAATAAAATATTGTGTAGTTGTTGATAGTGAAATAAAAACAACCAAAAAATTTGAAGTTGCCGTTGAAACTAATGGATGAATTCCAATATCAAGTAAAAAAGGACCTAAAATTAGACCTCCTCCAACACCTAACATTCCAGACAAAACTCCTGCTAAAGAAGCCCTTAATGGGAAATTTATTACTAATTTTTTATTCCATTTTATGTCCATTTCATGATAAGGATATCCAATTTCTTTTCTATATTTGTATTCTTCTAAAACTATTCTTGAAGAGTAAATAGTTAGAAAAATAGTTATTGGGAAATAGAGGAAGTAAATTAACCAGTAGCTTATTGAGCACATTTCTATATTCAAAAGAGACCTCATTGATAATGATCCTTTTAAGCAAGAAACAAAAATCATAATTCCATAACAGAATAAACAAAAGAAAAACTTTTTGCATGGGAAATATTCTTTATCTTTATCTGATTCAATTAAAAGTAATCTTTTCCTGGTTATGCTATTAAATGATTCTAAACTCATTTTGTTTTGGATTTCTAATCTTATAAGATTTTTATTATTATTTTTCAAATTAATGATAAATTAATTCCCAATTATTTTAAGTTTTGAAACAATAATGAATTTTTACTTTAGTTTTTCTTTTTCTTTTTCTACGGTAATATTAAGAGCTGACTCTTCATCTAATGTGGAGTCTAAAAATTTTGAAAATAATTGAATTTTTTTTATTAAAAAATTAATAATTAAATTTTTTATAACAATAATCAACCTGTATTCAATCCTGTGTATTCATCGAAACTATTTTTGCTTCTTGAATTTGATTTTTTTTCTAATTCATAAAATTTGGTATTCCATGAAGCTTCTAAGGTCTCATCTTGATGAATCTGAAAAGCTCTTAATAATTATAAAAATTTACTTTTTCAAAGTTTTATAAGTATTGATAATCATTGTTAAAGTTAAAATTGCTAAAATTAGAACTGGTGATAAAATTTTATTCAATGTTACTCCTATCATTGTGCCATAAATAACTGTTGGCAAAATTAATATAACTAAATTATAGTCTATTGAAATTGAATCTCTAAAAGGATGTTTATTTCTCAAGCCCATCATAAGAGCTGTAAGTGATCCAGATAATATCATAAGCTTAGAAATAGGTATTGCTTCTTTCGTATTAAAATTCAAGAAAATTATAAGTATTGGCATCAATAATCCTCCCCCTATTGATTGAATATTCGATCAAAATTTTTAATAAAATTTATTCTCTATTTTAGAGTACCTCCAGTTCCGCCTGCATTCGATAAAGCTGAACCTATAAAAATTAATATTGCTCCTATCAATTCATCCGAAGTTGGTGGGAAAAATTCTTTATGCAAACAAATACTGTTTTTGCAATAATTCATTCTATTACAATCAAAATCTGAATTGCATCTCTTAATGAAAATATGATGTAGTAAATTATATGTTTTTTATATGAAAACAAAGAATAGTCAATATGATAATTCTTTTAAGGATAAATTAAAATACCAAAACATCATGGTTTTTCCTTTTGTTATTTTGAGTTCGAATTTCTTGGAAAAGAAATATAAAAGTAACACTCAAGGAAAATATTATTTGTTTTATTTTCATTATTTTTTTAAATATAAATTAAAATTTTAAAATTTTAAGAATAATAAAAGTATAGTTATTTTACATTTTAAATACATAGCACAAAATTCAATAATAAATCATTTTTAAAAAGATAAAATTTTATTAATGTATATATTTTCTTTAATTTGATTCTTATTAGAAAGCTTAATAGTGAATAATTTTAATTTTTATTTAGATTTGATTTTAGGGATTTTATATTGACATTCTATCTAGCTCTTTTAAAAGCTTTTTTTTTTCTTTATAGAGTCGATAGTCCTTCCTAAAAATGTCTCTCAAAAATAGCTTATCTATCCCGTTTTCAGGTAATTTGAATAGAGAGAATAAAACCCCACCAGGGCTTTTCTTTTGTATATTTGTAATTTTGTCTTCAGCATTTATTTTATTTGAAGCTTCTTTTTTTACTAGTCCTCCTTCATTTTCTATTTTAAGTGCCTTCTTTAATAAGCTTAAAAAAAGATCTTTACCAAGTTTTTCAAGAAAAGTTTGTAGAATATTAATCTATAATAAAATGATTTTATAAATTAATTTAAAAAATATTTATCTCTATATTTTTTTCAGTACTTTTTTTTCATTTAATAAGTAACCAACTATTTTTGCTGATATATATGATGAATTGTCAATTTGTTGCAAATAATCAATAATATTTTCAATGTTATAAAGTTTTCTTCCATCTTCATATTTCTGAAAAAAAAATTTACTTTTGGAAATTAAATCAATATTCTCATATATTTCGCTTATTTCTTCCCCATTATAATTATGTTGTAGTTTTTTTTCATTTTTATTTGTTAATTTTATATTTTGATTGAATAATTTCTTTTCATTTAAATAATCAATTTTTTTTATTAACGTAATTTTAGTCATTTCTTCAGCATTTATTAAATTGATATCTTTCTTGTTATTTATATTTGAAATATTTATTTTGTCTTCTAAATTTAGTTTACTGTTTAATTCATTTTCTATTATTTTTTCTTGTGAGAACTCCATTATCACTTGAATGTAAATTTATTGTTTTTGTTTTTGGAATTTTATATAAAAAATAGCCAATTTTAAAAATCTTTTGTAAAATTTACTTTAAAATTTTAGTAAAACTAAAAATAATTTTATTAATAATACTTTCTAATATTTTATTTGTTCATTTTTAAAAAAATTATTTGAAAAAATTTAACCTTAAATTATATATAAAAGATATTTTATAGTCTTTTTAAATATTTTAGTTAAAAAAAAATTTGATGTTCAAAACCAAAATAAATAATTTTATTCTCTTTATAATACTTTGTTCAACTTAGTATATTATATTTGTTTTAAAGGTTTAAATTTATATTAAACTTTTAATGTTGAAAACCTACAATTTAATAAAAGAAATTTTATAAAACTTAAAAATTTGATTCATGACTTATTTTGAAATATTTATAATTTAAACTCTTACTCATTGTTTAAAATTAATTTATTAATAATGATATATTCACTTTAGTTATTTTTGTAAAAAACTATACTTTTTAAAATATAAATTATATGAAAATTAAAATAGAATTATTATTTCAAAATTTTTGGTAAATTTTCAATAATTTTTAATTTTTTTTTGTCATTAATGAAAAAAGATTCACGAGATAAATCGCTATTTTTCTTGCTTAATTCATCTTTAATTGAGGCATTCATAATATCTTTACCTTTTTGAATATTTTCTTCTTTGTGTTTTTTCTTATTTTTCTTTATTTCTTTTATTGTCATTAATTCATTAGAATTATTGTTATTATTTTCATTATTATGATTATTTCCCATTTTATTTTTAATTAATGATTGTTCGAAAAGATGTTTTTTTAATTCATTTTTATTTGATTTCAAATTTCTCAAACTTATAGTTGGAATCCTTTTCAATGTTTTTTTAATTATATTATAACTAGAGGTAATGTTATCTATATTAGATTCATCTAAAGTTTCTTTTTCGTCATTATCTTCTTTTTGTTTATTTAATTCACTATCGTTTAATTTATTATTAATAATTGATTTCGTTTTTCCTGAAAGACTAAAATTTTGAATCTCTTTTTTATTTGAGTTTGTTAGAATATTTGTTTTTGAATCTTTTTTTTTTAAAATAGGAAATATTTTTGAATTCGATAAGTTCATTTCCTTTAAATTATTTAGATTTGCTGTATAATGTTCTTCAATCCTTTTTAGAAAAGGATTTTTTGTAGTGTATTTATTGACAAAAATTGGAGAACTTAAGAATTTTTTGTTTTTACTTTTAAGAATTTTTTTATCTTTAACTCCACTTTTATATATTACACTAATGGGCTTAATCGTAATTTTTTCCTTGTTCTGAGTTATTGACCCATTCAAAACCTTTGAAATTTCTTATTTTTTTTTTTAAATAAAATTTCGATTAGAATTAATAATAAAAAATAAGAAAAATTTATTACCTTTTGGCTGGGTTTCATCAATTTTTCTTAAAGGTGGAATAGTTATTTTATTTATAGTATTTCCCAATTTTAATTCAAAATTCTCGTTTTCGTTTTCTTTATATTCTTTTTTAGCACTATTGACCAATATAAATTTTTCTGATTTTGAATGTCTTTTTGGAAATTCTCTTTCGATTGGTTTCTCAATGATTGTTTCTTTTTTATTTATATATGGAACATTTAAAGTAGAATTTTTTTTTTTCTCTTCATTTATAGGATTGATAACATTACTTTTAGATATAAATCTATTATTTTTTCTTCTGATATTTTTATTTGAGTACTTATCAAACAATGAATTGAACTTCTTAAAAGATTCTATGTTTTTGTTGAGATTTGAATATAATAGGTTTCCTCTAAATTTTTCGTCTTTAAACAATAAATTTTTCGAAACACATTCTCTGACTCCTTTAACATCTTTAAAATCACTATTATATAATCTTGTAAAAGGATTTAAATCCTCATAATCTAAAATAGCAATTAAAAGCGAAATTCCCATTTTTTGATAAGCTATAGGTGTATGGAATGTTTCTTCATCTGGAAAACAAGGAAAATTTATAAGATCATAGTTATTTTCAAATTTATTCTCATATAATAAATTTTTTATGCTTTTATCAATTTTAATTTCCTTTTGTAATCGTTCTATATTTATATTGAAATAATCAATTTTTGAAGAATTTTCTAATTTTATTCTAGAAATATTATCATCGAGTTTTTTATTATTATTAAATTTATTTTGTTGTAAATTTGAAAATGTATCAAAAAAAACTTGTTCTCCGAGATTTTCATTATCAGATATATTAAATAATTTTCCGATTTTTTTTTCTTTTATACTTATACTATTAGGAGAAAAATGAATATTAGTTGTATTTTTTGAACATTCTTCATTTTGATAAAAAATATTAATATAATCAAAATCATATTCCGCTATGCTTTTATCATCAGGATTTAAATTGTTGTGATTACTTATTGGGAGCTTTATATTATTTTTATCTTTAATTGAATCCTCTATTGAGCTGATATCTTTAAGTTTATTATTAATGAATTCTTTCAAATTAAAATTATAAAACTTTAAAAAAATTTCTTCAATAATTCTCAATTTTGTATCCTTTTCTTCATTAAAATTATAGCTAGTTTGATCAGATAAAATTGAATTACCGTGTATTTGATTCATATTATGATTAGTAAAAAGATCTTTGTTTTTGGAAAGCTCAAAGTTATGTTCTTGAAGAATTCCTTTAATAAGTCCTCTATAATAACTTGCTTCTACAGTATAACAATGGAGAACCTCACAAGTTTTATGAAAATGAACTCGTCCAGTGCCTTCTTTAGAAAATTTATCTCCTCTTTCTTTTGTTTTCATTGACCTTTCAGAGAAATTACAATTGTCAAATAAAAGATATTCAGAATTCAATTCAATCAATTTAGGTAATATACAGTTTTCTACTTGAGGCAAGAAGTCCATGTTATTTCCAAATAGGAACAGTCCTCTAGAAGATGCGTGAGCATGTAAATCATAATAATATCTAATCCTGTTTTCTTGTGCATAGCTTAGAAATATTCTTTTTATTGCTGATATTTCTGGCTGTAATTTATGATTGGGATTAAAATAATGTCTATTCATATTTAATGAATTTGTGTCATATCTGTAAAAACCGCGACTTACTCCATCAACATTTATTATTGGTATTATTTTAAATACAAAAAGCTTCCGCAGAATCTCAGCTCTTGGATCTTTTTCGTCCAATAGAAAAAAAATTATCCCATTCATTAAAAATGAAGCTGGTGTTTCCCCTGGATGGACTCTTGCTGATATAAATATTATCGGCTTCTCTCTTCCAAATAAAAAAGGACGGTTATTGTTATTTAAAGAATTATTTTGAAAATTAATGTTATTAGATTGTTGATTATTATTGTTATAATTTATCGTTGTATTCAGAATTGGAAGGTTTGATGTGTTGCTTGATGTTAACAAATTAGAATAGGTATTATTAATATTTACGTAATTATTCATTGAATTCAAATTATTATTTATGTTATTATTTTGATTAATATTTGCAGATTGGTTTTCAAATGGAAATATTTTTTTAAATCCTGGTTCTCTTTTAATTGTGATGAAATCATATGAGCTGATAGTGATTAAATCAATCCTTCTTTTTTCTTTTGAATAAGTTAACAATTCTCTATGATAATAAATATTATTGGTATTTAAAATTTTGTTCTCTTTGTTTTCAATAAATTCTAAAAAATTCTTAAAAAACTATATATATTTAGTTTTGAAAGTATCAATTCAAAAGATTTAATCTTTATTATTTATAATCATAAATTAAATTGGGATTTTACCAAATTTTTTTTATAACTCCAAGGATAGCAAAAAGACAAATAAATTTTTTTATATGGCGGTAATGTAATCATATGAGTAAGTTCCAAATTTTTGTCATCTCTTAACTAATTATTAAAGATATATACTTTAGTTTTCATTTGTTCATTCAATCTTCTCCATTTAAATTCTTCTAAATATTCATATTGCTTGTCAATTTCGTAATCTAACTCTTCTACAAAGTAAACAATTTTGTACCCGTCATTATATAATCTTGATTGATTTGAATAATTAAAATAAGTGACATTAATTGATTTTTCATATTCTCCAAAATGAGAAATAGCATAGAAAAACCAAGTTCTGTAAGAATATTCTTGTTGAATTCCAAAACAATCAGAAGCCAAAGTCAATTTATACTAATAAAATAAAATTTCTTCTTTTAAAAATTAATTTAAATTATTTTAACAATACTTCATTAGAATCTAATCTTTCTACATTCTGGAGGTTTCCACTGTCAAATTTACTGCTAAATTTCAATTCATCCTCATCAAATTTAAATTCTGTTTGTTGTGGTTGATAACTCAATGGAAGAGTGGAATAAATAGGTTGTTCCATTTTTTTTAAATTTTATATGTTAAAGATAAAATTTATAAAAAACATTTAAAAAATAATTGTCAAAATTATAAAATAAACATTTTATTAAAAAGCCTGTATGATATATATTTTCAATTAAAATTAATAAAGCAAAATTTAAAAAAAAAACTTATTCAAATTAAATTAATTAAAAAATAAAGGAATTAAAAAAATTTGATTCCATAATTTATACAAAAATTTTCAATTAAATTATGAAAAATTAAAATATTTATTCTATTAAACCTGTTTTATTAAATTTTAAATGTTAAATCGAAATAATATATGAGGCACTTTTTGGG
>Ga0194116_10004425_pt1 | contig 16102 bp, 10 predicted proteins | sample TA2MahsurfametaG_4_FD_148617 | JGI IMG/M metagenome (GOLD analysis project Ga0194116, IMG submission 148617) | Freshwater microbial communities from Lake Tanganyika, Tanzania - TA2015008 Mahale S9 surface | ecosystem: Environmental > Aquatic > Freshwater > Lake | place: Tanzania: Lake...
AAATATGAACAATTAGTAAATGAATTAAATAACAGAAAATCTGAAATCAATCATCTCAACATTCAAATCACCAATATGAGAACACAAATTACTACAGAAATTACTAATAATTTCAATATTCAAATTGGTGGATATCAAAAAGAAATTGGAGATTGGAGATCTAAATATGAACTTTTAGTAGTCGAATTAAATAACAATAAAACTGAAATTAATAACCTTAATATTCAAATCACCAATATTACTAATAATTTCAATCTTCAAATTAATGGATTCCAAAGAGATGTTGGAGATTGGAAATCTAAATATGAATCTTTACTTATTCAATTTAATTTATTGAGAGTTGAGGTTGATAAACATAAAAACGATTTATCAGAAAGTAATGATGAAACTAACAATTTAAGAATTCAAATTCAAGAATTAGAGAAAATTATTGAAATGAGAGATTTAGAAATTAGTAGCTTAAAAGTTCAAATCACCAATATCACTAACAACAATTTAACTGAAATAAATAATATCACAAATAGATTTGAAATAAAAATTCAAGAATTGAATGTTATGATAAATAATTATAATATCCAAATTGGAAATCTTCAAAGAGATAGTGGAGATTGGAAGATGAAATATGAAAAATTGCTTATCGAATTCGAAGCTTTAAGTATTAAATACAAAAAAGTTGAAACAGAAGTTAATAATCTCAATATCAAAATTGAACAACATTTCACCCAAATAAATATTTTGATTAAAGAAAGAGATGATTATAAGAATCAAATCACAGTTCTAAATGGTCAAATTATTCAAATCAGAAATGAAATGGAAGTTAAAATAAACAGTTTCACAATCATTCAAGGAAATTTCAATGATATGACTGAAAAATATAAGAGATTAGAAACTGATTACAATCTTTTAGTTGTTCAACTCAACCAAAAAGTAACAATTATCCAAAACTTAGAAGTCCAAATTAACCAATTAAATCTTCAAATCTGTGAAAAATCTTCAGTAATCAAAAACGTTACAATTACTGTTAATACCATCAAAGAAGAATTCTTTAGACTTTCTGAATCCTATGAAACTTTATTAAATGATGTAAAACAACAAATTACTATCAATGATTCTTTAAGAAATTTAGTTGTTGAATTGATGGGTAAGATTGAACTTCACAACCAATCTATCGGAACTCTAGATTCCCAAATTAAACAACAAATTGAAATTCTTACTAGACAATCATTGTCTAAAAAATATATTGATGCTCTACCAAGCCTTGAAATTATTAAAAAATCCGAATTTGATTTGCAAGTATTAAGAACCAAAGTCGGAAAATTAGAAGCAGCTAAATTATTTAAAAGTCAAGTATTTACTTCTAGTACCCAAAATGTTACTGAAATTTTCGATTTAAGAACTGATACTGGTTTAATCGCCAATAACAGCGTACATATCAATTCCGGAATTAACATTGGTGGAACCACAACAACCATTCAATTTGGAGAATCTACTACAAATACAAATGTCATCTCTTCAAATACTCTTTCTGAAAAGAAAGAAGTTTTCAACCTAAATACTGGATCTTCTACTAATTATTTAGCTGATCTTGATAACCTAAAAAATATTCAAAATAACTTGAATAGCATGCAAAAAACAATTCAAATCAGTAGTAACACTACTAACGTTCAAGGATCCAATGTCCTAAGTAGTAACACTACTAACCTTCAAGGATCCAATGTGCTAAATTCTAATAATTCTAACACTAATATGAGTACTGGCTTCCAAAGACAATCTACTAGCAATTCTAACATCCAATTATCTAATATGCAAAATTCTAATGCCCAAACTAATATGAGTACTGGCTTCCAAAGACAAGGAAGTATGCTTAACAGAGGAAGTAGCTTTGCACATATCACTACAGGAATGAGTCACGGAGAAATTCTAGATGCACTTAGACAAGATGGTAATAATTCAGTTCATCTTGAAGTTGAAAGCAAACCTTATAATCTCTAAATAAACAAGAGCAGCAAATAATTTCTTCTAAATGTTAAAATAATTCGTCGAATTACTTTATATTATGGGAAGAAGTAATTTTGAAATATTTAAGCAAGGAATATATTAACTTAAGTTTAATTATTATTTTAATAAAAAGTTGAATAATTAATGTTAATTTAAATTATTTATGAAAAAACTTTATTATATTTAATTTCAATAATATGATAATGATATATTAAAAAATTATTAGAGAATTTTTTTATATAAAAAAAGTTTTAAATAAGCTTTAAAAACAATACAAATTAAAATGGCACCTTTCAAACATCAAGAAATTATATTTATTTATGAATTTTCTTTTTCTAAAATCATATATATATATTTTTAATCTTGATTTGATAGGAAAATTTTGAGAATAAAATTAATTGATAAAATCAATTCATTGTCATTAATTAATAAAAGCTTATTCATAAATGGAAAAATTAGAAAAACAAAATGAATTTATATTCCCAAAAAAAATAACAACAATCTATAGCTTTGATTATCATATAGACACAGTTTTTAATATTTTAAAAGACTTTGATATAGTTTCTCCATATTTCATTGAAATGCGAAGTGGAATTACTTTAATGAAAGGGAAAAATTCTTATGAATTGGGGAATATTTTCTCTTTGGTTTGGTATAATCAAACAATTTTACAATTTAAAGTAGTGGAAATTATAGAAGAAATGAATAATAAAAAAATAAATTGGAGAGTCTACTCTGAACAATGGAAAATATCATATAATTACTGTTATGAACTTCATTATAATACTATCCAAGAAAATACTTTAATGATATTTGAACTTATTTACGATAATCCTGAAATTTTACCTTTTACAAAAACTACATTGCGAGATTATCATAGAATTTTATTAGAAACATGCACTCTTTTAAATAAATATTTTAATGATAATCTGATTGTCAAAGAGCAAACAGAAAGTATAGTAATCAATTGCGAACGAAAGAAAATATGGCAAATTTTGATAAACTTGAATAAATTATATCAATTCAATAGGACAATAATACAGTTTTTGAATATGAAGGAGAATATTTACAAGAAAATATGAAGATAAAAATGAAAAACAATAGAAATAAATCGACTAATAATAATGATGAAAAAATCTATGAAATTTTTATTGTAAAAAATATTTTTCATTCTCAAGCAGAAGAAAAATGGACATATGATTTAGAAAATTTTATAGAAGAAAATAATGAAAAATTTCAAACAAATATTCCTAATCAAAAAATCAATTTTTGCTTGATAGAAATTTCAGAAAATAAAAATTTTTTAATCATAAAGCATAATTTTAAAAATAATATTAAGAGAAAAGGGTTTAAAAAACTTTCTAAAGATAAAAAAAATTTTGCTTAATTTTAAAAAATACTTAGAAGCTGATCAACCCCTTTTATAATGGAGTTACGTAAAAAAGCATCAAATAAATTGAATTTTAGGAAAAATTCAACAGGTATATTTTTAATTAGTTGTTGTTTTGAATTTTCACTTGATATATTTTGCATTTATAAATAAGTATAAAAAATATTTTCTTGATTTTAATAAAACTCAATTTCTTAAATTATATAATATTATTACATTGTCTCATTGTTATAAATGAATTCTTATAGGTATTAATTATAATAGAATATAAAAATTTTAATAGAAAAATTAAATTTAATAATTAAAAAAAAAATATTTTTGGAGTTATTTGAATTCAATTAAAATAATTTAATTCATTCATTTTTTTATTTTATTTTTATTATTATATTATTTAATTATTACATTAAATTTAATTTTATAATAAAATAATTATATAAATGTTTTTTGAAAATGGAATTATGAAAACAAAACTAAAAGAATTGCTCAATTTATAATTATATCATTATTATGGGTTAGTTTTTATTAATGAAAACAGAATTAATTAAAACAAATTTTCAACAGATAATTAAAAAAGTTGTTTTATTAACATTACATAATTTTATATTAAAATATTATATTAAATAATTTTAAAATCAATTTGATTTAATTACTGAATTTGGTTGATTCCTTTTTATTTTATTTAATTCTAATTCCTTTATCTTCCAAAATTTTCTTTATGGTTTGCTTAAGTTCATCTTCTTTCATTTTTCCTATTTTTAAAATTTTTTCTTTTATATATCCACATATAAAATAGATCCCATAATTCCCGCAACTCCATAAGTTATCTTCATCATTTTTATATGTAGTCATACTTTTAAATGGATTATCAATTATATTTTTACTTATTTTTCCTCCCAATAGGTCTCCTATAATTGCTAATTCACCAACCATATCTTCATAATCATTAGTATATGTGAAGAATAAATTATAATTTAATTTTAATAATTTTGTTAAATCATCAACCCAAGAATTGGTCAATCTAAGATATCCAGCGCCAAATCCACAATTCATTCCAATTGCTATAGTATTAGTCTTATTGAAATCTAATGCATAATTTTTCAAAAATTCACCTGTTTTAGAAGAACTAAATGTATACTTCATTTTTGTTGATAATTTTGAAATATAAGAGTTTGAGTTTTTAACTTCTGGACCTACAAAGAACAAATTAACTTCTAAATTCTCTTCGAATAAATTGCTTTTTTTTTCTGATTTATTTTTCTCACAATTCAGGTAAAAAAATATTTCATCAAAATAATTCGATTCCAAAGCAATGCGAACTTCTGCTTTTTGACTGACCCCTATTAGAATGATATTGAAGACTTTATCTGATAAATTTAATTTATTTTCGCTTTTCAAATACTTCAATCCATGAATAATGCTCAACGGATAACTTAAAGCATCAATTATATGTGGTTCAATTTGGAAATCTTCATCGACTCTATTTTGCAAATATTGATTCCAATTGTCTATATTATTTGAAGAATAATCATACATTTTAGTCTGAGGTAATAAAAGAAATTTGAAGGATCTTTTCCAACGGAAAGTACCAAGATATTCTTGAGCTTCTAATTCTTCTTCTTCATCTTGAAAGCCTTTTTCATAAGATTCTTTTATATTATTTCTTTCTTGAATATTAATTGTTTCCATTAAAATTAGAATTTTGAAAAATTTTAATATAAAAATAAAATATTTTTATTTTAGGAAATATGATATTTAATATATTGAAAAAGAAAACCCTTCTTAATTATATTTAAAACAAACACCATTTAATGAATTATTAAAATTAATTGTCTTATGAATAAGCATCAAATCAATTAAATTAGAAAGATTTATATTTTTTGAAATTTAATGAAAAGATTAAAATAATAAATTAAGGAATCAATTTTTAAAAATAATAAATTTTGAATTATTTTAAAAATTAAAAACTAATGTTTTATTTAAATAAGGATTTATTTCATTTTTATTTATTTTCAATTTATAAATTTAATTTTTATTTTATTAAGGTAATAGATATAATTTTTATTCTCTATCTAGAAAATGATTTGTTAAAGTAAAAATTCATGAATAGAATTAAAAATTTTTTGTGATAACTAGAGTAGATAATACAAACTCCATATAATGGTAAATAAAAATTTTAAAAGGCATTTCTCAAATTCTTAGAAATTGAAATTTAATCAATAATTAGAATAATTATACTTAACCAAATCAACCAATTCCAGATCATTTTAAAATTTTTACTATTTCATTAATATAAATGACTGTGAACAAATATTGTTAAATTAGAATATAAATATAATATTTTTAATCATTTTTAATTTTTTTTAAAAATTTATATAGAAAATATAGTTCGTCTGACTGATAATTAAATAATCTTTTTGAATATTTCTTTATTTATTTTGTTTTTAATAAATGAAATTTGGCTTAAAATAAACATAAATTATTTATTTAAAACGAAATAATTATAGAAAATTTTTAAACAATTTTGTTATTATCAGTCAAACATACTATAAAAGAGCTTGATATTTTATTTTTTAAAAGATAATAGGCTTTTCAAAAAATCGAAAAGAGGAGAATTAGGAATCTTCTGAAAAATTCAATTTTCTGTAAATGAATTTTCAAATGATAAAGACATTTTATATGTGATTCTATTGAAAATAATTTCTCTTGAATTTTAATTAATTGCAAAAAATGAAGATGTTAAAAAATTATTTTTAAATATTTTTTTCTTAACATTGAATTTTCCCTTTAATTGAAAAGTTTCTTAATTGTGTTTTTATCTAATTTTATCTATTGAATTAATTTAATTATTTCAAATAAAACAATAAAAATGAAAGTTTATGCTTTTGATAATAGTTATTATAAACCTTTTTATTTTATATAATAATTTAACCTTTTTCATATCAAATACAAAATTAATACAAACAACAAATTAGAAAAGTTTAAAATTCAAAACAATAATTTAATTTTATAAAATTAATTTCACGGCATTTTTAAATTTATTGGTGCATTATTAGTAGAACCAATAACAAACTTTAAAAATTTTTGAGCTATTTTATAATCATCTCCTACAATGCTTTTTATTTTTTCCTCATTATTTAAAGACTCTAAAGGATTTTCAGAACTATCGATTAGATTTAATAAATAAGAAAACTTCTCATCACCATATCTCTCATGCAGAAAATTCAGCATGAATCCAGAGCGTATATTCTCACTTTTTATGTTATATGTATTATTATTGTTATTGTTACTATTTAAGTTATTGTTATTCATTACATTATTATTAAAATTAAATATATTTGATGTATTAGATTTATTAGAATTGTTTGAAAGATTTGAAAAAATAGGACTTTGATCAAATAAATTTGCAGGAGTAGTGTTTAGTTCAAAATTATTCAAATTTTTTATCTGTGAGAGATTATTCGTGTTTATATTCAAATGACTATTTTGATTATTTTTGTTATCAATATTATAGTAAGTCGAGAGATTATTATTTTGGCTATTTTTTGTGGTTGAAGAAAAACCAGGATTTAAATTATTTAAATTATTATTTGATAAATTTGATTGAATATTAAGATTGTTATTAATCAAATTATTATTTTTATTGTTTGATGAATTTAAAATCCTATTGTTATTTGGATCAAAGATGAAATTATGATTAAAAGAATTATTTTTATTGCTATACATATTGTCCTCATTAATTGGAGAAAAAATCATATTATTGTAATCAGAAGATAAATTGAAATCAGGATTATTATTAAAGTTGTTATTATATATATTATTATTCACTTGACTTATATTCTCTGGAGTATTGATGTTATTTTGATTTAATGAATTATTATTAAAAAAATTCAAATGCTGTCCTGCAAATTTAGCATTATTACAAGAATTTGGATTTGAAAAAGGAGAATTATCCACAAAATTGTTTCCATTTGAATTGCAAATGGAATTCATGTTTACCAAATTTAATTGAAAATTTTTATTTTGAATATTAGCACTATTATTAGGCGTGTTAAAACTATTCGTGTTAGTTTTGCTGATATTCGTTAATATTTTACTTGAATTGTTGGAATTTGAACTTGTGCTTTTTAGATTATTTATGTTGTTATTAATGACGAATGAATTATTATTAGTCGTTATGTCAGGATTTACGATGGAGTTACTGGAATAATTGTTATTAGAATTATTTCTTTCTTGTTTATTTTTATTTAAAAATTTTTCCAAGTTTCTACCTTCAAATGACTTTATTGCTCGGTTACTCATATTATTTAAATTATTTCCCAAAAGGTGATTTGTTTCTTTATTCTTAAGATGTTGATTGGTTTCAATTTCTATATTTAATTCAGAAATATTTGGACTATTGTCGTTTGGATTCAAATTCAAATTATTTAAAAATTTTGGATTTTGTTGATCTATAAATTTATTTGTTAAATTCCTGTTTGAATTACTTTGATTGAAATTATCGGTATTTTTTAGCAAATTTAAAGTGCTTAAATTGATTGTGCTAAAATTATTATCCTTATTGTCAGTATCATAATTTGAAAAAATTGGTGATAATTTTTCATAGTTGTTTTCTTTTTTATTACATTTGAAATTTTCTATAGGATCAGTTTTTTCAATTTTATCAATTTTATAAATAGCTTTGTGTTCTGGAGATTGTATTGAAGAAATATTAATAGAGATTTGGCGATTATGCCCTTTTTTAAATAAATTCTTCTGATCAATAATTAGATTATTCGAATGATTTCTAGTATTTCTGGTGCTTATAACTGAATTATTATTAGTGCTCGAATAATTATCTTGCACTAAAAATTCATTGTTTGTGTGAATATTATTTTTGGAAAATCCTGGATTTTTATTACTATAAAAGTTTTTATCTGTTTGTTTAATTTTCATTTGCTGATTGTTTTTGCTTTTGTTAAGTATTTTGGATATATTTTTATTGGATATAGTATTAGTAGTCGAAACTTCACAGTTGGAAGGAGTTTGATTAATATCATTCAGTTTGTTCGGGGTATCTAGTTGAATACTTTTAGTTCTTTGTCTTAAGTGTTTTATTTCTTTTTTAATTTTTTAAATTTTTTGATTAATAATTTTTTGAAATTTTATAAAAATTTTCTTATATCCAAAATAATTTAGTTTAATTTTATACTTTCTTCCAAGCTCGGCTGTTTAGGTGAATAATCGCTTTTTATCTTCAATGACTTCATGTTCATCTTTACTTGTGCTTGATTTGAATAACTTTCAAAATCTATATAATTTATTGAAAAAGATAAAAGGATTTCTAGAAAAATAAATTTGAAATAATTTTATCTGATATTCTAAAATACTATTAGTTTGATTCATCATGCAATTAACATCATTTATATTTAGACTTTTGGAACTTATCATAATTGCATTATCTATTTTTTCTGATTCAACATCTTCTTGTTGCATATTGATCAAATTATTATTTTTATTCGAATTATTCTGGGAAAAAAATATTTCTTGTTCATACCCTCTTTGAGAATAAATTCCTTCTTCATTTACTATATCATTTTTTTGATTAAAGTTTTTAATGTTATAAGAATTGAAATTAGCATTCATATTATTTTCATTTTGGTTATAATTCCACATTTGTTGTTGAGAATTTGTTTTGATATTTCCCATAGAATTTCCTGGAGTACTATTTCTTCTGCTTGTATTTTTTGAGACATTTCTATTATTTCCTGTGTAGTTTGTATTAATTGATATATTATTATTAGCATTTAAATTCAAATTATTTTGAATATTATTATTATTAACATTATAGAAATTCACCTTTGAATTTTTCAGATTATTTTGTATTTGATTATTTTGATGAATTAATTTATAAGTTTTTTTAGTTTTATTATTTACTATATTATTTGGACTATTTATATCAGCGATATTTATGAAATTATTGGCATTATTGTTATGCTGATTACTTAAAAAATTAGTATTTTCTTCTTTTTCTGGTAAATTATATTCAAAAGAATTTTTTTCAAAAATTTTTTGAAAAATTGTATTATTTTTAACTTTTTTAATATTTTTTATGTTATTTAGAGTTTCAAGTTCTTTATTTATTAAATTTTCGTCATTTTCATAATCATTTAAAACAATATAATCATTTATTTTTTGAGCAAAATCATTATTTTCTTCATTAATAATTAATTTATTATTTTTTTCATATAAATTTTTGACATTTAAATTATTCATTTCATGGTTTTTATTTTGATTAGTTTTTCCAATTGAATTCTTTGAGTTATTTAATGGATCTTTGTTAATAGATTTTAAGTTGCTGTTTTTCTGCGAATTTTGATTATTTACTATATTATTATTAATATTACTATTAATATTATTTAAACTATAATTAATTGAATTATTATTATTACACAGATTCATATTATTAGTTTGATTATTTCTGCAAATATTATTCCCAAGGTTAAGGTTTAAATTTTGATTTAATTCTGATTCATCAATATTATTAGCTTCATTTAAATTTAGATATAAAATTGTTTTGTTGGAGTTTACAGAATTTTTTATATTTTTTGATATATTTTTATATCTTTTTTGAAGATTAGTTACATTATTTGGAATATTAATTTTCTCTTTACTCAGAGAATTTTTTTTGTCTGAGTTGCAATTATTTTGAATTTGATGCTGTTGGGAGTTATTGTAATAATCAGAATCAAAGTCTTGATATAAATTATTAGAAACTAAATTATTTTTTATATGATTGTGATTACTTAGATGATTTTTTATTATAAAACCGGAATTTGGATTTTTTTCATTATTTATGAATAAATTACTGGAATTAATATTCATTTGTTTTTTATCATTGTTATTATTGTCATTAAGATCATTATGAATCGCATTTTTATTATCTGAATGATGAAAATTAATTAATTGATTTGATTCATTATTTAAATTTAAATGCTTTAAAACATCATTAAGTTCATTAATTCCCATACTTGGAGAAAAAATCCTCGGCACACTATTTTTTTCTTTTGAGAAAATTTTTGAAGGCATTATAGGTTGTTTATTAAAATTATTAGTGGAGTTATAAATTTTATTGCAATTAATATTGCTGTTTAAGTTTGCATTATATAGATTAATATTTTCCACACAATTTAACTCAGTATTATTGTTTTCCTTAATTTTCCCGATAAAATTCAAATTATTATTATTTTTAGAGTTTAAATTATTTAAATTACTATTTTTAAACTCATTCGAATTTTTTAAATTAATTGAATTATTAATAGTATTTTTGCTTTTTGGGTTTTCTAGAAATTTATTTTTTGAATGATTTTGATAATTATTATTGAAATGAACTTGATTAAAACTATTACTGTGACTATGGTGTATTCGCATTTCTTTTTGATTTTCTGAATTATAATTATTATTCGACTTGTTTTTGATTGGATATTTATTTAAATTTATTTGATTGAGAGAATTAATCAGATTATGATTTGAATTTGAATTGCTATTACTATTATTCCCACTGCTGTTGCTTTTACTATTATTTTTTGAGCTTTTAAGCTCATGATTTATTTTTTTCAAAAAATATAAATTTGTATTAATGCTTTCATCTTTACCTTCATTAAGATTATTATTTTTCTTGGGACTACATTTTGAATTTTTATTAATATTTTTATTTCTTATAAAACTGTTAATATTACTATTAATGCTTTCATTGTTATTTGATGGGATATCATTATTATTTAAATTCAATTGATTTTTATAATTATTATTACTATTACTATTGACTAAATTATCAAGCTGTTGTTTATTATTACTTAAATTCAAAAAGTTAGAATTATTAAAATAATTGCTTTTACTTTTTGAAAAAGAGTTTTTTAGACTACTTTTTTTATTACTGGACTCTCTAATTGAAGAACCGCTAGATGAGTTATTTAAACAATCATTATTTTTATTGTCAAACTTTAAATACTTATATTTTTCTTTTACAAAATCATAATTAAAGATTTCTTCAATAAAAGGCCTTTGAGATGCATCCTTATTAAGAAGCCTTAATATTAATTTTTGCAAATTTTCCGAGTAGATTTTAGGAATTGGGAGTATCTCACAATGAAGAATATTTTGTATAAGTTTCTAAAAATTATTTAAATATTAGCATTGACAAAAAAATTACAATTTTTCTTTCATTATGTTTAAAATCGTTTACTTTAGGTATTCAACATGAGAGAATAGAGTATAAAAGGAAAAATAGAAATTTAATATTATTTAATCATAAGGTTATTTTTTACATTGAAATTTTCTCCTTCAAAGGGCTTTTTTAAGCAAGTTAATTCATATAAGACACAACCAATCATCCAAATATCTGTTTTAAAATTATATCTTTCTCCAGAGCAAATCTCAGGAGATAAAAAATAAGGTGTTCCTAATGATGTTTTAGCATAATCCATAGTATTCGCTAAAATTTTTGAAATTCCAAAATCTCCTAATTTGATCTATAAAAAAATTTTAGGAAAATCATATAAAATGAAAAAGAAATATATTTTTATTAAATTCAAAATCTCTTTAAAAAATAGATCTTATTTATAAAATTTTTTAAAACTTACTTCTCCTTTTTTAGTGAGGAAAATATTTTGTGATTTTATATCTCGATGTAAAATTTTTTTAGAATGAATATACTTAATTGCTTCTGCTGTTTGAAAAAACCAATCCCATATCTAAAAATGAAATAATATTTTAAAATTAAATGAAAAATACTTTATCTTCTTCAATATATATTTTTTCTTTAGCATGATATTTTATTATTGCGCTTAGATCACCTTTATTTAAAATTGTAAAATAAAATTATTATTAAATATAATATATATAAGCATTATTGATTTTAAAATTAACCTGATTAATTTGTTAATTAAAGAAATAAATTTCGAATTATTAAACAAAATCTATGATTGATTTAAAATAAATTCCCTTGATAAATATAAAATAAAAATATTCTTAATCAAAATACCTCCATCAGCATATTCCATTACTATACAGAGTTTATTTCTATGAATAAATGAATCATAATAGCAAACTATATTTGGGTGTTTCAAACCTTCAAAAATAGATATCTAATTTTATAACTTTTTTTGCAATTTGTTCGAAATTATATAAGCAATATTTTAAAATTTAATACTTCATTAATATTCTTTTTATTGGATTCCTCATCTTTTATATCCACAAAAATCCTTTTCATTGCGTAAGTCTATTATTATAATATTTTTACTTTATTGTCGTCAAGATTTTTAACTAACGCAACACTATTTCCATTACATCCCTTTCCAATTACATCCAGTTTGAGGTATTTATCCATTTAAAATTTTTATAATTTTTTTAATTTATTTTAAAAAAATTTGGTATATGTTTTAGTATTAATAAGATTAAACATTTTTATTTTTCAAATAATAAAATTTCTTTATGTTGGTAAATGAATAAATTAATCGTAGTTATAAAAATTGCGTTTCGTATAAAAAATTAATTATTGTTTTTTATAAATTTTTTTTTTTATATTTTAATTACTATTTATGCCTAGTAACTTTTTTTTTGTGTTAATTTAATTTATAATAATTCCTGTAATTTTATATAAAATTTTTAAAAAATTAAATTAATTTGGATATTTTGCTAATTAATTTTTGATTTTGATTTTCCAAATATTTAAAAAGAATAAAAGTTTTAAAAATTAATATCGTTATTGAAATAAAAGATCTTTCATTTAAAATTATTTTAAAAAAATGTTCAATCATATTAATTTATATATAAAGAACCTTTACTTACCATTAAAATGATTATTTTTAAAGACTTATTAACTAAATAATCTTTGAATATCAAAATAATTCAATGGGACTTTTTCAAAACAAATATTCAATGATTCACTTAAACTTGTCTTTTTTAAATTATCGAAAAAGTAATTTATTATTTTATTAACCTCAATATCAATCCTATTTCTATTGAAAAAGTTTAATTTATTGTTAATAGATATTAAATATTTATAGTCTTCATTTTTCGTTTCATCAATGTGTTGTGAAATGATTTCCGGTAATTCATATATTATAAAATAAAAAAATTGAAATAAAATTATTTGCATTTGTTTGATAATATCTAATTGGCTTTTCTTGAAATCACATAAATAAATTATTATTTCTTTAAAATTATTTTTAATTTCATCTTTGCTTATATTTTGACATAAAAAAGGAAATAAAAAAAGCATAAAATAATATTTGAAATAATCATGATTATTAACAAAAGGGATAAGCTTATTGATTATAAATTTGATAATAAGGAAATGATAATTTTTCATTGGAGAGTTTTGAAATTCATTTTCAAACTTTCTATTGAACATTAAATGAAATTGCTCTAAAGTTGTATAATCGCTTAAAAACTTTTCATAAATATCTTCAAATGTTTCAAAAGTATAGATCTTTAAAGGAAAAGTTGAATAAATATTATCTAGAAAGTAATCTCCTTCATTTTCTAAATGAGAACTTGAACAACCCATTTTTTAATTTAGTTTTATAAAGAATTTTTTTAAATAAAAGTTTTAATTATATTATAAATATCCTTAAAATTTTAACATATTTTCTTAAAATTTGAACTTTTTAGAATCAGGATTTAAACAATCGAAAAGCATCTTTTTAAAGAAATTAATTTTTTAATTTTAAATATTTAATTTTTTATTTTAAAAGAATTTTATAATGAGATCCAATCTCAAGATTTTAACACAAATATCAAAAAATTTAAAATCAAAGGTTAGAGAAAGCACAGTTAATCGAACTCCCAAACACATGAGGAAATTTCCCAATATGAAATATTCCAAAACTGACATCATTCATTATGAAAAAAGAATAAAAAATAATGTTGATTTTGAAAAATTAAAACTTGGACAGTCTAATTTACCCGTATTTAAATATAGATTAAATCCTCAAATTAAAGAAGTGAGGTAATTATAACCTTTTTAGCAATATAATTGATCAATTTTAAATTTTTTAACAATAAAAATTTATTAAATTTATCCCATTTATTTTTTTATAGCATTGAAGAATATAGTAGAATTTATATTACTTTATTAAATAAATTTTGTTTTTAGACCTCCTATGCATGATTATATGAACTTCCGCTATATGGTTGGAAATGAAATATTATTAAATATGAAAAATTCTGATAATTTTAGACACGGAGAATTATGCAATAGCTTATATGAACTAGCAAGGAGAACTGAATTACCAGCAAATAAAGATTTAAAAAACATAGATTGGGAAAAACACGAATTTGTTAAAAGAGCATTAAACAACACTATTAGACAATTATGCAATTTCAATGTATTTTAGTTTTTAATTTTCATATTCGATTTAAAATTTAAAATTTATTTTTAGATGATAAAATAAAAAATATTTATTATATTTTTTAAAATTAAAAAAGCTTAAAAATGTAATCATCATTTCAGTTGCTTTTGACAAACTTAATATAAAAAACCCTTCTTATTGGCTTAAAATAGAATCCATTTGTGATAGGTTACTACATAAATTGAAATGCAAGCACATATTAACTTTATTAAAAATACTAAATAATGGTGAATTAAGAGGAACAAGGGAATTTTCACACAAACTAATCACAATTTTACCAATTCACACTCCATCAATAAGAACAAAAGAAATAATAGATATTTTAGAAATTTGCCATCAAAATAATCTTCAAGCTGAAAGATTAATCAATTATTTCTTATTACCGAAAATTGAAAAAACTGTGACAAAATTTAATTTTGAAAATTATATTTTAATCTTAAAAGTCCTTGCAAAGATGAAATATCAAGATGATCCTATTTTCTGGAGTAATTCTATTCTTCCATGTATCTTCAACTATGAATTAACTTATGAAAATGCAAAGATCCTCTGGGAAACATATTTAAATGTTAAACTCAATTGCCCTAGTTTGGATATTGCAAAATATTTCATTTTAATTGAAAATATTTTAAATAAATTTGAAATTTTGATAAAAAAAGGCCAAGATGTTTCCAATATTAAATTGTCTATTGATAAAGATTATTCGTTAATTCCTAAAAAAGAATCAACAGATGCTTCCAATTTAAAAATTAAAAAATTGCAGCAAAGAATCTCAGAAAAAGAAGGTAAAGAAAATGTGCTTAGAGATTTGGGAATTAATGTTGATAAGAATGCAAGTAGAAGTGTTTCAGTTGAAGGTTCTTTAAATAAAATTTTGGAGATAAAAGATTGGAAGAAGGCTAAATATGATTTTAATATCTTAGAAATGAAAAGATTGAAAGCAGGTGAATTAGCATTAGAAGCAAAAGAAGGAGAAGAAGTTTCAACTGCAGAATCTCAAGAACAGCCTCAAAAAGTGATTGAAGAAATCAAAAATGAAGAAAACGTTAATGAGCCTAATGCCTAAAAATTTTCAAAGAATTAAAATGGAATTTTATTCATTGTTTAAAAAATTTTATATGATTTTATTATGAAAAAATTTATTCAAAATTCGATTTTAAAATTTAGAATTTTTCAAATGACTAGAACATTAATGGATTTTCATTCATGATTATTTTAAATTTGTTTCGATTTTTCTCTATAATATTAACAACAATATTTATGATAAATTTTAATTATAAAATCTTATTTTCTCCAAATTAATATAAAGGTCTATCCTATTTTAATA
>Ga0194116_10004426_pt1 | contig 16102 bp, 14 predicted proteins | sample TA2MahsurfametaG_4_FD_148617 | JGI IMG/M metagenome (GOLD analysis project Ga0194116, IMG submission 148617) | Freshwater microbial communities from Lake Tanganyika, Tanzania - TA2015008 Mahale S9 surface | ecosystem: Environmental > Aquatic > Freshwater > Lake | place: Tanzania: Lake...
AGGCACTTTTGTTGATGGGCATGGGCTAGTTTTTTTCAGGTAAACAAGCGCAAATGAAATCTAACTGCATTTGAATGTTTAACAAACAAGTCTCTTTATCTTGGCCAAATGGAATTGTAATCGGAAATACAAGCTTGGTATTCAAAAAAGTGACTAATTGTTTTCTAACCACCTCACTTGAACCAATAATATGCGCCAACCCTTCAGTAGCTACATTTTCAAATTGATTGGTAAACTTGCCTATGATTGCACCGAGTAAACTCCCCATTTCGATAATTTTTCGGTAATTTACAACAAGTTATCGAGTCGCCAAATTGGAGAATTTTAATTCAAACATATGTCAACAGCACTAGAAAAAGACATTTACGTCTATCTCAAAACAAGAAAAAGTATAAAATTCAAAGTCAATCTAAATATGCAAGGAGGACCGTTGGTAGAAATTTTTCTTAAACGCGTCAAAATTGGTGAGTTCTACGAATGGGATGAAAAAAAACGCGAACACGTTAAAATTGTAATTGGCACAGAAGCTGAGGTCAAACTTAGGGACGGTATTGCAGATTTTATTCATTCAAAAGTTTTTTCCTACTTAGCAGACTACGACTACACCGAATGGGATTCTTTTAGTGGTAAATTTATCTTGGATGACGATCAGGTTTTTGTGGATGTCGTGGGAATTTGTAGATCGTTCTCGAGTTTTAATGATCATTAAAAAAAGCCAACTTAATATTCATAGATTATGGATCGTTATACCTTTTCATCCGAGTGGTTCAAAAGAGGTGAGAGTCTTCTCAATAAGTTTGAAGAAACAGATAATACAGGCTATTTATTCGAATCATATATTTACCTCTGGATTTCATTGACTATTTCGGTTAAACAGTACTGGGCTTGCACTGGTAAAAAATTCAACAGCCAAGGAGGCAAAATTTCAACAGATAAACAGGAAATTAAGGAATGGTCAAAACTATTTCACGAGAGAATATTTAAACTCATGAACGAGAATAGATATCTCATGGAAGAATTGTCTGAACAATATGGAAAAGAAACAAATAACCCCATTATGGATTCTAAAGGAGATAATACCAGATTAAACCAGCAGGTTTTTTCAGATTATTGGCTTAATAATAATAATAGTCATGTTCATAAGGGAGAAATGGTAATGACAATGATTGACATACTAAATCGTGTGCGTAATAATTTATTTCATGGTGAAAAATCCTTTGACAATCAACGTGACATAGAATTATTAAGAACGACATGCCCAATACTTTGCCAAGTTGCTAAGCTGAGTATTGGAATACTTTAGAGAATTTTAACTAGTTGAACCTTAAATTTAATTATTGCGATTTTTGCCATTTAGCTCGATCAATAAAAACTTATTGCGAGATTGTAATTGATCACTTACAAGAATCAGAGAATGAAAATTTAGGCAAATAAACTATAATTTATCATTCAATCAAAATTTTCACTCTGATTTACAAAGCAACAGTTTATCTATTACAGGTTAAAGAAAAGGAAAATTATTGTTATAATTTATACTACGGTAAATAGGCCTCAGAAAATATCCTCTTCCTTTTCTCGTTTGGTCTGCACAATTTCTTCTTCAGTTTCTGACACCATCATTTTTTCATCATTCCGTTCTGAACTAGCCGGTCTTGCTCTAGCAGTTGCCCATTCACGAAGACCATCTATTTTCTTCTTCATAGTTTGTGCTAGCGGCACAATTTGATCAATTGCTTTTTCTAGATGTCTGATAGAGATCTGTTGATTATCAGGATTCTCAACATAACTCAGGAACATTGCCTCTTTCACCGCTTCCTCAATTTCAGCACCATTGAAATACTTTGATTTATCTGCAAGAATTGAGAGATCCGTAATGTCAATCTGGCCATATTTAGCCAAATGAATTTGAAAAATATTACTCCTTTCTTCCTTGGTTGGCAAGTCAATAAAAAATATTTCATCGAAACGCCCTTTACGCAGTAATTCCGGTGGCAAGTCGCTTATATTGTTAGCTGTTGCTACAACGAAAACAGGTTTCGTTTTTTCCTGCATCCATGTAAGAATGGTACTAAATACTCTCGAGTTCGTACCACCATCTTTCTCGCCACCCCCAACACTTAGACCCTTTTCGATTTCATCAATCCAAAGAACACAAGGCGCTACTGCCTCAGCAGTTGCTATCGCCATACGAATATTGTTTTCGCTGCTACCTACTTCTGCCTGAAAAACCTTCCCAATGTCCAGTCTAAGAAGTGGTTGTTTCCACTCAGTTGCTACACATTTGGCAGTTAAACTTTTACCACAACCCGGTACGCCAAGCAAAAGAATCCCTTTGGGTTCTTTTAATCCAAAGTTCTTTGCCTTTCTTTCAAAAGCTTTGCTTCTTTGTTTCAGCCATGTTTTAAGGTTGTTTAATCCACCTACACTCTTTTCCAACTCCTCATTAACCTGATAATAATCCAAAATGCCACTCTTCTTTATAATTTGCTCTTTTTCATTTGCAATTATTCTTGTTGCATCTTTGGAATTTAAACCAACTTTTTCTTTGGCTAGACGAAAAGCTAAATCGGCTTCCATATCAGTCATACCTAAAGCAGAATCGATAATATATTTTTCTAAATCAGGATTAATATTCTCAGAACCTGAAATTGTACTTAATCTCGTTTTTAAATCATCTCTATCAGGCAGAGGAATATTTAAAATTGTCACATATTTCTCTAATTCATCTGGAAGTTTCAAAAAGGGGGACATTAAGACAAGGTGTTTATCATATGCTTTCCAAATATTCGTCAGTTTTCGCAAGTAAACAATGACTTTGTCATCTTTGAAATATTTGTGAAAATCTTCAACAACATATATTTCCTTTTTAGAGTTTCCTCCTTCAGAATCCCTTTTTATATATTCTAAAAGTGCTTGATAATCTTTAGTCTCCTGATGAGCCTTATGTTTTTCTACTTTTTCGAGTCTATTATTTTGATTTCTAAGATGGTTTTGTAGACCATCAACATTGTCCCAAGAATAGAAATCATAGCCCATTTCAAAAGCAATTCTCCTTAATTTTTGAAGTGCTCTTCCATATTCAGATGTGGCTAGGTAAAGCAATGGGTAATTTGCTTTCAACATGTCTTTAATATCATAAAATGTTTTATCCATTTTCTTAGTGTTTAGCTTTAATTTTATTATTTACGGTGCAGTAAGACTTTGTCTTGTATTTTTCAGGCACCTCTTTACGAATAATTTCGATACCCTCTCTACGTTGTGAGCCAAAAGCTCCATCTATTTTTTGCATTGCTTCGTCAGCTAGCTTGTGTATGTCTTCAGGAATATAATTTGAATCGGTAATTACTGTTCCATCATTTAGAATTGTAAACTTAATTTCAACTCGTTTTTCATCTTCATTTTCAATTCTTGAGATGCCAACCATATAAAACTGGTCTACTTGTTCCTCCGTTACTACAAAATCATAATCCCGTTTAAAAGTGAAACCCACACCTTCAAACTCTTTCAAAATTGTTTCTTTAGCATAGCAAACATTCAATTTAAAGAATACCTCCTGTAATTCCAAAACAAACTCTCTGGCATTCTTCATGTAATAACTATTGTAGGAAACTGTATCACCTTTCACCTTCAAGAGATATTCGCCACGTAAATCTTCTTTTTGATTGGCATTTAAAACAATCAGTTCGTTATTTCTTATTTCATACCTCCAACCCAATTGATCACAAGCCTTCTGCAGAACGACTTGATTCATCACTTGTGGATTTTTCAGGAATTTTGAAGATTCAAAGCAAGACATATTTTACGATTTTAATGATTGGTCAAATTTAGTTTTAAATTCCTGGAGGTTCATAACTGTTAAATCAAGTACATTTTTTGCTTTTACTGCGAGCAAGTTATCTGATGTAATAAGTACTCCATGATTATTTTGATACTGAATGGCTACTGATAGGATTAGGTTGTCAGGTGTTTTCTGATTTAAGTCAGGAGGCAAAAGCTTTGGACGTCCTTTGCTGTGGCGGATATTTCTGTTTTTATCTTGCTGGATTAACTTAACAGCCCTTGAAACAATCGCTGAAAAGTTTTTATCCATTTTAAACTTGTCCAACTCATCGAGTACTTTTGCTGCAATAATTATAGAATGTTTTTTATCAACCCTGAGTATAACTTCCGGGTCTTCCAACAAAATATTTGTATCAATAACAAAAGAGTAAATTCTTTTCTGCTCTTCGATCTCAGCCTGCTTATTATCCAGTAAAACCTTTGTGTTATCAAATGCAGCTTGCATGGCTGTTTCCGCCTCTATCAATTGCCTTTCTAATTCTGACAATTCCTTTCGTAATTGAGATAGATTTCTTAACTCATTGACTTCAGGAATAGACGTTACTATTTCCTCAAGACAGCGACTTATCTTTTCATTTAGCAGTTTAATCCTTTGCTCTTTGAAATTCCCGATTACTTCCAGCGTCATGCATACAGTTTCAGCTTGCTCGCCAATTTCAGAAAATGGGAGTAACTTAAATTCTATATCCGCAAGGCTATCCAGTTGCTCCTTTGTTACCGGAATTTCCATATCGCTATTTATCAAGTCATTAGCATCAGAGCATAGTGACAAAGCAAATTGGTTAGAGAAACTTGAGAGCAAATAATTCTGAATAGTATTTGCTCTAGCATCAAACGCTACTCTTTTGGCTATATCTATTGAAATGCTGTTTATTACAGAATCTTTAAATTCAACATAAAATGAATCGCTTTCCATCTTAACCATAAATACAAATGATTTCACCTCCTGTTGCATGATATACAAATTCTTAACACCGGTAGCCAGAGATAGTAACTGCTGAACTCCTTTATTAAGAGAAGCATTTATGGATTTTGGGAAAACAATGAAATATCGAGAATCGGGGTGCTGTGATTCCTGCATCAAATCTGCGACTGAACCATATAAAGACTCACTTAATATAGGTAGGCATAAATACAAATCAACTTTCTGAGCAGGCTCGATAAAATGCTTCAAATAATTTAAAAAGAAGTATTGGTCTAATAAATCACTTGCGGCAATTAGCTTAATTGATGATGATAATTTTTGAGTAGACAAAGTACCTTTCAATAAAGGGTACAAATCAATAGGATGGTTGAAAACCCTATCATTTTCAACCTTGAGATTCTCAATAATTATGACTTTTTCAGCTTCCTGTTCAGCTATCCATTTTGAAAAATGTTTATGTATCTGCTTGTTGCTCCGGTCGTAGCAATAGAAAAGATATTTCTCTTGATGGAGATCAAAAGTTACGGCAACATCATAGGTAATGCTGTAGTTTTCAGTTGAACAAACCACTTCATCAGTGAAGGAAAACAGTTTCTGAGGATTGTATATTTCAGGAACCTGTACAGCCGCAATTTCTTTTAGGTCATAACCATTTAATTCAAGCAGCCCCTGATCTTCTCTGACAAGTTCACCATCTGCAAACTCATAGTTGGCCCTTGCATTTTTATGATTACATGTTGTTCTGTCAAAGTAAATTGTAAATGGTTTATTGGACGATTTTTTGAACTTATGCTTTTTAGCTGCATACTCTTTCCCAATATCAGTAAGACGGCATCCAGAAAAATATATGTCTCCTCCCTCAATCATACTAAACTCAGACAGTGACTGTAAGGCTTCCATCAAAATTTCGTATTCAGCGGAGTCCTTTAGCACTTTCCCATCCTCTGGGGAGCCTACATTCATTCCTAAAATATTCCCAAGTTCATGAAAGCTAAGATTTTCTTCAATCTGAAGAATTTCACAAATCACCTTATCAAAAGGGTTGAAAGGAAAGGCTTCTGTGAATGTTGCCTGATAATCGGTTTTTGTGAACAGAAAATCATATCCTGTATGCCCAAGATATATCTCTGAGGCATTTATCTGTTCACTGAGGACTTTGTAAATCTCTATGTCCAGTTCATTTCTCATTTGTAACGATTCAGCTTTTTATAGTCATCAATAACCAATCCCTCTTTCCTTATTATATCAATTGCATTCTTGTAAATGGCGTTTCCTGATTTATCCTTGTAAGATTCAAAAAAGTGCAGGTTTCCAACAACTACTAACAATCTCCTCGCTCTTGACAGGGCAACGTTTAGCCTTTCGGGTGCTTTAGCGAAACCTATATCTGAATTTGATTCAACAATTCCATTTCGGATAATCTTGTTACTTCTAACTGTTGAAACAATCACAATATTTCGCTCCATTCCCTGGAATTTGTCAACTGTCTTTAATCTCACCGGAATATTCAAATCACTCTGAGCAAATTTTCTTACATCCTGCAATTTCTTTACCTGATGCCCATAGAAACTAATAATGCCGACTTCCTGCTCCTGCATTCTTTTATCCTCGTCTTTCAAACTGTCCCAATGAGTAAAGTATTCATTGAACCCGGAAGCATTTTTAAGGTAGGTCAGCACCGTCTTTACAACATCTACCTCTTTGTCGTTTATTCTGGAAGTGCCACTTGGCTCTTCAGGTTCGTCCACATTCACCCAAATGGTATGTATATCAGGTTTTATAAATTGATCGTTCAGAAGGCCATGATGACGGGAAAATGGATTGGATAAATTCGTATCATCAGCATGTTCAATTAACTCCTCAGCAGGATTCAGACCTTTATCCGTTTCACCGGTATAGAATTGCTTAATGACATTGTTTATTTTAGGATGCATCCTATACTGAACATTCAGCCGTGCAATAATTGACTTAGATACTTTTGGATTCATGATGAGTCTTTCAAACTGACTCGTCTCCACAAAATCTCTATTGATTTCCTCCGAAAGAATCTTACCTCTTGGGTCTTTTATTTCTAATAAGGCCTCCTTAAACTCCTTTTCATTCAACATTGGAGGAAGCTGCTTATGGTCACCAATCACAATGGATTTTTTTCCAAAACACTGCGGCAAAAGCATTTCGGGTGGTGTGGCTTTGCTCGCTTCGTCCATTATTACGACATCAAAAATTGTATTCAACTTTTGATTTAGGACTGTCCTCAATTCAGGAAATTGGCTGCGATTATACCATTCACCATCTAGACCAAGCTCTTCCACTAATGCCCAGATTTTTCCGGAATTTGGATACGTATCAATTAAAAAAAGTATTTCATTTGCAACAATCGGATTGAACCCCGCATTGAATATCTTGGCGTAGTCCCGGTTAAAACTTCCATTACCTGCAGAACTACAAGTACTACCTACTACATTCGCATACTTGAAATACTTATCGGCAAAATACTTCTTGACATTCCTTTCAGGCTGACTCAACTCAATAGCCCAATTCTTAAGTGCATTCTCGTATTTCCTATCGGAGTTCTTGTGTGCCGACTCTGCTATCCGATTCATCCATATTTGCACTGCATTATTGCGAGGATCTTCCTTCACAATTTCCTCATCATCATTCTCCTCGCTTGAATCATCCTCAAACTCTTCTTCTTCAAATTTCTCATCCACCCACTTCATGATGCGGTTGAATGCGTACTTTTTACCTTCCTCCTCAAATTTGGCATCATTTCCAAACCTCAGCGGTTTAACAAGGGTGTGTTCTTTATTTGTAAGCTTCTCAATGGCGTTGTCTACTGCCAAATTCGTCTCTGAGGTAAGGAGTATTTTTTGATTCTGATTTTGGTAGATAAACTGCCAAATCAACTCAGCTATTACTGTTGTTTTTCCAGTGCCGGGAGGACCTTGTAACAGGCATAAATCTCTTGCATTTAAGGCAGCAACCACTGCTTCTCTTTGAGAGTCATTCAGTTTCAACATCTCATTGGAACGAACTCTTTGCCATTCTTCACTGTCCTTTGAAATATCCTTAAATATTTCTTCTGCCTTACTGGAATCAAAGATGAACTGACCGAGTTTTTCATTAACTGGCTTGCCGTTGGGTTTTTCAGTTGGGTTTGATAGTTTTCCCATGGCTTGAACCAGCCAGCCAATTTTCGCTTGGTCACCTTTTAGATTTGGTTCAACCGATGGAATGGGCAACTTTTCATCTGTATATTCCAGCAACTTTTTTACAGCAGCCTTTTCATCCTTTCTCCGCAATGGAATGCTAAATACCAATGATGTCAGATCGGATTCATTGGCCATTAATTTGCCAATTGGCAAATACTCTGCTCTCTTTGCACCTTCCTTAGCCGGTAAAGCAAACTGAAAGTCGACACCTCGTAAATTTTCAAGACGTTCATAAAAGAGTTGCTTGTCTGACTTATTTTTTATGAGATTTGTTTTAACCTTAAAAACAAAGTCTGGTCTGTCTGGTGTTTTTGAAAAACCAAACTTTTTCAAATCCTTCAGCTTATTAAACTTGTTAAGGCATTCTTCTAAGTCAATAAAATCAAAAGATATCGTATTGGCTAGTTCATTAGTGATTATTTTAAAATCCAAGTTGTATAAATCTCGTTTTAAATCACTCCAAAATTCATCTGAAAATAATCCATGATTATTCTTGGTAACTTGATAATATTCCCCGATTAGAACTTTGCTAACATTGGAAATATCGTACCCATTTATGGACTTGCTTTGTCTAATTGATTCTGCACCAAAAGAGTACTTAGCTTGCTCAAAATCTTTGCGAAGCAAATTTTCAGTTAGACTCTTTTTCTTGAATACTGTGGATACTTTACCAGACTTTTCAGTTTTGACATACTTTGATATTACTCCAAGCCTCCGCAGACCATATTCCTGAATCTTATTAGCTGGAATTTGATTAATCTTAGTATCTGATGAGAAAATTGAAATTTGGCTCGTTTTACCATCTACACTGATTCTGCAATTAGGCATAAGGCCTTTCAACTCGTTGGCAAGTACCTCATATGCAGGAAGTGCTCTTAACTGAAGGACGCATTTTATAGCCTTTTCTCTCTCCAATACGGCTTTAAACTTCTTTTCAATAGCAAAATCGAGCCCCCTGAAAATATCATCGTATTTCAGTTTAATATTACCATCTGCGTCAAACTGCTCAAATATTTGAAACTCTGTCCGTAACTCTTCTTCTATCTCTTTGTAATCTGTAGTATCAGGTGGATGAAGGTCAACTTTGAATTTATATCTTGACACATTTCCGTTTTCAGATTTTACCTCAAGCAGAGGATAATATCGTTTGACCGGAAATGGTTGGGCATACCGCTTTAATAAGATGTCCTGTGCCAATATGTACTTGTCCCAGATTTCAAGGTCATTTTCAATTCTTGTTTTGGGTAAAATATCGAGTTTGGTGACCCGTTCAAACATCTCCAGCTGCTCTCTTACCGGAAAACGTGCATCGTTAATATCAATGAAAATAAACCTGCAGGTTTCCTCAATCAGATACTCCTTTTCCTGTGGTATGGAGAGCGGGGATACAACTCTTGTCTTCTTGTTGGTGTTTACCTTGATTTTGTGGCTAAAAAACTTCTCATCCCACTCAGCATAAATTTCAAATTGAAATTCCTGATCCTGAAACGGAATAATTATCCGCTGTTCTATGTCTTTAACTTTTAACCAAAAGCATTTTAATTCCTTTCCCTCCAAAAGCTGTTTTATTTGCTCATAGGATTTTGGGCTGTTCTTATTAAAGTCAGCAATTGCCTTTTCATGCCATCGAACTACCACTTCGATTGCATTGCCTCTTCCAAAAACATCTTCGTTAAATGACATTAAATTTATTTTTACATGTAAGGATTTCTAACAAAATCGGCATAAAGTAAAATTACATTATCAACATACCGATCATAATAATTCGATGTTAATATAAGTTCAGGGTTTTCTATATATTTCTCATCCTCGGGAGTTGGTTTGATAATTCTCGGTTTTTTTGTGTAGGATGCAATATTATGGCAATATAAATCTCTATAATGTTTCATTGAAAAAAAGGCATTTAATTGAACATTGTTTTTTCTTGAAGTTCTCCGGGTTTTGGTATTATCGTAATAAAATGCATCTTTAAATATTCTCTCTTGCTCAGTAGCGTTTAAACTTTTTAATTCAAAAAACCCATCATCATTTAGTTTATATTGGGATTTTCCCATTTTCAATGATTTAACATTGATTTCATAACAAGTTTTGCCACTGTAAAACTCAAATGAAAAATTTGGATTTTGGCTATGTAGATAATTTCTATCTCTTGTGTATCCAATTATATCTCCCATTTTCACAATTTGTATTTTTGAATTAGCAGAAAAATTTCCTTTTGGCCTACATTGAGCAGTTGGTAGTGCACAAATTAATTCATAGCGCTCTATTTGTTCGATAAGTGTCTTGAACTTCAAATTTGAATTAAGATGCACATAAATCCTATGTCGTATATAGGAATTAAGATCATTTTTAATAGTATCATGTTCATTGGAGGAGAAAATAATATTAAAGATTAACTCTGTCATTCTATATTTGTGAAAGGCATATTTTAATAAAGATTTATTTTGTTTCGCTATTTCTGCCAATCCCGCCTCGCGTTTTAAATTTTTATACAGTATTTTGTTAAGTGCGTATTGTTTCTTGTCGAAATCTTCTATACCCTTATGATATGATTGTTTGTCTTTTTGAATTTCTTGTGATAGAATTTTCTCGAATAACCAATTTGCTTCAATCCAATTTTTGATCCTTTTGTTTATAACATCATACAAATTCATCTCTTAATTATTTTAAATTGACCTAATAAATTCCGATAAACTTTATCCTTCCCTTTCACCATTTTTAAAAACTCTAATTTACCTAATATTAAAGCTTGTGCATTTTTTTCAGCCTTACCCAATTTATAATGATGAATTAAGGCTCGGAGATTACGCACATATGTTCTATTGACATTTAATTTATCATTGACAACAACGCCTGTAACTTCCTGTCGGTTATTTCTTTTTTGTATCCTAGTTTTCGTTTTTTTAATTCGAAAATGATGTTTTTTACCAATTATTTTTCCCAAATCGGAGAAAAACTTATCGTTAAAAATTCTTCTGTATCCAGAAAACGTTATATCATCAGCATAACGGGAATAGCTTAATTTATGCTGAACAGAAAAATTTTTCAAGTCCGAATCTAATTTTTCACAACAAATGTTTGATACCAAAGGACTCATTGGCGACCCTTGTGGAAGCCCGCCATCCTTGCAGGCTATTCGTGCCATAATATTTGCCATTTCATCGCTGAAATTGAAAGGTTCGTTTTTCAAACTTTCAACTATGCGGTTCGAATTAATCGATGGAAAAAAATCTTCAAGGTCTATGTTTAAAACAAATGTTTTATTGGTGTGTATTTCAGCATTAGAAACAATACTTCTCTCTTTTACAAAGCCGTGACAATTTTCATTCGGAGTATAGAATAGTTCTAAAATTTGAGCAATTTTTTTCTGAACTAGTTTTAACTGTTTCGATGGAGCGCATATTTTTCTTTCTTCACCCGATTTTTTTGGAATTGAGAATTCAAAATATTGTCTATTGAGAGATCGATATAAATAAATGAAAGATTTTTTCTCCCATGGTTTTCTAACCTTTCCGTCTATGGAATTTTGATATAGAAGAAAATAATTATACGATTCAAGAAAGTCATCGAAAGTCTTTCCCTTTTGCAAAATCACCTTAATTTTTTCTTCTATATTTTCCATTAATAAAAATTATAAAATGACTGACCGTTAATTTCTCAAAGTGCGAAGCACCGATTTATCAAAATATAAGCTCTGCTTATATCTGAAAAGAAGGAATCTATCGTCAGTCTTTTCGACTGTTTTCAATAGAAACATTTTTAAATGCATTGCGAAACACAACACAGAATCAAATCAATTTCGGCCAGCCATTTCAAAGAACTTCTGCAAAGCTATGCTGAACGTATGCAATCTACTTGCACAGAAAAAATAAAGATAAAAAAAGCTGGGAAATATTTGGAAATTATTTTCTGTGCAGTACCTTTGCACTGAAATGTCGATTACCAAACACGCCTATTTAAGATACAAAACATTAGACCGTTGTTTTCGCAACACTGGCCGAAACTACTTTATCGAGAACCTCATAGATGAATGTAGTAAAGTACTCAATGAAATTAATCCGGATGTGAACGGTATTTCAAGAAGAACCATATTCTCTGACATCGGCTTCATGGAAAGCTCGGATGGATGGGAAATTCCTTTAGAACGAGTGACAGAAGGCAGGCGCGTTTATTATCGGTATTCTGACGCAAATTTCTCTATTAACAATCAACCCCTTAACATGAAGGAAGCAGACCAACTTAGGTCTGCACTCACCATTATGTCAAGATTTTCTGGGGCGCCGCAGTTTGAGTGGGTAGATGAACTACATACACAACTAAAGGCTCAGTTTAATTTAGAAGATAGCGATCAGCCAATAATTAGTTTTGAGTCAAATCTTTATCTGAAAGGAAAGGAGTTGATTGGTGAGTTATTCGAAGCCATCCTAAATAAATTCGTTTTAGATATTACTTATCAAGATTTTAAAAGCCCAGAACCCTACAGCCTTACATTTCATCCTTACTATCTCAAACAATACAACGGGAGATGGTTTGTATTTGGTTATGATGAAATTACAAATCTTATACGAAATGTAGCATTGGATAGAATTCAATCCTTTTCAAAATCCACAAATACCTACATGCCTACTGATATTGTATGGGAAAACCAAGAAGATGGTTATCTAGATGATATCATTGGTGTTTCAAAACCTTACGAAGGAGAAATTGAAACCATAGAGTTGCTTTTTGATATAGATCGAGCGCCTTACATTGAGACCAAGCCAATACATCCGAGTCAAAGTTCCAAAAGGGTCGAAAATGGACTTTTAGTCAAACTCGAGGTAATCCCTAACTTTGAACTAGAACAATTAATTCTATCTTTTGGAGAAGGTGTCACTGTATTAGCTCCTTCATTTCTTGCCGAAAAAATTCAATTCAGATTAACTTCTTCGCTCGCTCGTTACGAGAAAAAATAAAATAATTTTACTGTGCAGATACACTGCACATGTTTGCACCAACTTTGTATCGCAAATCAGCGATATGAATATAAAGACTCTACTACTTGCACTTTCTTTGAGTTTACTCAACTGGATTTTGGTTTATTTCCTCATCGAGGAAATCACGATCTATAAGTATTTGCTCATTGAAGCAATTACAGCTATAAGCACCCTAGTTTATGAATACGAGAAGAAAAAAATACAACCTAAAAAAGTTTGAACTGACACAACACCAGATTGTCATGAGGGCTGTACGTAATTCTCAGAAAGAACAAGGGATTTTTGACGGCCGTTACAGGACAAAAACTGTTGTACCAAAAAATAAGTTTACCAGAAAAATTAAACACAAGAATAACCAAAATTAGAAAACATGGTCATAAATCAATTATACAAAAAGTACTTTCAGAAGTCAAAGTTATTCTTGTATCCGCTATTAGGTTTTGAGCGTGGAACTATTGCTCCTATTCAAACCTATATGTCTTTTGATGGGAAGTATAAAATTGATGACAGGAAATTTGTTCTTGTTTATGACCCGGAGTTAGCAGCTGATTTTGAGGCTTTTAAAACGAGTAGGTTATTGAAACACAAACTATTAATTGATAACTTTGAAGATGATGATAAAAATCAAGTTTTTGTCTTTGATTTTTCCTCTTTTGCGAGTGACTGGGACTTGATATCAGCAGGAAAATACAGCCAAATCTCCATTGAATCAAAAAGGAAAATATTAAAACAACAAGAGTTAAACAGTGGCAATTACATTTATATGAATAGTTATCTTTTCCCAAAAAAATGGTTTGGCAGATATGCTGAATTATTAGATGTCAAAGAAGATTTTTTAATCAGTGTAGGTGAACTAATTGACAAACCTAATTTTGAAAAAGAAGCTTTTCAACCGAAAGTCAAACCACAAATTAAACCTATCATGGACAAACCAACAGTAAAACATGCCCAATTCATTTGCCCGCGTTGTAACGGGACAGGACGCCTACCACAGTACAACCATATTCAAAATGGCATATGCTTCAAATGTGGAGGCACACAGGTAATCACAAAATTATTAGCAGCTTAAAAAACAATCGTATGCAAATCACAGCCAAATTAATTCAAGTACAAGCCATGCAAACCGGACAAGGTAAAAACGGCGAATGGCGCAAGCAAGACCTCATCGTTGAAACCGACGGGCAATTCCCTAAAAAAATCTGTATCTCACTTTGGGGCGACAAAATTACCGACGCCAACTTGCAAGTCGGCCAAATCTATCGCTATGACGTAGATATCGAAAGCCGTGAATTCTCAGGACGCTGGTATACAGATATCAAAGCATGGCGCGTTGAAAGTCAGAGTTCAGTACAACCAAGCAATGCACCCAGTGGCCCTCCATCTACACTGCCACCATTGGACCTGACAGAGGACGATGATGATGATGGTGGTTTGCCGTTTTAAACATTTGGATTTTTGATAGATCTTTCCCTTAAATAAAATACAACTTCACGCATGACCATCTACCTCGACTTCGACGGCACCGTGGTTGAACACCACTACCCTGCCTTGGGTGCACCGAATCCGCATGCGCTGCGCGTCATTGCCAAACTGCAGGCCATTGGACATCAGGTTATTTTAAATACGTATCGTGCCGATTTAAATGACGGAAGTTTGGAAGAGTCTATGGCCTATTTGAATGCGAGTGGCGAGATTGAAGCAATTACTGAACTTTTGGAAGCAAAAGTGAATCCGCCACGTTTTGATTTGGATGAAGCGCTGCGCTTGGATGAATTGTATATCGACGACATTTCTGAAGGAACTCCCATGCGCGCCAATAAGGTCCTGGAATATGGCTTGATGGTGGATTGGGTGGAGTTGGAAAGATTGTTGATTGCCGCAGGGATTTGCTAATTGATTACTTTCTTACAAATAAAAATTAACCCTACCTTTAAGCTTAGGAACACTCATTCCACATTTTAACCCATCAATTTCTGACATATGAAAACACTTATTTCGTGGATTGCGCACTTTAATGACTTCGAAAATGGGCAATTTAAGCCTAACGGGCCAACAGCGAGTTTTCATAAGTATTTTTTCAAGCATGAGCGGCATGTGTTGCTTTCTGGAGAGGCCAATGAGCAGCATGACAACCGTGCGGTGAGGGCATTGGCTTGGTTGAAGGCAGCCTATCCTGAAAGGGAGATTGATGTGAGGTATTTGAATATTTCGGACCCTATAGATCATCAGGAAATACAGTCGAAGGTGAGCCCGATTTTGGCAGAATTCAAGGATGCAAAGATTGATATTTTTGTGTCGCCTGGAACGGGTTCGATGCAGTTGGTGTGGTACTTGAGTCATATGCATTTGGGGTTGCAAACTACGTTGTATCAGACGCGTGAGGCTAAGTTTAGCAAGCAAAAAGACAAAGACAAGCCCGAACTGATCAAAATTGCATTAGAGCAGTCAGCGTTGCCCGTGACGGCAATGTATCATCAGGAAGAAGTTCGAAGAAATACTGGCGATAACTATTTTCTGACGCCTGCCATTGAGAAGGTGTATAATAGTGCGGCGAAGGTGGCGCAAGTTGATGCGGTTAGCGTGCTCATTTTGGGAGCCAGCGGAACAGGCAAAGAGAATTTGGCCAAGTTTATTCATAAGAACTCGGCCCGCAAAGACAAGCCCTATATTGCCATTAACTGTTCGGCGTTTTCAGATGCGCTCTTGGAAAGCCGTTTGTTTGGTTACAAAAAAGGGGCTTTTACAGGTGCCGATAAAGACACTACTGGTTTGTTTGAACAAGCCCATGAAGGGATTATTTTCTTAGACGAAATTGGAGATATCTCGCCTTACATGCAGCAGAGTTTGCTGCGGGTCTTGCAAGAAAAAGAAATCATGCCTCTGGGCGGAAAAGCCAAAAAAGTGGATGTGCGGGTGCTTGCCGCCACCAACCAAAACCTACCTAAGTTATGCGAGGAAGGTAAATTTCGCTGGGATTTATATTACCGCCTTAGTGTGGTGGAGCTCGACCTCCCTACCCTGCACGCCCGTGGCAAAACCGACCTCAAACAATTGATGGATCATTTTGTGACAGCTAAAAAGAAAGAGTTGCACCGCCCAAAGAAATTGGTATTTGATAAAGTCGCTTTGGAAATTATGCTCAACTATAC
>Ga0194116_10004436_pt1 | contig 16090 bp, 7 predicted proteins | sample TA2MahsurfametaG_4_FD_148617 | JGI IMG/M metagenome (GOLD analysis project Ga0194116, IMG submission 148617) | Freshwater microbial communities from Lake Tanganyika, Tanzania - TA2015008 Mahale S9 surface | ecosystem: Environmental > Aquatic > Freshwater > Lake | place: Tanzania: Lake Tanganyika...
TAGTGAATATTTTCTGATAATAAATTCGTATGCATCCATATTATAAATCAATTTGATTTTATTATTCATGGGGATTGGGGATTGGGGATTGGGGATTGGGGATTGGGGATTGGGCCCAATCCCCAATCCCCAATCCCCAATCCCCAATCCCCAATCCCCATTAATAAATTTTTACATAAAATCAATATTATTCATTCTTTTAAAAAATAAATAAAAATTTTCAAAGTGAAAAAAATTAATTAAATAAAAATTAATTTTATAAATGCTTAAAATGTGAAAGCATCTTGTAAAATATGTCTTAAAAGATATTGATATAAATGGAAAATAATCTTTATTGCAAAAAATATCCGGATAAATGTGAGTGCATAGTAAAAGCCTTAAAAATCACGTGTAAATCTAAGAATGAAAAATTAAAATCAAAAATAATTAAAAAATTCAATTTAAGAAACTTTATTAATTAAGTAAATTAATATTTAAGTAAAAATGGTAAGCAAAATATTTAACTTTTTTTAAAAAATTTTTCTAAAAATATTCTTAGACTAAAGGTGGAAAAGGTGGAAAGTCAGTAGGAGGAAAAGGCGGAAAAGCAATTACAGGAAAGAATAAGAAAAATCCTCAAACTAAATCATCTAGAGCTGGTTTGCAAGTAAAAAATTACTTTTAAAATTTTAAATTTAAATCTTTTGTGAAATCATAATTATATTAACATAAAAGAATTTAAACTCAATTTAATTAAAGTTTCCTGTAGGAAGAATTCACAGATTTCTCAAAAATTATGTTAACGGAAAAAATAGAGTAGGAGCAACTGCTGCTGTTTATATTGCAGCTATATTAGAATATTTAACGGCCGAAGTTTTAGAATTAGCAGGAAATGCAAGTAAAGATCTCAAAGTCAAAAGAATCGCTCCAAGACATTTGCAATTAGCAGTAAGAGGAGATGAAGAATTGGATAACATAATCAAGGCCACAATTGCAGGAGGAGGTGTTATTCCCCATATTCATAAATCCTTAATAAAATCTCATCATAAATCTTCAAAGTTGGGAAATATTGATGATTTGTAAATAAATTGGTTTTAAAGCTAAATAATTTCCAATTTAAATTATATAATATTTTAATAAATTATTTTGATTATAAGCTAATAACTCATTTATATATTTAATTTATTAACAAATTTTGCTTATTTTAAATAGAGTATAAATTATTTTTCAGAATAAAGAATGAAAAATCTTTAATTTAAAATGAAAATTCAATAAAAATGAATTATGTATTTAAAATCTTATTAAGCCTCATGCATTTATAAGCTTTCTGTATTTTTAGATTTTTAAAAAAAATAAAAATAATAAATTTTACTTTACCATTTTCATGTCATTTACCTTATTTGTCTTATTCATATTAAACAATAATTGTTAGAGTTCCCGACAAACCAATCAATTGAAAATAAAAAATGATAAATTTAAAATTTTAAATTAAATAAACATATCTATCTTAATAGATAAATATCATAAAATTCATTTTTATAAACTGATTCCATTTTTTGGACTGAAATTTTCATAATTTTTTAATTTGATTCAAATAATAAAATTAATATTGAAATAATAAAATTTCTTAAACGGCGGCACACTTTTATATAATTGCTTATAATATCTAATTGTATTTCTAAGTTGTAAAAGTTTAGTGCAAAATAAGAGAAATTATTTTTTTGACCTGATTTGAAATCTTTTAATCAAATTTGTTATTAGAAAGTAATTGATTTTAAAAATTTTTTATATAAAGTAAGCCTTACATTAAGTAATTGGGTCGAATTTTTCTTGAATTAAAAAAATTTTTAATGAAAATAATCTATAAGAAATGTTTATATTAAGTTAATAAGTATATTTTAATTGTTAACAAATAGCTATTTGATAAATTAAATAAAAATGCCTATATTGTTATCAAAGCTTTATTAGAAAATATATTTTTTTTAAACTTTTTAAATAAAAACACCTATGATACTTCGAAATCCAGAAACCTTAATTCAATAATATTTTTTTACAGTAAAAAATTCATAATTTATTCAAATAAATTAAATTTAGAAAATTTTTTAATGATTATAAACATTTTTTAATGCAAAATGGAGATTGATGAAACTGAAAAAGAATTTTATCCTTTCTTGATATCATTTAAATACCAAGTAGAAATTATTTTCAAAATAAAATTGACTCATAATCCTATAAAATTTTATAGCAATTTTAAAAATTGTCTTAGAATTTTTATGTAAATATTAAATCAATATAAGTTATAAATAAATCTTGCTATTTTTAACCTATTTCTTTATGTTTTTATTTGCAAATTAATATTAATGTATAAAAGCAAATAACATACTGATCAATGAATTAGAATAATATAATAAATAAAAGTTCCTTTTTAGTAATCAAATTTAAATATAAATTATAATATTTGTTTATTCTTAGGATTCATAAAATAAATTAAAAAATTGTTAATTATATTGCCGAAATGATAAATTCTAATTTTTAATTAATTTTGCACAGAAATCTTAGGAAAATATATTTTTTATCTTATCAACATTAGTTAACATTGAATTATTTACACCATAGTTATATCTAAAACTATTGAGTGTACAATTTTTGTTCAAATTATTATTACCATTGGCAAAATTTTTATTATAATTTACTGTGTTATTCACAGTAAAGTTACTAATAAAATTGCTATTATTTAAAGAATTTTCATACTTATTATCTAAATTGCAATAAGTATTTAAATTGAAATTCTTTTCTTGATTTGTATTTAAAGAGTTTAAAATTTCTTCAGGATGAGAATACCCTAAACCATTATTTTTATTTAATATGTTGTTATGAGGACTGAATCTATTTTTATTTGTTAAAATATTTCCTTCTGTTTGATTCTGAATTTCATTAATTCGAGAATTTTTTCTAGAACTTTGATGAGATATGTTTGATTTTTCATTATCAACATCAATAAAAACATTCATAAATTTCCCTAAACTGAGTTCTCTAATTTTATTCATTTTATTATTTGGATTTTCAATTAAATCTTTTGAATTAGATTGCAAACTAGTAGAATTTAAAAGTTTATTATTTTTGTAATTTTCTCTGTTCGTTTTTTCCATTTTCAAATAATCAAAATCACTTTTTTTATTATAATCTAAAGCTTCACTTTGGGTTCTTTTATGAGAGCTAGTTGGAACGTTTTTTAATTTAAAAATATTAGATATTTCATGTTCATTTAAATTTTTAATGTTGTTTATGCTTTTTAATAAATCAAAATCCTTTTCACAATTATTTGGACCATTTTTATTTTTATCATAATTGAAAACCTTATTATATTCTATTAATTGTTTAGTCTTTTTATTATTATTTGTATTGTTTATTTTTATCGCCTCGCTATTTTTATCTTCTGTTACACTAACATTAGATTCATTTGCTTGGTTAGAATAATTAAGGTCATTATTTTGTGTATTCAAAACAAATTCTTTGTTTGGATTACAATTGTATTCATCTTTTTTATTTTTATTTTTATAATCTTCTTGATTGATATCATAGGTATTATTAATATGAAGATTTTTTTTTCCCAAATCTTTTGCAGATTCTTCATGTTTTTTAACTGTTAAAGTATAACTATTCTTTATTTTTGATTCTTCAGATTTTAGATTTAAAGATTTATTTAAAACTCCTTTCTTTGACCGCGCGATTTTAAGAGGATCATCTCTTAAAGCTCGTTTATTTGAGTTTTCAGTTGCATTACTAGTATATGTGTTAGTGCTAATAACAGCTTTAGCAGATTGATTCTTATTTTTAGTTTCTATATTATTTATTACATCTCCCAAATATGCTCTTACATTTTTTTTATTTGAATCTTTTTTATTTTTATTATCTGTTTGAGTAATTTTATTGGGATTTTTGGAGCTTAGATTGTATTTATCATTCAGTTCTTTAGTATATGGAAAATCTGCAAGACTGTTTGATTTCTTAATTTTTTTCCTTTTAACATCACCATCTATTTTTCCTATAGACAAAGAACTATTTTTAATTGTAGATTTCTTTTCTTCCTTATTTAGAATTAATATTTTGTTTTTGGATTTTTCTGTTCCAAAAGGTATATTTTTCACGCTTCCATTTGAATCTCTATTTTTCAGCTTTCTGCTTTTTTCAGTTTTCTCAGAAATAGACCCAAAATCCTTATTGTTCTTTGGAATGGTACAATAATAATCATACTTCATCAGCTTATTAGAATTGAATTTATTTACATCTTCACTTTGTATAGTGAAATTATTATATATATTAATATTATTTTGAGAAGAAAGTTGAGAATTCAAAATCGAATTAAAATAAACAATGTTATCTTCATCAACAAATTTCTTCCTATAATTCTGGAATAATTTATTATTATTTTTGTCTTTTTCTATTGTTCTGAAAAAATTTTTTTTACTATCTTCGGATCCAAGCGAATTTTTTTTCACATATTTTAAAGATTTTTTTTTTTTATCATTATTTGATTGTTCGATTCCAGAAACAGCATTAAGATTGATTCCTACAAGACCTTGATTCAAATTCCGTTTCTTTTTAAGGGTAAATTCAAAATTGTTATTATTGTTTGTTTCAATTTCATTTTTATTATTTATTCTATTTTGATGTTGAGTTTGAATTATTAATTCTTCTGGTAATGCGTTTACAGAAACAAAACTGATTTTATTTTGCCTCAATATTTTTGATAATTTCAATCTTTCTGAATAAAAAGAATCAAAAGATTTATTATTTTCTTCTTTGCCTTCATTATTGAGTTCTGCTGAATTTTCCATATCCTCTTTTAACTCAAACATTTTTTCTTCCCCTGTATCATAATAATTATATGCAATATTTTCTTTTTTCATTTTCGATATTCTGGCTTCATCTTGTTTCAAGCTGTCAAATTGATTGGTATAACCTAATGATTCAAAATTTTCTTTTATAATTTCTATAGTTTCAAAATTATTGGTTTTGAAATTGTTAGAATTAAAAAATACTGTGGAAATTTTATCTGCTCCTGTAAAAAGATTATTGGAATTTTTAAGAGAAATTTTATTAGATTTTAAATCTTGAAATTCTAAATTATTTTCATGATCTTCTGCTTGAATTTTATCATTTTTCATAGATTTAGTTTCATTCTTACTTTTTAAGTTGTCTTCATTTTTTTCTCTTTTTAAAAAAGTAATTTTTGAGCTTGGAACATTAGAATTATTTTTATTATGTTGTGTATTAATAACTTTTGTTGAACAATTTTTATTCTGTTGGTTTTTATTGTCAATATTATTAATAATATTAAAATAATTTCTTTTTTTATTTTTATCATCATCATGATTATCACAATTCATATTTAAATTATTTATTGGATTCGAGTTTCTATTAACATTTAAGAATTCTAGCTGATTTTCTTCTAAAAGAAAATCACAATCAATTAATCTTATAGCATCATTTTTTTCAAAATGATTGCTTTTACTTATACTATGTTTTACAGTTATGTAATCAACTTGAGAATTTTTCGGAATGGGACTAATATTCATTGTTTGTGATTGCAAATAATCAAAAATTTTCCCATTGTTCCCATCAGCATCACATACATTTGGAGAGTTTATAATTTTTTTTTCTTGTGATTCTATTTTTGAACTTTCTTTTTATTTTTATAAAGAATTTTTAGAAAAGAAAAATTTTTCAAATCAAGAATCTTATCAGATTTCATATAAAAAGATATAAAGAAATCTTACCTTCAGGAATAACATCATTTATTTTATGAGTAGAAAAAGGATTTTCATTTTGATGAATTTGAATTTCTTTTTTAGAATGATTGCTATTTCTACCATCAATAAAATCGAGTATCTCCTTATTTTGTTTATCAATTTTGAAATTGGAATTCCTTTTTAAAGACTGTGAAAGACGGCTAGTTCTTGACTCTCTGCCTGTATTAGTATTTAAGCTTCCGAAAACAGCTTCATAATCTGAAAAATAAAAAATAAAAAAATAAAAACTTGATTTACATATATATTTTAATAATTTTAGTGTTGGATACTAAAACAAATTTAATGGTGAAAGATAATTAAATGATGTTTAAAATTTCCATTAAAAAAATTTTCCTCAAAGAAGCCATTAAAAATATAAAGTATTACGGGTTATCAAAAAGCTCTCAAGTTATTTTTAAAAAAATGAATTAATTCAGGAATTTAAAAAAAGGAAAACTATTTATTGTTTTGAGAAAATTTATTTGAAATTAAAGATATAAATCATTTACTTTTTTTAATTCCATTATTAATATTGAAATCATCAAGATGTAAATTTTTTTGACTTTTATAATTTTCTAAATCAATGCCTTTCTTTGAATTAGCTTTTACAAATTCACAATCAAAAGTTTCTTTATCATTTAATGATATGTTTTCAATTTTTTGCAATTTTTGATCTGCATAAAAATTTATGTTAAATTTCTAGATAATTTTAAATTTTCGAGAATTTTACATTTTCATCTTTAAAATTGCAACATCCCATTTTTTATTTTAAAATAACCAATAAGTTAACTCATTAAATCAAGCTAAAATTATTAATTAATTTTAAGCATTTGATTTCCAGATTTGAAAAACTAACAAAATAAAATTAAATAAATGTGTAAATTAATTTTTTTAAAAATTTGAATCAAAAAATAAAATGAATATTATTTTTCATATCTTCTTACGAAGGAATTTGCCTTCAATCTTTTGAAAATTTTATTTAACTTGTTTATTAAATTAATATTAGCTTTTGCAATTGAAAAAAATCATATATCTTATATACAAGTCATTTAATTATTTTTATAAAATATATAATTAATTAAATATTTTTTTCTAAAATCATAAAAAATAAGTGTATTTGTAAAATATAATTTATATTACAGAGAATAAACATCTTTATTTTATTATTGATTGGTTAATGAGCATCAAATGAAAATGAATTAACTCTTATTTAATAATTTAATACTGAAAATAAATTTCATATTTATTGAATAAATCCTCAATTCGAAAATTTTTCAAAAAATTAATTTATATTTGAAGTTTATAAATTTATTTACAAATTTTCTTCTTTTGTTTTTAACAATTTATTATAAAATCATTTTTCTCATAATAATTATGCGTGAAATTCCCCCCTTTATTAAGTTTATTTTTTTCATGTGTATTTCTTTCATTACTTATGGAATTACATGAATGCAATTCAATAAAAAAACTTTTCTTTCTTTTTTTAATATTTATTAAATTTTCAATTAAATTCTCATCTAAGCTTTTATTAAAATAATTTCTTCTTTTTCCTTTTATATTCCCATTTGAATTGCAAGAGAAACTATCATCGAAATTATGATTTTTATAAATTATAGAAGAATTTTCGTTTTCAAATATAATATCATCTTTTTTATTAAGTTTAAAGCTTTTGTATTTACATAAAAATTTTGTTTTTTGATTTGAAAAATCGAAATTATTGAATTCATTTTCTAAACAATTTAAACTACACTCTTTAACAATTTCTTTATTCTCTTGATTATTTATATCAAATTTTAAAAATGATACTTTGTCATTATAGTTCCTTGAAGTTTGATCATCAATGGTTAAAGAATTTAATGCGTTTTGTTTTTTATTTGTCGAATTAAAATCATCATTTTGTTCATTATTATTATCATAAAAATAATCTTTAAATCCTTTAAAATTAATAATAGGGAGTTTGTTAGATATTTCAATCATTTCATATTTGTTATTTTCATTATTTATTATCCCATATTTATCAAAATTAGTGAAATTATCTTTATTAAATAAATACGTATCATCATTTATTATATTAGTTTGGTTCTTTTTTTTATTCATAGAAAATCCTTGAATATTTTCCGATTCACAATTCTCATTTATATTTAAAATTTTATTAATTTTATTTCCCTGCTTCTTTTCTTTATTTTGTTTGATATTTTCTGGGTTTTTTAATAACATAGATGAGTCCATTATTTGTTTGCTGTTATTAAGAAAAGTTGCATTAATTAAATCATGATTGGAAATTTTATTTTCTTTTTTGAGATTAAATTTAAAATTTTTTAATTGCTGGCTGCTCATAAATTTTTTGTTAATATTTTCCTTAGACTTTCTTTCAAGATTCATGTTTATCAAAGGATCATTTTCAAAATAACTAAATTCTTTAAAACTACGTTGATTGTTCTCTTTTGCATTTTCTTTTTTATTTTCAAATCCAATGTGATTTTTATTAGCTTTATTTGAATATGATTTCTCACAAGTGGAATTTTCTATTCTTTTACTCTTTATTAAATAATTGTTTTCACTCTCAGTATCCTCTTCAGAACTTGTTATGCTTTTACTTCCACTTCTACTTCTGCTTATGTTTGAAGACTCATCTTGGCTTAAGTTATTAAAACTAAATCTATCTGATTCTTCGTTTAAAAGATATTTTTTGTTTAAATTTTTATCATTTGTTTCTGTTTTACTATTCATAGTGAAATTAGTTTCTCGAAGATTTATCGATTTTGAAAATGATAAATTAAATATATTCTGATGATTCTTTGAATCTTCTTCTTTTTTCTTATTTTTAATGATTAAATTGATATTTTCTTCTTCTTCATTTATACTATTAAGAATTTTTACAGAATTTTTACTTATATTTGATCCTTTTTTTATAGGTGGAAGAAATACTTTCTCAAACTTATCATTAAAAATATTATTATTAGTATAACTACAATTTAAATTTTTGCAACCTGTATTTATTTTTCCAAATTTTCCTGTTATTGAATTTTCTTTTTTTTCTAAATGTAATTCTTCTGATAATAATTTCGTTTTTTTATTTTGTGAATAATTTTTACTCATGCTTATTTTAGATGAATCATTTGTCTCATTTAAATTATTTATATTTCTAGTTTTTGAATTATGATTTAAAAGTAAATTTCCCTCTGTTTTTGATTCTCTTAAGAAATTATTTTTATTATTATCTTCATTTATATTTTTATAATTAGAATTACAATAATCTACATTGAGATAATTTTTGTTGAATTTAATGGAAGCTTCCTCCATTATTGGAAGAGTATTTCTCCTTAAATTCAATAAATTATCTTTTGAAATAATTTCAAAATTCTTTTCTTTCAAATTATTAGAGGCAATATTTGGATTATTATGAATTGAATTCTTTGTATTTACACTTAAATTATTTGTTTGATTGACGACGTGAGTTTCTTCCTTAATTGAAATATCTTGATTATTCAATTTTAAAATATAGTTATTGTTACAATCCTTTTTATTATTAGAGTCTGTTTTATAAGTTGAATTTGCATTTTTATCTAAAATCTTTAACTCTTCTTGTTTACTAAAAATCTCCTTTCCTTTTTTTCCTTTAATTACTTTCGTTAATTCATCTGATTTTATATTAGAATGAGATTTTGAAGTTAAAGGATAAATAATCTTTAAACTATTCGCTAATTTATTCAAATATTTTAATCCCTCTCGATTTCTTTTTTTTGTCTGAGGTAATTTTTGGTACTTCAAATCAACGTAATTTATTAGTTGTAGATTTTTATCATAATCAACTAATGAAATTTAATAAATTAATTAAATAAAATTCATTAAAATTTTATTTCATTTATTTTATTTCATTTCTTTAAAAAATAAAAAATATGTTGTTTTATGTAATTTTAAAAAAAACTTAATTGCTTTTATGCTTATACCTAAGCCGATAAATTTTAATGTTTAATTATATGATGTTTGTTTTAAAAATAATTAAAAAGAGTTTTCTGCTTTCAATATATCAATAATATTATATATTATTTTATTACTCAGTCAATAATAAAAGAAATAATTTATCATAAACCTTAAAAAACAATAAATTAACACTTTAAAAAATGTGAAAGTTTTTTAAAGGAATTTGTTTATTTATTTTCAAATTTTAAAAAAAATTAATTTCAAGATAGAAAAATAAGGAAAAATTAAAGATACATTTAAATTTAAGTCTTGTGATAATCCGAAAAATTTAAACATTACTTTTATTTTTCACAAAATATTCTGATTTCTTTTTCACTTCTTTTACTTGAGACTCATCTTGAGGTATATCTTTCAAAGTTTTTAATTTAAAAAAAATATTTTTTCTTTGAGAAATTAAACATTTATTGTTAAGAAAAGTCTCAAGATTATTAAAAATTTTTTCTTGAGATAAATCTGTATTTTCCACATTGAATTTTCTTATATCTTCTGATAATTCATTTTCATTTATACTTTTCTTCCGAAAAACTTTCTCTATAGGAATGCTGTTTTCTTTGCTCTGCGAAAATTTTGTAATTTTTTCATCTGGTGATTTGCAGATAAATTTTTCTTTGAAATTATTTTTTTGAATAACATCAGTTAAACTTCTTGAAACAAATTTCTCTTCTTTTAATTCAATTGCATTATTTTGAGTTAGATCTGAATAAAATTTTTCAAAATCGCATAAATTTCTTGAGTTAATTTGAGTTTTATTAGTTTTTTTTATTCTTAATATTTCATTGTTGGCCAAAATTAAAAGCTTTGTTCGAAGTAAGTTTCTAAAGCTAAATTTCTTCTCTTCTTTAATAAAGTCCATAGATTCCTGAGAATTTTTTAATATTTTATAATTTTAGTTAATATAATCAAATTTAAAATTTTTTAGAAAAAGTTTTTTTTGAACATTAATGCCTTTATAGGTTATTTTTTTCTTTTTAATAATATTTTTAGTATAAATTTTTCTTAAAAATAAAACTTATATAATTTTTATCATATTATTTATTATATTAAAATTTGTTAAAATCAAACAGATTAAAAAAATTTAAGATGAAAAGAATATACTTAATGTATTTTTAAATAAAACAAGGGTACTGAAGATTAATCAAATAAAATTTACTTGGAAATACTAATTATAGATGCTTTTGATTAGACGTTTTCTTGTAATTTATGATTTTTTTTTAAATTAAACAGATATTTTCCTTTAAATAAATAAAGATGGAAGAAAAATATAATTCAAATAAACAATCATTTTACCACGATAAACCTAATAAAAATTATCAATCCTTTTATCATTCAAATAAAAACAACATTAAAAATGATATAGAAGAGGAATTATTAATCGAAGAATATGAAAGATATAAAAATTATTTGATGATTAAAAAAGAATGTCCTGCATGTCATTTTATTCAAGGAATGATTTTTAGTGGAATAGGATTTTTTTGTTTTATAAGAATGCATCATTTCAGAGAAACTTTTTCTAGGAACGATTTTTTAAAACTATTTGCAATAGCTGCTCCTTCACTAATTTTTGGCATATATAAGTTTTCTTACGCCAATTATATTTTCGGAGTAAAAAGCAAAATGGATCAGCTAAATAAATTCTTGATGGAAAAATAAAATTTTTGAATTTTAATCAATTGGAATATAATATAATACTTATCAGAAAGCCGATCTATGTAGTGAAGATTTACATTACTAAACAAATTATTTCAAATTTAAGAATTGATAAAAATTTTTTTTTAAAAATTATAAAATTTTATTATAAAAATTAAATTATTCCTTTCATAAATTTTAATATACAAAATTATATATTTATGAAAGGAATAATTTATTCTTTTAAATCCGAATTACACAAAATTTATTCAAAATTATAGGAAAATTTAAAATTGTTGTTTTTAAAAATAAAACCAAAAAATTTCTGAAATATTTATATAATTAAGAGATTATAATAAAAATATCTTCTTTATAACATAAATCTCATCTTTTTAAAAGAGATAAGAAACAATTCATTATTGTAAAAAATTTAACTCATCTAAAATTGTTAAATTTTCTTTTATTGTCCAGATCAAAAGGATTATTTTCAAAATTATTGGAAGTTTACAAATGTAAAATTTTTTTAAATAATAAAAATTCTCTCTAATTGTATAATAATAATTTTTTTAATAATTTAGAATATCATTTTTGTTTAGAGTCTATATTTACATTATCGATTTTTATCATAAAATTATCAAAAAAGATTATATTGATAGTATTATATCTCGAATCTATTTAGCATAAGTTCCAAATAATAAATCCCATATTACAAAATTCTCTCCAAAATTTTTCGCATTTTTAGTATAATTACAATACTTATGATGTCTATCATGATGAGAAACTTTCGCTCGCAAAGGTAAAAATTTTAAGCTTATAATATCAATCCAAAAATTATCTAAGCCAGAATGATTTAATACATTTCGGCTATTCTAAAAATGATATAAGTATAAAAAATAAAAGGATGGGGAGTTAAAATCATAAAAGCAAGCATCATAGGAAGAGCCCCTTGCAATGTTGCATCAACAGGATCTATAAATAAAGTGCTGATGGGAGTGGGAGTATCTAGTTGGTGATGTAATGAATGAAATTTCCATAGAAATGGAATTTCATGTTGAACTCTATGACCGAAATAAAGAAAAAAATCACCTATTAATTCTAATAGAATAAAATTGATTAGAAAGGTTTGAAGATTAGGATAAGTCAAATTCTTCTGGATATCACCTTCTTTAAAAAGAATGAATTTTGAAATCAAATAAGAAATTATAGAATTTGAAATTGCTGTAGGACCTAGTGTCGTATTAAGGCTTTTTAATATTTGTGCTTTAAGAGTAATTTTTTTATGAGTTGAGTTAAGTTTTTCTTTTCTTCCAGATTTTTTATCGTATTTTATCAAAGAAGATTCAAAAATTTTAATTCTTATAAAAAATTCTAATATTAAGCTTGGAATCCAAAAACCGATATTGAAACAGATTGCGGGACCAACACCATAACATAGAAATTCTTGAGTTATCCAATAATTAGTAAATTGGTATATTTTATCAAACATTTATAAATAAATGCATAAAAAAAATTTATTGTACGATTTATTATTATTTATATAATTTATCTAATTTCTAGAGAAAAACCAATTTTCGCTTTCTTTTATTTTCAATTAAAATAGTTATTCAAGTCTTATTAAAATATTTAGTGAGGAATAAATATATATTATAAATAAGGATTTTAGTTCCTTATTACTAAAGTTGACATTTGATCCAATAATAAATAATAAAAAAATTTTCAGATTAAGAAAAGACATATGTTATCATGAAAAAAGTTGAAGAAATCAAAATAAAGGAAATGAAAGAAAATTAATTGGGTAAAAATTTTTAAACGATAAATTTAAGATTTTGATTTAAAATTGTATTTTAAATTTTTTGAATTCTAATAAAATTTAAAAGCAAATAAATATTAGGAAATCATTATAAAAAAATTTAACAAAGGAAATTTTATTTTTAATTTATATTATTAAATAAGTTATTTTCTAAAAATTCATTATTAATACACAAAACTCAATCCTTTTCAAATTGTTTCAATGATTATCTTCTCAATTTTTTCTATAAATCTTAAAAAGGAAATAAATAATTTTTTTCAAAAATTTTTAATAAATTTATATAAAATTTAATCAAAATTAAATTCCTATATAAATAATAAATTTAATAAATTAATATAATAAACAATAGAAGATATGAAGAAATTCACAATCTTATTTGTTACATTCCTAAACTTTATAAACTATATTACTTCCGATGACACAAAATGTGATTCTTTTAAATGTGTTAACTCACTTGTTTCAAACTTGTGCATGCAAAGAAATACAACCGAAACCAATGTCATCAATATTCAAACTTGTGAAGAAAAAAGTTTTTGTTCTTACAACTTAAAAGCTGTTACTGGAACTTGTCAAAAAATTGACTACTCTACTAAACAATTTATCGGAGGAAAATGCAAAAAAGTTGCAGACTGTATAACTGAAGCTGAATTTTGCGATGGCGGTCTATGTTTAAGAAATTCCACAACAACTTGCAAATCAAATTTAGAATGTCCTATAGGAAAATATTGCAATATAGGTAAAGACTCAAGCGAATGCAAAGATCAATTAAAATCTGGAGAAACTTGTTCTAAAGATAATGATTGTGTCAATACTGCTGGTTGTTTCAATGGAAACTGTACTAATTATTTCACATTACCAGATAATACTAATATCATATCAAGTAAAAATGAAATCTTTTGTCAAAGCGGTTTCGCAGTTAACAATATTTGCTCATCTGGTGCTTTAGTTTCCAGCTCTATTTGTACAACAACTGGAATCTGTACATATAGAAGCAATAATACTGATATCAATTCAACAGATGCTTGTGTTTGTGGTAAAAACTATAACGGTAATAAATATTGCAGATTTGGAGTTGATAATGATAAATTCAAGGCGTCATTCGATTTCAGAAAAAAACTTTTAAATGCTAACTCTACTTGCCATACTGAAGAAAGATTTGTTCCTTGCGCCTCTAATTCTTTCGATAGTGATTCTAACACTCATAATGAATTCGATTACAAAAAAAGTATTAAAACATTCCACAACTCTATGGTTGAAAATAGCGTCTCATTTTCAGATATCCCTAAGAATGATACTTGCATTCTCCCTGTAGTTGGAGGTTACGATAATAACCTTATTCCACCTGTTTCAATGAAATCTTGTCCCTCGTACGTTTGCCAATCAAACCAAAAAAGCTGTGGATTATCCAATAATCCTAATAATTGGGATTCCTCAAATATTCAAATTACTCTTAGTAAAGGAGTTTGTATGTCAAATCAAACTTGTTCAACCTCAAATCTTGGTGACATATATTCAAAAGAATCAGTTTCATTAAAATGCGAAAACAAAATTGAAGTTGGAAACCGCTTCCCAGGAGAAAAATGCTCTTCTAATGATGATTGTAAAAACAAAAACTGTACAAACGGAAATTGCAATTTTGTTCCTTTAGGACAGAACTGTAGTACACTTGATCTAGATAAATTTTGTGGATTAAATGCGTACTGCAAAGTAAATACAACTGATCTTACTGCTACATGTGCTGAACTTCAATCAAAAGATCAAGAATGCTCAATGTCATTTGATTGCAAAAATGACTTATTATGCTATAACAAGACTTGCTCCATTGATTTAGCAAGCAAAGATGATTCTTTTAAATTCGATCCTAAATTGATTAGTCAGGAAGATACATTATTCAAAAATATGTATTGTAAATCATTGTTTTATGACTCTCAAACAAATAGATGCGTAACCTATAAATATGATAATATGACAGTCAATAATGATGGATTTGTCGAATGCAGTATCAATGATGGAAAGGAATGCAAATATGTCAATTCTTTAAATAATACCTTTACTCAAAAATGTGATTGTGGTTATAATGCAGCTGGAAAATCTTATTGCCCTATCGATTTCTCTAAGCGTAAAAAAATTTTTTTATTGTATCTATTAATAAATCAATTCAAAATAATTTTTTTTTAATAAAATTATTTTTAAAATAATTTAAAAAACTAGACCAAAGCAAATTCGATGATGCATCCAGTAAATTAAAGAAATATGTTTCTAGCTCATGTAACTCTTATAATAGATTTACATGTAATGTTGATCAAGATGCTTTAAATAGCCTAAAAGATGCTGTGCAAAAAACCCAAAATTCACATGTTTATTATGATGCTGTTAGTTGCGCAAAAGATGTTTTATCTGCAGGGTTCAATGCTATCTCAATATTCACTTTGATTTTTGTTGCTTTATTATTTTAAAAGAATTAAAAATATTTTAAGGAATGATAAAAATTTTTATTTATTATTTTAATTTATTGAGAATATAAAATTAGTAAAATATTATTTCATTAATTAATTAAACATAATAACTAAATTTAATCAGTTTTCTTTCATATATAAATGATAAATATATTTAATTTTATTTTAATTTTTTAAAATAATTAGAAATATAATAGAGCATCTTTTTTATTTGTTATCTTTAAAAATTAATAAAAGGATTGATTGTTGATGCTGTAATGCTTATTCATATGCTACTTTATTGGGGATTGGGGATTGGGGATTGGGGATTGGGGATTGGGGATTGGGCCCAATCCCCAATCCCCAATCCCCAATCCCCAATCCCCAATCCCCATAATAAATTTGATTAATCTTAATAGCTCAAGAAAGTGAATATACAAACACTTTATGTCCTCGTTTAGGAG
>Ga0194116_10004438_pt1 | contig 16088 bp, 14 predicted proteins | sample TA2MahsurfametaG_4_FD_148617 | JGI IMG/M metagenome (GOLD analysis project Ga0194116, IMG submission 148617) | Freshwater microbial communities from Lake Tanganyika, Tanzania - TA2015008 Mahale S9 surface | ecosystem: Environmental > Aquatic > Freshwater > Lake | place: Tanzania: Lake...
GAGCATATGATGAAATTACTGGAAATATTTGGCAAATGAGGTATCCAGATAAATACTATGGAAATTACAGCCCTACTACAAAACCCAGTATTGCAGGAAGACGTCTTTATATTCCTCTTTTTTTCTGGTTTTGCGTAAATCCAGGACTCAGTATTCCTCTTATTTCCCTTCAATACACAGAAATTTATATGAATATTGAATTCCGTGCATTGAACGAATTATTTACAATGTGGTACGGATTGAGCCCAGATAGTTTATATGAATTCGGTAAAAATGGAACTTCCCCTACAACAGGTGTTCCAAATTTTGATAAACAGCTCTTTCAAGCAATTCAAGATGCTAATTTACCTTCTGTTCCAGCGGCTGAACTTGTGGATGGATTGGAATTAGAGGGCTATGGTCCGCTCAACTATTTTTGGCGTTTTGTTAATGGAACACAGGCACCCAATGGAATTTGGACGCAGAATTCCTATGTATTCTGCAATTATATTTTTCTTGATGAAGATGAACGCCGCAGATTTGCACAAACATCTCATGAATATCTAATTACTCAATGCCAGCGTCAGATTTTTGGTGGGATAGACGGACAACAAGTATTAGAACTTAAAATTGCTCAACCAGTCAAAGAAATGATATTTACTACCCAACGTAATGATGTCTATGTAGTAAATCAATGGACAAATTATACAAATTGTCTATATTTTGACTCACTTTACGATGTTAGTTTCGTGAAAAATGCCTTTAATTTCCGGCAACAACGGGAATTCTATGAAAATAATATTGACCCATGTTTGCCTGATGTTCAACAACAATTTGAGCGAACAAATCAGTATGATATAGATCAGAATAATATATTTTTCAGTGGGAAATTAATATTAAATGGGAACGATCGTTTTGATGAAAGAGATAGTGTATTTTGGAATTGGCAAGAGGCATATAAATATCATACAAATAGTCCGGATGCAGGAATTTATATGTATAGTTTTTCATTGCAGCCAGAAGATTTCCAGCCCAGTGGTAGCTGTAATTTCAGCCGTATTAATCGCGCCCAATTACAGCTTAATTTGCGTCAAGTAGTAAATACGGATATTGAATTTGACATCGTTGTGTATTCTCACAGTATGAATGTATTCCGCGTTATGGGCGGCATTGGAAGTGTTGTATTTTCGAACTAGATTGGTTTCAAATATCTGGCTTCCAACTTTCTTTATCTTTTATACAGAGTGCTTTTGACGCCAAATGTATCAAATCAGTAATAAAATTAGTGTCCTGGGAACGCTTCATTTCCAAGACGCGCTCCATGAGTTCTTTAAATTTAGCTTCTCTTTCTGAAAGTCCCTGTTCAGTTGTTATTGTTGTGTTAATATATATTTTCTCAAATTCTGAACCTAAGGCACGCCAATTATTCATATTTTCCATAGAACGTGCTAATTGTGTGCTAGGACGAAAAAATGTATTTAGTGTGGAAATAAGTAAGGCAGCTAAACTAATGTCTTTCATAACAGCATCTGATAATAAATTATTTGTGGCTGTTTGGGCAGTTGTTAAGGCTGTAATAATTGTAATAATAAGACTTATTGGTGTTGAAATATTATTCCAGAAGGCAGTATTGATATAACTTTTCCACCAATATCTGCCAATATTTTTATTTAGTTCAACTTCTAGATGTTTAACACGTAAATCTAACTCATCTTGGTATGTATCTACTCCAATATCAATGTGACTTTTACTTTCACTCATTATAATATTTAGTCTTATATTTTTTTATCCAAATACTATATATTATGGCAAGTGGAGGAATGGCAACATCTTATACAATCTCAATAATTTTAGGTCTTTTGGTTGCTTATGCTGTAAATTATTTTGTACCAACTTTAAATCCATTTATAAAATTTTTTATAATTCCATTAGTGGTAATTTATGTAATGTTAATGTTATTTAGATTGATTTTTCCAGGAATTAATCGATGGGGAAGACAAATAGCTGAATATACGAACAATAATTCATCAAATAATATTTATGCAATGTCTTATGTTGAAATATTCCCACCTATTTTTATTGTTTTTATTTTAATTATTATTTTATTATATAGTGGTTTATTCAAATAATTTTATAATATTAAATTAATGTATAATTTAAATTGTAAGGTATTAATGAGAGATTACCTTATAAATCGTCAATCTTTCTTTTATTATAGAACAATAATTGCTCTTTTTATAACATTACTTTTAGTTCATATTATTATTTTAAATTATCCAATTACTTTTTTACCTGTTTTATCTATTTATTTTATTGCATTTTTAATATTTTTTGTTGTTTTATGTGTTTTTAATATAATTGCTGTTCGATCTTTTTCAAATGAAGAATATGATGCTTTAGTTCGTAAGTGCCAATTATGTATGATTAATCCAAAAATTCGAACAATACAAAATATTCGAGATATTCAAGATTTATAATAATTAAATTCTATTCTATAGTATGACTAATAGAATAGAACGATCGCCTATTTCACAAGATGAAGTACTTTCATTTAGAAATACGAATAATGATGATAGTATGATGGCACAACAATATACACCACTTTTTTATACTAATTATGCTCCAATAGATTATGCCAATATTAAGAGTGAGTGTCTTTTAGGAGAAAATGAATGCACCCCCCTTTGCTCAGGATATACTAAAAATAAATGTAATTTAGTTGCACCAATTCCTGGTCCTCAATGGCAAGTACAATCTGCTGCAACTGTCCAAAGACGTTTAACGAATCAAGAATATACAATGTCAAATCCTCCATTAGATTTACCTTATCCTAGAAAATATTACTAGAGTTAAAAGTCAGAATTTTTTTTTATAATATTCTATAAATATTATATGACATCGGATTCTGGAGCTTTTATGGTCGTTTTTCTATTACTTATTCTCATTTTTGCATTATTTATTACATTTTTAATTTTGAATAATAATAAAGTGAATGAAAGTTATGGTAATTATAAACCATTTCGTGGAAGAGCACCTGATGCACCCCCTAGTTGCTGTGGAAATTTAGATTGGTATTTAGGAAGTGAAAAATATAATCAATATTGTTCTGGCAAAGAAGAAGATTATAATCCGGAAAAATTACAGGAATATTTTGGAAATTTACAAGAAAATATATCTGGATCCAATGATAATGAATGTAAAAAAATGGGGCTAAAACCGGCTTATAATCCATCTGTTTGTACTGAAGAAGATTCATATGAACCATCTGCAAATTGTAAATGCGTTGATAATAAAAATAATTGTAAATTATGTTATGATAAAATTAAATTTGATTAAGAACAATTACATCTCTCTTTAATTCTGTTGATATCAAGATTCATGCATAAACAACATGCAATTGCTGCCATTGTTGCCTCAACATCTGATCTTTTTTTCTCATCTTTTAAAGTAAATACGTGTTGTCTATTATTATCTTTATAAATAATTTTATTATTATCGAAATACAAAACAGGATAATTATTTTGTATTCCTTCTCTTAACAAATCACAATTTTTATTGTAACTAAAATATATAATTTTACATCTCATCATTGGAATCATTTTTTTCAAATAATAATAATAATGATCATCGCAATTTAATATAGCGCACCCATTATCACATATTTGTTGATATAACTTACTATAACTATCCATCGTTTTATAAGGATCTCTGTTATTTAAAAATATACCAATATCACATTTATTAAATCCTAAACCTGATTTTTTAATATAATCGTGAGATAATCCAACAACTGCAACATCTATTGAATGATCTACGCGCATTTTATCTACTGATGTAGCATTATATTGCTTCCAGTGATTATTTATGCTTAATCCCGCTTGATTTAATTTTCCAACTCTATATTTATCTTCCATTACATCTGAAATAATATCAACACATAATGATTTTCCATTTCCACCTACTACTCCTATAACTGGATAATCATCTCCACATCCATAGTTTTGTGCTATTCTTTTTTTATTATTTAATTTAATAATAATTAAAACAACGATAATTACAATAATTATTAGTAACCCAAAAACTATATAAGAAAAATTATTATCTACAAATTTCTTACTTATCATATATTATTTAATAAAATTTTTTTTATTAAATAAAAATTAGATTCTAAATATAATTCAAAGCAAAATTGTAAAAATAAATTTATCCTGTGAAAATTAATAATAAACCAACAACTATAATTAAAAATCCAATAAATGCTTTTAATGATAGAGTTTCTTTAAAAATAAAATACGAAAATAAGATGGTTACGACTGGAGCTAAACCTATAACAATTGACATTATATTTACATTCCCCTTATTTTCTATTCCAAAAATATATAAGTAATTCGCAACATATACAGCAAAAAATGATATAACTAAAATAAAAGGTAAATAATTTTTATACTCATATAAATCTGATCCAAATTTATCTTTTTTCCAAATAAGTATATATAAAACTGTTGTAATTAAATATATAAAAGATTGTATAAAAATAATAAGATATGTTGGCGTATTTTTCTCAAGAAAAAATTTATATAAAACGGGTGATATACCCCAAATAAATGCTATAATAAATGCTAAATAAGTATAATTATTTATTGAAAATTTACTTCCATTATTTATCATTCTTAATGATGGATGAGAAATAAAAATGGCTTAAATAAAATAATCAAAGATTATCTAACTAAGTCTTTTTTGGAATACTAATGTATGGCAAAATAATATTGCAAAAAAGTAGATTTTATCAATCTATATTTTCACACTTGGTATTCTAAAATTAGTTTTTAGTAAATTATTGGGAACATTTGGTAATAATGGTTCGGGTTTTAGTAATTTTCTGGAAATATTTGGTAATAATGGTTCGGCTTTTAGTATATTACTGGAAACAGTTGATGATAATGGTTTATTAAAAAAAGGATCTTGTAATAATATTTCTTTTGATATTCTTTTAGTTGGGTCAATTCTTACTAATTCTAAAACTTTTTCCATAAAATTTTTGTATAATTGTTCATTATTATTAAAATAAAAGCTAAATTTTTCAGATGATACTTTTCTACGTATGTAATCAATAAATTCCTTTCTAAAATTTGGATAAGGTAAATAATTAAATAATATTTTTATTTTTTCCATTAATTCTGTTGGATTTCCATTATTATCTAAGTTAAAATAAAAATTTAAATAATTATTAAATTCTGTTTCATCTGTTTCCTTTATTAAGTATGATGCATCTTTGAAAAACTTTTTAAAAATATTATCGCCACAAATACTTTCAATTATAATCCAAAAAAGTCCAAAATTATCTATAGTAGTTTGTATAGAATCTCTATATTGTGAATATAAATTATTAATACTACTATTATTTCTCTTAATTTTTAGTAAATAAGCTAAAATTATTTCAACACTAATTTGTCTATTACCAATAGTTATATCTTTCAATTTATCGATATCTATTGGAAATAAAAATGATAAACCATAATCAATAATAAAACTATCGCTTGTTGCGTCATCATATACAATATTTTCCAATCTTAAGTCTCCGTGACATGCAAAAATATTTATACGAATCAAACAAGAAATTACATCTCGTAAAATTTTTGGAATTAAATTAAATTTTTTATCAATAATAACTTTAACTAAATCCATATTTCCCTTAAATGGAAATATAATATGACCAATATAATCTTCTTGAATCAATGATATTCCTTGTGAAATTGCTTTATATTGACAGCGAGAGTCTATTCGATTCATAAAACTATCTAAAATTTTAGGCTCTTCTAAAAAAAATTCTTGATTTTCTTTAGTTATTTTAATAACATATTCCTCTCCATCATTCATATTTCTAACTAAAAATACCTTACCATATGATCCTTGTCCTAAACAATGAATATTTGCATATTCAATTATTTCATTAGTAGTAGTATTTGTTATAGTAAATACTACATCATTGTCTCTATTAAATTTTGATGTTGTTAATAATTGATTTATATTTACATTTACAGATAATGTTGCAACATAACCTCCTCCCTTCATTACTCCTTTTTTCGCAATATTCTCTCTGCTTAATTTTACAACTGGTTTATGCCTAATAGTGCGTCCTTTTAACTTAATAGGCTCATTAAGTTTATCCATATAACCTATATAAAGTCCATAAGTCTTCTTTCTGGAACCTTGGGTTATTTCTCGAATATGGAATTTCACTTTTTTACTTTTATTTGCAGAACATAGTTTTGTTACTACTTTTTTAGCAGCAGAAGATGGATTTGAAGAAATATAGAGTCCATGTTCTTTACCATCAATAACAACTGTGAAATGACGTTTTGAACCAGAAGAATCCTTCTCTTTATCTTTACTTTCAAATCGTGGCATTTATATTATTATTTGAGAAAATATGTGAGTTTATTTTCAAAAATAAGCTGCTATAAACTCTTCAACATTGTTTTATACTTCGTAGTATAAATCTTTTTAATATCATCCTCTTCTAACTTGTTTAGCCTCAAAAGTAAATCTACATCATCACTCGTCAATTCCAATTTCTTTACAATTGGAATTAAATATTTTTGCATTTCCTCTTCCAAATTCTTTTTATCTAGTAATTTTATAATATCGCACAAATATTCTGATAAATAGAATGCATCATTATTATTATTTCCATATTTGTACAAAATTTGGTTGATTACTTTTCGATTTGTAAAATACAAAGATACCTTGTTTAATAATGTTGTATATTTTCTCTTCTTGAAATCCGGTTTTGCACCTTTATTACGAGCCATTATCTCATTATGTTTAAAATTCGTATTCACATTTGTTAATAGTCCTGAATTTATATTTAATTCCCATAATTGACGTTCAAATATTAAATTTTGAACAACATCATTTATTGCCAAATTTTCACTGACTTCAGCTAAAAATTCAACTTTATCTTCATTCTTTATTTTCAGCCCAATATTATATGGATAATTCTCGTGAATTAAAAATGAGAATAAAAATTTATCTGAATAATACATATCAATATTTTCCTTTACTGATATTTTTTCTGTAAAAATTTTCTCTAAATTCTCATTTATTTTATTATCTCCTGATTTATTTGAAAATGTATCAATAACAAATGCTATATTTTCATCTGTTATTTTCCCTTTTCTTATTAAAAGTAAATCTTCTAATATATGATTGTATTTTCGAATATCTTGATCCAATACTTGTAATAAATATTCACTCTGTTTCTTTGTAAAACTTATTTTATTAACATCTAATATTTTATGAAAATAGTATGCATAATCTTCCATCTTTAATTTATCCAATTCTATCCAACAAGATATTTTCTTCAAATCACATATTTTCTTATCCCCTGTCTCTTGACAAATTACTATTATTGGATACATAAGACGAAAATCAGGTTGGTTTGTTTTTTTTACATTAAAAAGTGTTAGAAAATCTGTTATAATTGATTTATCGTTGTTGTTTAATAATGTATCAAAATCATCAATAATAATACATAAATCTTCCGATTTTTTATAAATCATATTTAATACATTTTTATTATTAGATATTTGTAAAATAAATTCTTTTATATCTTTATTAATCTTACTATCTTGAATATTAAGCATTCGAGATAATAAATTATATTTTTTACATATATATTCTGCCAAACTCGTTTTTAATGAGTTTCCTTCTCCAGTAATTAATATTATTTTTTCATCCATTTTATTCAAATTCTTTTTTTCTTGAAATTCTTTCATCCATCTGTCTATTTTTGCTATATTTTCTTGTGATAAATTCTTAAAATCTTTATCATTTTCATATATAAATGGATTAATCATTTACATATGACAATTAAATATTTTTTAAACTAAGCCGCAATTTACGTAGCCAGATGACACTTGTTCTGAATTTACACCAAGCCAAGAAGCCTTCATTTCTGGTGTAGGACCACATTTATTTACAAATCTACAACGCTCTTTTTCTGCTTCTTGATCCATTTTACCTTCAGCATTCATTTTAGCATTTTTAAATGATTTTATACGTGCGGCTGCATCATCATAACATCCATTGGATGTATGAACTGGAACATTAAATACATTTTCACAAATACCATATCCTTCTTTTTTAGGATCTGCACCCTTATATACCCAATAGTCAGGACATTTTGATCCAATTTCTCTCATATAATCTAATGGCGGCATTTTTACACTTTTACCAATTAATCCTGTCTTAGCTTTATTACTTTTTACAACATAAACAATTAATAATAGGAATAAAATACCAAAAAATGCTAAAACAACTCCTAATATAACAGTGGAATAATTCATCTAATTTATTGTGATAAATTATTTTTTCTAGAATGTAGTTGTAACACTTCTCAATGTCTTTGTTCCAGCAGATGATAAATTTTCTGGGAGTGGCAATGGGTTTGGTAATTTTTGCACATTATCTAAATAGCCTAAATATTGTTCTACCTCTGACATTACATTTGGAACACAATAATCCAATACTAGCTTATTTAAATATTCTATTTGTTCCTTAAATTTTTGGTTTTGATTCAGACTAAATTGGAGAAAAATAGCCCTCATAATTATTTCTAATTCTATGGCAGACTGTTCTCCTATAATATGCTTTTTTCCACTTTGAATCCATACTGTATATCGTAATTCAGTTTGTATTCGATTCATATTTTCTTTACTGAAAAATAGCATACCAAGTGGGCTAGGTGTTTGAATATGTTGGAGAGCTTCATATTTAAAATTATCCTTTTTATCATTATTGTTATCAAATAAAGGTATAGTATTGTACTCTTTTTTTGTAATATCAATGACTCTACCATTCTGAAAGGGATTATAATATTGTTTTCCTAAATCATTCGTCTGGGCATAAGGGGACTGCAACTCTATACTAAAATCTTTCATAATATATTATATCAAATAAATTTATTGGGGGGGAAGCGCGTGGGGGGAAGCGCACTTCCCCCCTTACACTAACGAATCGCTTGCGATTCGTTACCCCCCCATGCTCATTATAGAAAATTGCCAATATTGGCAATGATTGGGAATTTTTATTATATGACAATTCCCCGAATAATCGCCACATTATTGCAAAATTATTTATAAAATAATTTTATTCTATCAGTAATTTATCAGTATTTTTGCCCCAATCTGGCAATTGTGGGATAAAATCCGGCGCTTTAGGTTGCCAATATTGGCAATGATTGGGAATTTTTATTATATGACAATTTCCCGAATAATCGCCACATTATTGCAAAATTATTTTATAAAATAATTTTATTCTATCAGTAATTTATCAGTATTTTTGCCCCAATCCGGCAATTGTGGGCTACAGAATCGACAATAAAGAGGAGAGGGGGTAAGGGGGGAACCTAGGTTCCCCCCCCGTAGTTACGATTCACTGGAATTGAGCCCATCGTATTAATAAAACCTGTTCTTGTATTAATATTTGTTTCTTTAAGAATTTCTATCTTGTCTACTATCATTAATGTTAAATTATGGTCTTTCGTTAATTCAAGAATTCTTCCCTCAAAATCAATCAATTGAATTAATAATTCATCCATATTTGTTAATGATCCATCATAAAATATTACTTCATTCTGCATAACATTATCTACATTACAAGAACCCGGCATAGTTGATAATTTAATTTTTGCAAAAAGATTATCTGTATTTTTTGATAATTTCTGAAATGTACTAGCTGAACTTGAATTTTGGGGTTCGCATCCTTTATAATCTGGTATAGATTCGTTACAAATACCATCATTGAAATAGTCATTTGAACATATCTCTAAATTAAATCCTTTAATACTATCACCCGTATAAATATAACTCTCTCCTGATCCATTTGCATAAGCTGATGTAGGCTTTATTTGTTGAATTTCTGTTCCCGCTGTATTCATCATAGTGCCATTATTAAAAATTTTTAAAAACATGTAATTGTCAAAATAAAAACTATAAGTTCCATTTGCATTTTTACAAATCGGTAATTTAAAATTTAAATTGAAACTTCCTGGATATTGTAGTACATATACTGGATTTTCCGGTGGATCTAAACTTTTTTTACAATCTATATAATTAGTAGCTTCAGCTTCAGCAATACTAAGAGTAGTTATTGATTGAATATATGAATTTAATTTATAATAATTATTCGATTGATAACCTCTAGCAAATGTAAATAATCCAATTGTTGTTTGATTATTTAATGTATTAAAAAAACCTAATATATTTACTAATATTCTTGATGAACAATCAATATTATTTAATAAATTATTTAAAATAATATCAAAATTTTCATCAACAATTTTACATACCGTTTCTGTATTCTCAATTTGACACCTACAACATTCTTTATACTGATTTTCTCCACAATCAGGAACTTCTTCATCGCAAATATAATTTTTACAAACAATTGGAAGTAAATTGTAAATATTATTATTAAATTCTAATAAGAATTGACTAAGTGGATTTTCCTTACCATTTATTAAAAAATATGGTGCTTCTCTTCCTATTCTAGCTTCACATAATAATTTACATGGATCATTGTAAGAAATTTTTTCTGAATATGATAATATCAATGGTTCTACTAATCCAAACTGTCTTGGTTTATAATATAAATTAAATATATAAAATCGAAGCATATTTGGTATTAATTCTCCAGTATCTGGGTCTTTAATCGTATTATAATAATTTATTAATTGGAATTCGGTAGCCTGACAATCAACCGGTTTTGGGTTAAATATAAAACATAATTGACTAATTGGTAAATATCCAATATTTATATTGTATTCTTTAACACCGCCTAAATCAGGAATACCTGTTAAATGAACAGGATATATCTCATTATTTGCTAAAGCTAAATATTCTTCACTACTCACAAGTGGATCATCTGTTTTAATTAAAAGATCAAAATAATTTTTTCCATAATAACTTTTTACATATTCCACTTTTAATTTTTCATATCGTAATAAAATACTAACTTCAGAAGTTTCTGGCTCTATATTGACATCTACCAATTGCGGACGATTATAAAGACTTTCAGTAATAGTATCTCCTTCTGCAAAAATATATGGGTCATTCGTTAATGTTTGACTATTAAAAAATTGCATATAGTTCCATTTATTCTCAATTTCTCTTTTCAATTCTGTTGTAGTATAATTTCCTTCTGAAATTTGGAATGAAAAAAGATTTTTATATAAATTATTTCTTACTTTTTGTTGTGCTTCTGCACAATCTGTTAATGAAGTTCCGAGTAGTCTGAAATTAACTAAAAAATTAAGTACAGTCTCATTTGTAATTAATGTATTCCATTGCACTGAATTACCAATTCCTTTTCTATCTATCATATCCCATGGAATAGTAAAAAAAATAATCTGATTATTCCTATTATTTATTGGATAATTATACTCTGGGAAAAAATAATCCACTAATTTTATACATTCAATATTCTGATATTTCCTTCCCAGAAATATACTGTAATTGTTTGGAAATGGATATAAATTTACATCTCTCATTCGACTATCAATATTGACAAAAGATGTTTTGTATCTATAATAACTTGACTCTCCAATATCTCTAGCAAAATCTGAAAGAACTGGTCTTTCATTCCCAAAATTACCCTTATTCCATCCATAACTTCGCAAATGTTGCTGTGTAAGTGGATTATCTTTTTGATAATTTCTTTCCAAATTATCGCGAACATTATCTACAGTTTTATTTTTAATCGTTTGATATGGTATAAAATTATTGGCATTTTCATTTAATTGTTGTTGTGTTAGTGAATTCGTATTCACAAATCTGTTTGTATATAATAAATCTTCTGCGTTCATTATTATTTAGTATATATATATTTTTAAATTATTATATAATATATGGTAAAAATTTCTGATTTTTATGGAAATTGGATTATTGAAAATAGATCAACTATATATTTAGAATCTACTTTTATTCAAATAGATGAAAATAAATTATTAATTTTTTTGGGTCCAACAAATTATGTAAGATCTAATAATTTTTATGATACACTAGTTACATATAATGGGCAAAATCCATATTTAGCTGTTACTTTTAAATTAGTTGGGAATAATTTATATATTAGTGATGGACAATGGATTTGTTCATTAATTAATAATAATAAATTACAATTTACATTATATCCAGGATTAGGATTTCCATGGGATAAAAAACCTTATAAACCTGCTATATATTTTAAACGATTAAGCTCTGTTCCAAAAACTTTAACTCAAAGTATTGATTTTCCAAATGCAATTAATTGGAATAATCCCAAATTACTTCTTAATTACTGGATATCTGATTTTAAATGCAGCTATAATTTGATTCCTCATCTTGGAACAAATTATTATTCTAATAAAAAATTTAATGAAGTTGCTAAAATATTTCTAGAAAATAAAAATGGTATTCTTAGAAAAGCTTGTATTCAATGGGTTTATAAATCTACGAATATTCCTATTTCTTATAAACCAATTATTTTACTCGGAGATTTTCAACAAACACCTCCTGAAATTTCCTATTATGGAACCGTTTTATTTATTTGTAAATATCACAAAATAACTCGTTCAAGTAGAATAACTATAAGTGGTTATAAAGGGGAATGGTCGGTTATTAATGGAGTATGGGATATAGATCCATTTGTTTATGCCAATAGTATAACTTATCCAAATGATAGAGCATTTACTTGCTCAAATCGACGTTACATAATTATCCCATTTGATTCTAGAAATCTACCCAATTATAATCCTGTAAAACATGGAAATGGTGAAATTAAATCATTCCATAAAAGCATAAATGAAAATAGTTCTTATCGGGATATGACTATTGCACTTGATGAATTAATATTATGTTCCGGTTTTGCAACACATACACGAGGCTTTTATATTGCACTTATTAAAGATATTAATAAACCTCCAGTTATACCCGAAACATATAAAGAAATACAAGATTTATTAAATACAAATCCATCTTATGTAGTGAATATATTATATATAAGTAGAACTCGTCCTCAATGTAATGGAAATATGTACATAAATCCAACAAGTTATGAGATACCTCAATTTGATATTAATAATCCATTTAATATAAATATAACATTAGATTACAGTATTGTAGCAACGAATTATTTACTTGATGGATCAGTTAAAACAATTTATTATAAAGTTGAACCAACTGGAAATATTGTTTTTAAAGTTGGTGATATTGGTGTTATACCTCCTGATTATAATGAATTGAATTCAAAAGTATTTTTTGGATTTGTAAATCAATCTAGAACAAAAGAAAATAGAGTGGGCTATATTTATTTTCCTGATTTCAGTTTTTATAATAATGCATTTGGAACCGCCGAAAATCCAAATTATTATGCCTATTTATTAATTGGAACAATCATGAATTATTTAAAAACTACTTATAAAATTCAAGATATAATTTTTGATGTTCGTGGAAATGGTGGAGGTAATCCATCTTTAGCTTATACAGTTGCATGTTCAGTTGGTGGAAAACGTAATTATTTAACGATGTCAATAGATCCAAATGGAAATCCATGTAATCCTGATTTATATATAGCAGATTATCCTTACATAGATCCAAAAGAAATGGAAAAAGTAATACCAAATTCTGTTTTATTTGGAACACAAAAAAGAACTGCAAATGTTATTATAGTAGATGATATTAATTGCGCTAGTGCAGGTGATATTTTCCCAAATCAATTTATTGGTAATAATAGAGATGGAGAACTTGGAAATTATACAAAAGCATATATTGTTGGAAATATTGATGGACGTTTAAGTGGAGGAGTTAATACGATGAGATTTACACCTGTAAAAACACCAGATCAGGCTGCAATTCATTATACGAGTGATACTTATGGTGAATACTCAATCCCTCCTTTTTCATTTCAACAAGATTTTATTTTAAGTTTTTTATATCCGAATTCAGAAAATAGTATTTCCTATTTTCAAAAAGAAACAAACCCTGTAGTCCTTATTCCCCATGATTTTTCTGTAACTTACTCCGATATGGGATATTTACCACCAACAATTTGTTACTTAAATAATGTAAAACCAAACAAAAATGATCCTTCAACCTGGCAAGATTCATATTTGGAAAATGCAATTCGTATCATCCGAAAATGCAAACCTGCTATCCCAAAAGCATATAAATATATTCAAATCGGAAATGACAAACCTATTTCTTTCTGTCAAACATTATATCAATATGAAAAACCAAGAGAACATAAATTAATTAAACAATACCCAAATACTGGCTCCCAAAATTTAAATAATTCTAATATTATGGATACTAAAACACCAAAATGTATTAAATGTTATAATGTTGTATTAAAAGATTCAGATGTAGCAACGAAGAGCATCGCATTAACCAAATATTATTCTGAAAAAACTTATCCAGATAATCCTACTGCATTAGAACAAGAACTTCGTAGATACTCCATGACTCCACAAATTCCTAAAAATATGAAAACAATTAAAGATAATGACGTTTTACAAAAAATGCTTAAAAAATAAAAAATTGATATATTTTAGTTAAAATTTTAATATCTTTATCATGAATTTACATAACTCAATAACTAAATTATCACCAAATGATTTTCAAAAAAATATTTTACCTTACTTTCAGTATATTACTGATTTACTGAATGATTATCTTGAACATCGTCCATTAGATGTAATAATATACAATGCTGAAAAAGCATTTGTTTCTAAAAATCGCTCAAAAGACCGTGAAATTTTACTTGAACAACTCCAGTATTTTCGCCGGGATATGAGCGTATTTTTGGAACAAATCAAAACAATGCGTCAAATTCTCATTCATCTTAATGGGCAGGCTACATTTTTAGAAAAAATGTCAATACATCCAATTTGCAAAAAAATTCTTGAAGATATGGGCTCCAGTTCAATGATGATTGGCGGACGTATGACGATTTGGACCAGATTATCTGGTAAGGAAACATGGAAAAATGGAAAACTCAACACTTTTTTTTCAAATCTTTCACTTTATTTAAAAAATAAATTTGCTTCTTTCCACATACCACGGAATTCTGAAATAGTCCTCCACGGACAAGTTCAAGGACTATTTGTTGAAGCATATACTAATCCTGATTTTGGAAAAAAGGAGAAGTCTGCAGTTGATAAAATTGTTGAAGAAATATACGCGGAACTTGCAGCTGAAATTAAAAATATGTCACCAGCTGGAACAACAAGAATCACTAGAAGTGCTTGAATTCTTTATTAAAAAAAATTGATGGTAAATTTAAACTAATTATAAATAAATAAGCGAAAATGTCTTGTTTCGAAAGAATTAAATGGTTTATCTGCTTTTCAAAGTGGATTTACGATATCGTTCATTTGCAGTCATTGGTCCATGTACTGGAATCCATTGAAACCAAGATGGCAGATTCAACAAAAGTTAATGAGTTTGTTGGAATTGCTAGTCCAATTATTAATCAAGGAAATCATCGTTCGAAGCATCAATTGAAAAAGCTTGAAAGGCTCCTCAACGAAATTTCGAACGATGAAAATATTCGAAAGTTTCTTCCTAGCGAAAATATTGGTGGTGGAAGTGGGATTGGTGAAGCATGGACATCTGCAAAGATGTATGACTTTCAAGTCAAAGTTTTATCTTGGAATGGTGGAAAAATCTACCATTTTGAGTTTATTGAATCTAATTCACGTCTTGAGATTAATGCAGATGACATCCATCAACATGGACATAATGTTGGTGCAGTTTGGAGGGCAATGATATTTAAAAACTGGGAAAAAAAGGGTATTGTTTCTACAGATAAAGCTTTGAATCAGAGTAGAGAAATCGCATTGACTCCTAGAGGACAAAAGCGAAATCCACTTGCTTCATCAAGCTCATCTGTTTGCAGTATCTCAAGCACTCCAAGAGTATTGAATGGTCCAACCATTTCAATTATCCCAGTCGAGATTCCTCCAACTCCACGATCTATACGCCCTACACCGCGTATTTCTGAATTGACTAGATCACCTCAGCAGACACCTCGTGCAAATCCTTTGGATGTATATGTCCTAACATTTCTAC
>Ga0194116_10004440_pt1 | contig 16081 bp, 15 predicted proteins | sample TA2MahsurfametaG_4_FD_148617 | JGI IMG/M metagenome (GOLD analysis project Ga0194116, IMG submission 148617) | Freshwater microbial communities from Lake Tanganyika, Tanzania - TA2015008 Mahale S9 surface | ecosystem: Environmental > Aquatic > Freshwater > Lake | place: Tanzania: Lake...
ACAAGGGGGTTTTTCCATGGATATTATTGGGATTGACGGCCATTGTAATCATACAACCTGAATTTTGGAACTACCGATATGCGCCACATTCTCTTTTTGTTCTGGGGTGGATTTTACTATTTGGATTACTTGACACCAACCGATGGATTCAACGATTTACTTTGATTCTTACCCTCGGCTTGATCACCAATTTCAGCATATGTGGCTATGAATATTTCAAATGGAATCAGCAGGGTTCAAAGGCCATTCATGCCGAAAAAAAAATATTACAAAATCACCCACTCATCATTAAAAAGGGCTGGATCCGGTCAATGGATGCTCGACTCAAAGAATGGAACGTTCAAACCATAAATCCCAAAACCGATAATTATCAGTGGAAATCTTTTGCCGCTGACGGAATGAGTGGCTGGCAATATACCTTTGTTCCATGAGTGCGCTATTGGAACTATTGCGGGTAAAAAGTTGGATTAAAAATGGCTTCATTTTTCTTCCCTTGGTTTTTTCTCTGAACCTTCTTCATTTGGACCTGGTTTCTCGCGCAGCAATAGCATGCATTGCATTTTCCTTGGCCTGCTCATTTATTTATGTAATCAATGATTGGGTAGATGCCGAAAAGGACTTGCTCCATCCGAGAAAAAAGTTGCGTCCCATTCCTTCAGGAAAAATTTCTAAGAACAACGCGCTGGTTATCGCTTTGGTTACCTTAATTGGATCCTGCACTTTAATCTTTTTCTCACAGTTGCCCAACGCATTTATCGCTATTCTAGGAATTTACGTTCTCTTGAATTTGGCGTACTCTTTTGTTTTAAAGCGCATCAATATCATCGAGTTCTTTGTGGTTGCCGTAAATTTTGTTTTCCGCGTCTTGGCGGGTTGCTATGTCATCGCCGTCAATCCCACCTCTTGGATTTTGGTGGTGAGTTTTTTCTTGGCGCTTTTCCTCATTCTGATCAAAAGAAAATCAGAGCTGGTCATGCTTGAAAACGGGGCTCAAGCGCACCGAGCAGTTTTGGCCAATTACAGCCAAGAGCTACTCGATAAATTCATTTTTATCGTCGCTACCATCACCATCACTGCCTATCTATTGTACACAATGGACGTTAAAGTTCAAGCGGCATTGCATACCGATAAAATTCTATACTCCTCGATTTTTGTGGTGTTGGGAATTTTCAGATTTATTCAACTCAGTCAATTCAAAGCTTTTGATGGTGAAGGAGATCCTACCACCCTACTATTTAAAGATCGCTTTACCCAAATCAATCTCATCCTCTGGATGTCATCATTGATCGTTATTCTTTATGTCTAAGGCACATCCAATTGCTGTTTTCGACTTTGATGGAACATTGTACCGAAAGGATACCATGATTCAATTCTGCCTCTTTGTGTACATGCGACATCCGTTGCGCCTTCGGTTTGTGACCATCCAGTTGCTGGGCGCTATTTTATATCTGTTTAAATCCATTTCTATTGAACATTTCAAAACTTTGTTTCTGAGTTACCTCATGGAAATGCCCGAAGAAAAAGTGCAGGAGGAATTAAAACGTTTCTGGGGTTCGCGATTCCCGAATCATTTTTATCCATTGGTTGTGGAACGATTAAAGGCCTTACAAGAAAAAAAAATCACCTGTGTTTGCCTGTCTGCCTCTCCAGACTGGATGATACAAGAGGTCTGTAATCAATTGGGTATTTCCGTGGTTCTGGGTTCATCTGTCATTGAAATGGAAGACAAATGGGTTTGGCGATTCAATTGTAGAGGAAAAAATAAAATAGCGTTGCTAGAGCAAAAATTCCCTGATGCGGAGGTCATAGAAGCATACAGCGACAACCATGATGATTACTTCTTATTGGAAAAAGCAATCCAAGGATTTAAAATTCAAAAAGGAAAAATCATCCCATTTAAACATTGACCCAAAGGGTCTTTTCTCCTTTTTCTGTGCAGTTTCCAATGCGGTATACCGCTTGATTCGCTTTACTCGCTTCAGTTAAAAACTGCGCCTCGCTTTCTGGGTGAACGGCAATCAATAATCCCCCTGATGTTTGTGGATCAAACAATGGAATCAATTGTGCCATGCCTGCAATATTGGTTTCCGAAGCAAAGCGTGAATAGGTCTTCATGGCCATGTCGGCATAAATGTTTTGTTCAATCCATGGTTTAGCGGCCTCTAAAATGGGAATGGATTCAAAATCAAGGGTAGCGCCCAACGCTTTGGGTTGTAGCATTTCCATCAAATGACCCACCAAACCAAAACCCGTCACATCGGTCATGGCGCTCACGCCAGACATTTTTCCGGCAATGGCCCCAAAGGTATTCAGGGTAATCATGCTCGCTAAAGCAGTCTGAAATCCTTCTGCATCCACCAGCCCTCTTTTTAGCGCGGTGGCCATTACACCCACTCCCAATGGCTTGGTCAAATACAAAACATCCCCGGGGTTTAAACCATGATTTTCTTTGATAGACGCCCTATCCACTTTTCCAGTTACCGACAAACCAAACAATGGCTCTTGGGTTTCTATGGAGTGTCCTCCTGCCAAAACAACACCCGCTTTTTCACACATCTCCCTTGCTCCTTGCATTACCCTTGAAGCACTTGCTGTTCCCAATTTACCGACAGGCCAACCCAAAATAGCCAACGCCATCACGGGACTTCCGCCCATGGCCCATACGTCACTCAATGCATTGGCCGCCGCAATGCGTCCAAAATCATAAGGATCATCCACAATGGGTAAAAAGAAATCGGTCGTGTGTATCATACAACTTTCCCCTTCCCATACCATCACCGCCGCATCATCATTGCCTGCATTGCCTACCAATAATTGGGGATGACTTGCTGCATTGCGGTGACCTTGCAAAATCTCATGCAAATGTTGGGGTGATATTTTACAACCACAACCACCCGCCGTAGTCGCCTGTGTTAACTTCAATTCCATTCTAATTTCAATATCTGCTCCACCACTTCCTCATCGTCGTCACTGGGCGTTAATACCACATTAATCTCTTGCTTCGCGATTTTTTGATGGTGATGAAGGTAATTCTTGTCATAATAATGCAATAAGATCTCCAACCACTTGACACGATCTCCTTGCTCCAAAGCCACCAGCGCCGCCTGGGTTTGCTCACTACCCATTCGTCTATTCAGTTGAAGGGTTTTCTCTTTCAACAGTTCCTCAGGAAAAAACCCGTAAATGCGCAAAATCTCGTTCTCTCGGAAAGCATAGCTGCGGTTCACTACAATCCGCGGAGCGGTCAACATCTGTTCAAAAAATAAATCCGGTATTCGCAATCTTCCAATCATCCTGCTTTCACTCTCCACATACAAAACACTGGATGGTATTTCCCACAACGACTTACACAAAACATTCTCAAATTGCTCTTGCGTAGGTTGTTCAGGAAGCCCCAAACCACCAAAGGCGGATCCCCGATGATGGGCCATCCCCTCCAAATCTATCATCTGTTGACCTTTCGCTTTCAATGCGTACAGAAGACCTGTTTTTCCTGAACCGGTTAATCCGGATACTACCCGCAGTTGACGTTGACGACCCAACTCTGAAAGCCAGGTGTTGCGCCACTTTTTGTAGCCTCCATTCACCATCCACACTTCAAATCCAACCTCCGCCAATAATCCCGCTGTGATTTTGCTCCGCAACCCTCCACGCCAACAATGCAAGATGATGGTTCGCTTGGATGTCGCTGCCAATGCCTTTTGCTGAATCTCAGGAAACAAAGGGCCTACTAACGAGTAACCCAATTCTATCGCCTTAGCCTGACCTTGTTCTTTGTAACAACATCCCACCAAATGACGATGCGCGTTATTCAATAAAGGAATATTAATCGCACCTGGAATATGTCCCTTTTCAAATTCCTTTTCTGAACGCACATCAACCAACGGAATTTCTCCTTGGGCATAATGCACCAATGCTTGTTCGATTTCAATGAACTTGGGTTCTTGCATCAGATGCCGTCTCCGTCCAAAAGATTGCCCAAGCCCCCCAAAATACTTCCTTCCTCTTTTCTTCCTCCCACTGAACCATAAGATAGAATTCTACTGGCCAATCGTGAAATGGGTAAGGTCTGCAACCAAACTTTTCCGGGCCCTCTCAACGTGGCATAGAATAAGCCTTCACCTCCAAACAATGAGTTTTTAATACCACCAATAAATTGAATATCAAAATCCACCTCTTGGGTATAAGCCACTACACAACCTGTGTCAACGCGCAAAGTCTCTCCTGGAGCCAAAACACGCTCGATGATGTGGCCTCCAGCATGACAAAAGGCAAGACCATCACCTTCCAATTTTTGCATAATAAAACCTTCTCCACCAAACAAGCCCGTTCCCAATTTCTTTTGTAACTCAATCCCCACACTAACGCCCTTGGCTGCACACAAAAAAGAATCCTTTTGGCAAATTAACTTACCGCCCATTTGCTGCAAATCCATGGGAATAATTCGACCAGGATAAGGTGAAGCAAAAGCCACGCGTGCTTTGTTGTATCCCAAATGGGTAAAGGCCGTCATGAACAAGCTTTCTCCGGTCAACATGCGTTTTCCTGCACTCATCAACTTTCCGAAAAAGCCGTTGTTCTGCGCTGAACCATCGCCAAAAATGGTCTCCATCTGAATACCGTCGTCCATGTACATAAACGCTCCAGCCTCAGCTACCACTGTCTCCTGGGGATCCAACTCAATCTCCACACATTGCATTTCTTCTCCAAAAATGCGATAGTCGATTTCGTGATTTCTTCTCATTTTGCTATTTATAACAATTCAATATCAAAATTAACCAAGGATACAAATTCAGCCACACGCTTGTTGATATCGTCTTGGTTGATTTCCAACAAACGCTCTGGACCAAATTTTTCGCAGGTATAAGAGGCCATTGCCGAACCCACGATGATTGCGCGCTTCATGTTCTCAAAAGAGAAATTTTGTGTTTTAGCCAAGTAACCAGCAAAACCTCCTGCAAAGGTATCGCCCGCTCCAGTTGGGTCTACTACCTCTTCCAAAGGCAAGGCTGGCGCAAAAAACACCTGATTCTCATGGAACAACAATGCACCATGCTCACCCTTTTTGATAATTAAATATTTTGGACCCATTTTCAAAATCTTTTGAGCGGCCTTCACCAAGCTGTGCTCTTTACTCATTTGACGGGCTTCTTCGTCATTGATTGTCAATACATCCACACGTTTGATTACCGCCATCAAATCGTCCCAAGCCACATCCATCCAAAAATTCATGGTATCCATGATAACCAATGCGGGGCGAGTTGGGAATTGATCCAAAACCGAAGATTGAACAGCGGGGACCAAGTTGCCCAACAACAAAACAGGAGCTTCAGTATAAGAAGCAGGAACCTTGGGGTCAAACGTCGCCAATACATTAAGGTCAGTCACCAAAGTGTCGCGAGAGTTCATATCCAAGTGATATTTTCCGGACCAATAAAATGACTTTTCGCCCATTTTAATTTCAAGCCCTTCTTGGTTGATACCACGGCGCTTCATATCAGCAAGGAAATCCGTTGGGAAATCTTCTCCCACCACAGAAACCAAACCCGATGAATCAACAAAGTGAGACGCTGTAAGTGTGATGTAGGTAGCGGCGCCACCAATTACTTTTTCTTGTTTTGCAAAAGGCGTTTCGATTGAGTCAAAAGCCACAGTACCGACGGCAACTAATTTCATCTTAAAAAAATTTCTACAAAGATATTGTGAAGTGAAAGTATTTGTTTATTTTTGCGGTCCGATTCCGACCTCAATTCGGTGTTTTACCTTGGTAACGACAAGGAGCTGAAGAACAAGTAGAGTGGTTTTGATAGATGGGAAAGCCCATTTCTCAAAAAGGTAACACTCCTCAGTAGCTCAGCTGGTTAGAGCACATGACTGTTAATCATGGGGTCCCTGGTTCGAGCCCAGGCTGAGGAGCGGAAAAGGCTGCATAATGCAGCCTTTTTTTGTGTGATAATGTTAATCATGGTCCCGAAAGCTTTCGGGATTGGTTCGAGCCCTCCCGATAGCTATCGGGAGAGAAGCGTGCGTAAAGCCTTTTTTGTTTTCCCCTATCTTCGAATCATGATCAACTGGAATACACCCACCCCTCCTACTGCTCCCTTCATCGCGTCCATATTCAATTACTTCCTATCAGACCATTTGGAAGGATACGCTGAATATGATGAGAAAACATTAGCCTTGGTGAAAACCATTCCCGGTTACTTGGGCTATGAGAGCATGAAACATGAGGGCCGAGGTACTTTTATCAGCTATTGGAAAGACATGGAATCTGTACAAATATGGGCTGCGCATCCCATTCATATTGAAGCCAAAAAACAGGGTCTAACTTGGTACAAATATTACCACAGCCTGATTGCGGAAGTGGAGAGATTTCATAGCCACTCAATACCCACCTGAGATTTAGGACCAATCTTTAATAGAAAATTTACTTCTCCGGAAAAACCTCAATCTCGGTTGTCTTTTTTACCAACTGGGTAAAATTGCCTAGAAACTGGGTTGCTCTCACTGAACGATCATCTATCCAATGATAGTTACCTCCCCTGGGTTTACCAAATAATATCCCGTGGTATTGAAATCCATGCTCCTTTAACCAATGTTCCGTCGCAGGTCGATTTTCTTCTGTTCGAGCTGTGAAAAAAGTAATGATGTGACCTTCATCATACCATGCGTTAATCGTCTGTTTTGCTCCAGGTAATTCCTCACAATCCCACATGCGGTCTGCCTCCTCATTGGGCACATCCTCGCAAATCGTACCATCAATATCTATCAAATAATTCTTCTTTCCCTCCGGTAGCAATGGGCTCGCGTTCTTGCCTTGAGCATCTTTATTATCTATAAAATCCATAGTAAGTGTGTTTAGTACACTAAGGTAGTTCTTTTCTCATTGATAACTTAAAAAAATTCATTCTTAGGTAAAACTTAATCCTCCCTCCGCTGATTTTCCAACTATATTTAACTCATGAAAAACACCAATCGCTATCCATTTCCCGCTCTGTTTCTGTTTCTCACTCTCTTTCTGTTTCTCACTCTCTTCTCTTTCTCCCAATCTCCCGCTGCGATTCCTTATCAAGCGGTATTGCGAAACGCTGATGGTTCTATAATCGCCAACTCATCCGTTACCGTCACTTTCAAAATTCACGATTCCACCACTTCAGGACCGGTTGTCTTTGAAGAAGCACATACCGCAACATCCAATGCTCAGGGTTTGATTGGCTTGAGTGTGGGGCAAGGATCCCCCGTTTTCGGAACAATCAATGGTGTGAATTGGTCCGCTGGAAATAAGTTTCTACAGGTGTTGATGAATGCAGGCAATGGCAATGTAGACCTGGGAACACAACAAATGATGTCTGTACCTTATGCCTTACATGCCGACGAAACGTATATGCGCGTAAGTCCTACCGGTGACTCTTTATTCATCGGAAATACGGTTACGATGGTCCCTGGAATCAGCGCAGCCAATTACCCTACCGGTCCGGCAACGGGCGAAACACTATTGCCAGGTAATGCACTTTGCACAACGGCTCCTATCTCTGTTTCTTCATGCAATGGACAAACTACTTTGGTGTATCAAAGCACAACCTACGATCTTGTAGAAATTGGCGGCCAATGCTGGTTTGGTGACAATCTAAATGCGGTATCTCTTAATGATGGAACACCCATTGCTAACGTCACAGACAATACAGCTTGGAGTACCACCACAACCCCAGCCTACTGCTATTACCAAAACAATACGGCTTACCAAACGTTGTACGGTAATTTGTACAACTTCGCTACGATTCAAACCAACAAATTATGTCCCACCGGATGGCACGTTCCCAGCGATTGTGAATGGATGTATATGGAAGGAAGTCTGGGTCTCAGCATTACAGATCAACAAATCGGAACGGGATTTCGTGGCACAACGGAAGGGGATGCGCTAAAGTCCTTGGATGGTTGGAATCTTCCCCACACTGCGCACAATAACAGCAGTGGATTTACCGCTCTCCCCGGTGGATATCGCTTTACAACAGGAACGTTCAATGGTCGTACGCTTTATGGCTACTGGGCCACTTCAACTCCCGATGGAACAACGGGCAATGTGTGGAATAGAAAACTCAACGTGGGCAATTCCAACATTAGCCGAGCTGCCAACAGCAATGTGCAAGGCTACTCCGTCAGATGTATCAAAGATTAATGATCAATAACCCCCACGTCAAAGTCGTTCGTATCCTTGGAGGAATTGGAAACCAGCTGTTCCAGGTGGCTTTCTATTATTGGTTGAAAAAGAAATTCCCTAACCATTCCATCTATTGTGACACACATTACTTCTCCAACTATGGTCTACATGACGGCTACTTGATGTCGCGCGTTTTCCAAATTCAAGTGGAGGAGGCTACTCCCGCTGTATTGAAAAAAATACATGCCGACGAAAGGGCTTTACTCTATCGCATTCGCAGAAAATTGAATATCCCTCAACCTTATTTTTTCGAAGAAAAAGAAGAAAAACGATTTACCTATGGAGACCATTGGATCAATGATCAACACCAATATTTGGAGGGATATTGGCAGTGCTTTCGATACTTAACTGATTTTCCAGAAATCGCGCAGGCCTTTCAGTTTCAACCCTTTGATGACGAAAAAAATATCGCCATTCAAAAACAAATTGACGAACACCCTACCGTTTCTATACATGTCAGACGCGGCGATTATGTCAAACATCCCAAGTACAAAGACATATGTACATTGGACTACTACCACAGCGCCTTCAACTACTTATTAGAACATGAGCCCAATTGTCAAATGTTGGTTTTTTCCGATGAATTGAGTTGGTGCAAAGAGAATTTTAAAAATTATCCTTGCCATTTTATCGACCATAATCGCGGAGCTAATTCGTACAAGGACATGCAACTGATGTCGCTTTGTCAACACCACATTATTGCCAACTCCAGCTTCAGTTGGTGGGGCGCATATCTGGGGAAAAAAGAGGGCATCACCATCGCTCCCAAAAAATGGAAAAACAATATGGAAGGCACAAGAGAACTAATCCCTTCCCATTGGGTACAACTCTAAATTACTCCGTAATCCGATTCCAAAATATCTTGTAAAGCATCATTTCATTCCATGAATAAAAGGTCTGCTGCGTAAAGACCTGTCCCACCCATAAAATACCAAATAAAATCTATCCTTTTCTCTTCATTACAGTTGTTATAATGTACCTTAACTAATAGACTTTACATTTGCCTGATTAATCAAGGATAATCTTCCCTCACTTAATATATATCAATTCATATATTTAGTTTTAACCATGCGCTCACTATTACTCCTCTTGATGGTTTATACAACCACCCTAACCTTTGGGCAAAGATGCGGTGAGGGAATTTTTACCTTCGAAATCATCAATCCAGACAAAGAAAATATCACCGTAACGGTTTATCCCCTGGATAACACTTATGCAAAAGAATTCAAAAACCGCTACTGCTCTGGTGGATGTGAATTGTCTGAAGAGGAAGGAAAAAAATGGAGATCCATTATTCACACCCAACGATCCAATCAAAGAAATGGTTTCTTTCCCTTGTATGAGGAGACTGCTGTGAAAAAAAACAAAGTAGACTTCGTTACCTATGAAATGGCCTTTGAGCCTCGGGTGATTTTATTTGAGGGAGAAAAAACCGGAAAACGATTATTCTTAACGGCCAATATCCATGGGGGCTGTGATTACAGCCGAACCATCAAATGGAATGTTGAGCAGCCTCTATTGGTACCCTATGGTCAGTGAATGGCTTTGAGTCCATCCTCAATCATTTTTTCCAAATGCAATACTTCTTTGGTGTGGTACTTGCCCGTTGCCGGACCATTGAATCCGGTGTGAATGTGAATCACTTTACCTTCGCTATTCACCACAATCATGGTCGGAAAAGCCATTACCTTTTCTAATTGGGGAAACACATTTTGCGCCCTTTCCTTGCCCTTTCCTTCTGCTCTCCCTACATAGGCCTCATAACCGCAATTCAATTGCGCCATTTGCTTTTGTATAACGCGCTTATTTTCTGCAATATCATCGGAGCGCTCAAACGCCACGGGAATGATCTGTAGTCCTTTTGCTCCATATTTCTTATGCATGGCAGCCATCACTTTGCCTTCATCCGTGCAATTGGGACACCAAGTTCCCATAAGCTGAATGATGCTCAAATGTCCTTTCCAATCTGCCGCACCAAAGGTTTTCATTTCACCTTGCAAATCCATAGCAGAAAATGTAAGTACTTCTCCTTCACTGCTCTTCTTCAAGTGAACCAACTCTTCTGGATTTCGCAATTCAAAGGTTAGATCATCCTCTCCTTCCCATTTTTCTGAATAGGTATTGCCACTATAAAATCTTCCATTGATAAAGCTCCCGTATTCATGGGCGATTTCCGCGGTAAAACAAAACAAATGTGCTCCATCCAAACATTGCATTTGAATGTGGTCACCATCCCATTCTCCCTTTAAAAATCGATAATCACCTGTTTCTGTTAAAAAGGTTCCAGTGCAGATGCCATTGGGGTACAAATCAAACAAACCGATGGCGTTGTAAACATCGGGGGTTCCCGGCTCAAATACCACTTTCTGACGCTTTTCAATGACCATATCTTGCTTCAATGATTTTCCTGATTGGGTTGCATCATCTAGACTATTGTAAGGCTGTCTTTGTGCATCAAAATTTACCGGCTTTCCACCCTTCTTAATAAACCAGCCCTTCCAGGCCATATCGCCTTTGTCCGCTGGCCTCCACTCTATCTTTGTATCAAAATAGGGAAAAAGAAAGCCAGGAAATTCCTGGCCTTCTATGCTGTTTAAATAAATCGATTCACCGCCGTTCTCAATGGTCATGCCCAAGGTGTTTTCCCCGTGCTCTATCAACACATCAAAAACCGCATCCACGGAATCATTCAAGTGAAACTTCATTTTCCATGATTCTGTTTGTGCTTGTGTCATCATCGAAAACATGAAAAAAAGAACAGAGAAAATGAATGGTTTCATTAAATATCAAATTTAATTCCTTGTGCCAATGGCAAAGAGGTTGAATAGTTGATGGTGTTGGTTTGACGACGCATGTAATTTCTCCAAGCATCAGATCCACTCTCACGTCCGCCACCGGTCTCTTTTTCTCCACCAAATGCACCACCAATCTCAGCTCCACTGGTTCCAATATTTACGTTTGCAATTCCACAATCAGATCCCTCGCAACTCAAGAAACGCTCTGCTTCTCTCATGTTTAAAGTCATGATAGAAGAGCTCAATCCTTGTACAACGCCGTTTTGCATGGCAATGGCCTCATCCAATGTCTTGTAGGACATTACGTATAAAATGGGCGCAAATGTCTCATGTTGCACGATGGCCATGTCGTTATTGGCTTCAATGATGCAAGGCTTCACATAACATCCTGAAGTGTATTGCTCTCCTTCCAAAACACCGCCTTCTACCAACACTTTTCCACCTTGTGCTTTGGCTTGCTCAATCGCATTCAAGTAATTATTCACTGCATCCTGGTCGATAAGCGGACCCACGTGGTTGTTGGAATCCAAAGGATCACCGATGCGCAATTGCCCATAAGCTTTAACCAAACTCTCTTTGGTGGCCTCGTACAAACTCTCGTGAATAATCAATCGACGAGTGGTTGTGCAACGCTGTCCTGCTGTTCCTACAGCACCAAAAACCATAGCGGGAATACACATTTTTAAATCTGCAGTTTCCGTAACGATGATGGCATTGTTTCCTCCCAATTCCAATAAGCTCTTTCCAAAACGCTCAGCTACTTTTACACCTACTATTCTTCCCATACGGGTAGAACCAGTCGCTGAAATCAATGGAACACGGGTGTCTGTTACCAACCACTCTCCTTCCTGTACTTTTCCTGTGATGATACAAGAAATTCCTTCTGGCAAGTTGTTTTCTTTTGCAACCTCATTCCAAATATTTTGACAAGCCACTGCACATAATGGCGCTTTCTCAGATGCTTTCCAAACGCAAGTATCTCCGCATATCCAGGCCAAAGCCGAATTCCAACTCCATACTGCCACAGGAAAATTAAATGCTGAGATAATTCCCACAACACCCAGTGGATGCCATTGCTCGTACATTCTGTGTCCAGGACGCTCGCTGTGCATGGTCAATCCATACAACTGACGACTCAATCCAACAGCAAAGTCACAGATATCAATCATCTCTTGTACTTCACCCCATCCTTCTTGGAGTGATTTTCCCATTTCATAACTCACCAAACGTCCCAAAGCGTCTTTCTTAGCACGTAATTTTTCGCCAAATTGACGAACAATCTCACCGCGCTTGGGCGCAGGTATCAAACGCCACTCTTGATACGCTTTTTGGGCCGTTAAAATCACTTGCTCATACTCTTCTCTGGTGGTGGATTTCACATCGGCAATGTGCTTTCCATCCACTGGGGAATAAGAAGAAATAACTTCTCCAGATCCCATGAATTTCAATCCTGTTGAAGTTCCGGCGTTTACCGCTTCTAAACCTAAGGTTTTTAAAATCTCTTGCATGTTTTCTTTGATTACTAATCTAATTTTTATCTCTCTTTAAAATCATTGGTGACATCAACTTTCAATCGATCCGGACGATTGGCTACTTCCCACGCGGTGTGAAATACCAACTTGCCAATCTCCGCCATTTTATCAAACATAATTTTTTCAGGATCATCCCCAGGCTTGTGGTAATCCTCATGCACTCCACTGAAATAAAAGATCACAGGAATATTGTGCTTGGCAAAATTATAATGGTCAGAACGGTAATAAAATTGATTGGGATCATTGGGGTCATTGTACGTGTAATCCAAATTCAATTGGGTGTATTTCTTATTGGCTTCTTCTGATATTTGATGCAAATCTGTGCTCAATTTATCTGAACCAATCAAATAAACATACCGTCCATCTTCATGATCGGCATCTTTTCTTCCCACCATGTCCACATTCAAATCGCAAACCGTATTCACCAAAGGATAAATAGGATGATCAGAATACCACTCACTACCCAACAATCCTTTTTCTTCGCCACTTACATGAAGAAATAAAATGCTGCGTTTGGATCCCATTCCTTTGTCCTTGGCGGTTTTAAATGCACGTGCAATTTCCATTACACTCACCGTTCCAGAACCATCATCATCCGCGCCATTGTGAATCTCACCATTGATTACTCCGACGTGATCATAATGTGCACTAATCACAACAATCTCTGCTTTTAATTCGGGATCACTGCCTTCCAAAAAGGCCATTACATTTTCTGAAACCAAATCTTCTCTTTTCACGTGGAAGTTCACTTTCATATTTCCTTTGGCTGGTTTGGATTTCACACGTTTTTTAGAAATGGCCTTTTTCTGCAACACGCTGTACGCGGGTAATCCAAAAGCCTTGCACATTTTATCCGCCATTCTTGAAGAGCAATGAAGATAAGGAATGCGCAAATCCTCTTCGTCTTCTGATCCTGTACGATCCAAGGTCATTCTGGGAATCTGTAAGTAATACTTTACTCTGCCCATGTATTGATCAAAGTTTTGATCAATTTGAATGAACAGGCTCACTCCTTTTTCAATGGCCGTTTTTCTTTTCAATTCACGATCAAAAGTCCACTCAGAAAAAGTCTCTGTTCCCGTAATTAAACTTTTTCCTTTTTTGACTGGTTCTCCTGATAAACAAACAATTACTTTACCCTTGACGTCAACACTTTTGTAATCATCCCAATTTTCATCACTGATACCATAGCCCACAAATACTACTTCTTTTACATCGATAGACTGGGTTTTATCGGCACTGAAAAAATAAAAATCTTGAATAAAATTCAAGGTCTCTGGTTGTGCATCCGCGCAAGAAGAAATTTGAACCGTTGAAGCTAAAAAACTCAAACGTTTCAATGGGAAAATTTGCCTTTGGGTTGGAATTCCTATTTGGGCGTAATAATCATCCAAATATTGCGCTGCTTTGCGTTGTCCCTCCATTCCTGTTTCTCTGCCTTCGTAAGCATCTGAAGCCAGAATATACAAATGCTTTTTCAGTTCTTGAACAGAGATATTTTGACCAAAAGTTTCAGCTGTATTTTTTTGAGACCAAGAAATCCATGGGGTAAATACAACCAAAAAAATCAATACTCTTTTCATTACATGCAGATTTTGTTGACACGATTTTGATGGCGTCCTCCCTCAAATTCAGTCGTTAAAAAGGCGGATACAATTTCTTTAGCTTCCTCCAAGGAAATAAAACGAGCCGGAATACAAACAATATTGGCATCGTTGTGTAGTCGAGCCAAAGATGAAATTTCTTTCGTCCAACACAAAGCGGCTCTGATTCCTGCATGTTTATTAGCTGTAATACAAACTCCATTTGCAGAACCGCACAAGAGAATTCCTAAACTATCTTCGCTCTCAACTTTTTGAGCTACTGTATGCGCATAGTCTGGATAATCTACACTGCTTTCTGAATGACAACCTTCATCAATACATTCATGACTTTGTTCAACCAACCAAGCTTTCAATTGCTCTTTCATAGCGAAACCCGCGTGATCACTTCCTATAATAATTTTCATTCTCCAAAAGTACAATTTCTTTTATCTACATTTTTGTTTTTTGGATTGTTAATAGCTGTTGAAAACCTTGCAAAAGTTTATTTGTTTTCGTTCGACGTCCAAGGTCTTACATTCATAGTTGGTTTATTCCAAATTTATTTTTTGTTACTTGTTCACATTGGATTTCAGTTTTCAAGTCCATTATCAACATCGCCTGTCATCGTTTATTTTTCAACGCTGGGGTTATATGTTCATTTATGGATAAACCCTTTACTTGACATGAATTTCAAGGTTTTAAACCTTTTAAAACTTGTTAATAAACCCGATGAAATTGTGAATTACCAATTTTACAAACTTCATTTAAACTTTTTACCAACGGTATGAACAGCTCTATATATCCTAAATCTCTTTTTTTAAAAAAGAAATTATTTATTGTTTTAGAGTATTCATGTGTGAAAAGAATATTTCAATTTTCTTTTTTATTTGTTTTTATGCTTTCTTCTTTTGAGGGAGAAGCCCAAAAGGAATACAAAAAGTTTTATCATAAGAATGGGATGATATCCAGTGAAGGGTGGTTTATCAATGGTCAACCGGATGGCTTTTGGAAGACGTATAACGAAAAGGGGATTATGATTAGTTCCGGTAAACGTTTCAACGGAGTTATCGATTCCACGTGGAAGTTTTTTGATCCTTCGGGTAGGATAGAAAAGGAGATCAATTATTTATTGGGCAAAAAGAATGGTTTGGAAATCACCTACGATACCTTGGGTAGCAAATTGGAATCTATGGCCTATGTCAATAACCAAAGGGAAGGAATGAAGACTATTTATTATTCCAATGGCAAGGTGCACTGGTTGATTCCTTTTATTTCCAACAAGGAAGAAGGTAAGGCCAAGGAATACTCTTCTGAAGGATTGCTGATGGGGATTACAAAGTATACTTTGGGTTTTGTGAGCAGTGTAGATCGATTCAATCGGTACAATCGCAATGGAGAAAAAGAGGGAATGTGGAAGGAGTTTTTTCCTGAAACGGAATTGGTATTCAGGGATGGAAATTATTCTTCTGGAAAGCGAAATGGATTGTTTCAATATTACGATAAAAAGGGAATTGTTATTAGAACAGAGACCTATGACAATGATATCTTGGTTACGGATGATGGGGGAGTAGGTAACCTTACTTTCAAAGTGGATACAGTATCAGAGGGGGTGATTGCAAGAGGAGGTTATTCTGGTAATCTAAAGCAGGGTGTTTTTCATGTGGAACGTACTTCGGGAGAGAAGATAATTAATCAAGTTTTTCAAATGGGAAAAATGGTGGCAGAAGGAAAGTTGGACAATGATGGAATGCGACAAGGGATTTGGAAGGAGTACTTTCTTTCAGGAGAGTTAAAGGCAGAGGGAGAATACAAGGATAATCAAAGAGTGGGTGAATGGAAGTATTTTGAGCCTACTGGTAAGATTGAGTTGGTAGGAAAATATTGGAAGGGTATTCCAGATGGCGAGTGGATTTGGTATTATGATAACAGAAGCGTCCACAGAAAGGAGTCATT
>Ga0194116_10004450_pt1 | contig 16059 bp, 6 predicted proteins | sample TA2MahsurfametaG_4_FD_148617 | JGI IMG/M metagenome (GOLD analysis project Ga0194116, IMG submission 148617) | Freshwater microbial communities from Lake Tanganyika, Tanzania - TA2015008 Mahale S9 surface | ecosystem: Environmental > Aquatic > Freshwater > Lake | place: Tanzania: Lake Tanganyika...
TCCCCATGATATATTTATTCGTTAAAAATTGTATTTTACTTTATATGATTATTCAAAGGAGAATTTTTTTATTCTTTATTACTTGAGGATTTTTAAAATGGGTTTAACTGATAATATTTTAATTGCCATTATTATTCGATAAAAATTTAATAATTTGTTATTTTTTTAATTAAATTGTATCAATTTTCAGAGATGTGCTTTTGTTTGATTATTCAAATTAAATTCTTAATTTTAAATGGCTTAAAGTATTTGCAATTGATTTTTTCTTATAAAAAATTTCAATTTTTGGAGAATGACTTTTATTCATTTAAAACATAATTATAGAAAATACAAATAAAAGACTTTGGTATATAATTTTTAATTACCATTTATAAATTTCATTAATTAATTCCTAAAATATTCAATTCATACTCTAAAAATCATCATATTTGAGAATACAATCAATACAGGGACTTAAATAAATATTTAAAAATAAATGGATTATAAAGGAAAAATGCAATTTTTAATCAAATAAATAAAAAAATCAAAATTTTCTTTTTTAATGTTCATTTGATTTCTCATACGAATATTAATAAACTATAATATAACATGAAGATATATATTAATTAAATTAAAAAATGAATACAAAAAAGCGGAAAGAGCATGCTGTTAACAATTCTATTAATATGAAATACAGAAAAATAAATAATCAAGTTCAAATTAAAAAAACTAATCCAGATGATTGTAGTAAAAAATTCAAACTTTCGAGATTTGATCATCTAGACTCAGATTTTTCGCTTTCTGGATCACAACGCGAATGTAAAAAAATTGAAGATTCATTAGTAAATATTAAGAAGAAAAAATGGCAAATAAACAATAAAGAACTTTTAGGAAGAAAAAAAAAGAAACCTAAATCTAGTGTTCAAAGTTTTGAAAATAATCTTAATAAGAATTTTAAAGAAAGTGAACTCATGAAAAAAGATGAATACAATGAAATTCTATCAAATTTCCGAGACGAATTATTTGAAATAATTCCTGAAAAAAAGATACAAAACAAAATCAATGATACAAATGAAAATTCCAAAAAATTCATAAATTTTATAGATAAAAGTGATAAAATTGATAATAAAGAAAATAAAATTTTATGTGAAAAAATAGGAAACTTCGAAGACAACTATTTCCAAACTATAAATACATCTACTATAACCAAGAAATTTTCCGACCAAAAAAATGAAAAATATGGTTTAAATGATTTTGATAAAATTAATATACATGGAAAAAATAAGTCAAAGCTAAATACTTTTGATCATGCTTCAATTTTCTCTGATGTGGATGCCAATAAATCTATAAATAAATTAAATTATGATAGGGATATACCAGAGAGTAACTTCAAATCAGAATATAATTATAAAGAAAAGGGAAAAAATCAGTTTTGTTACAGTAACGATCTTAGGAAAAATTTCTTTAATCAAAACTTATTAATAATGTGCAAAAATTTTTTTAATTATCTCAAGCCAGAAAATAATAAACACTGTAAAATGATAGATTCGATCCTTCTCAATAATACTGATTTTGATATTAATTCTAATAAAAATTTTTATAAAATCTTAAAAGAAAAATATTCAGAAATTTACACCGTTGTAGATAATGATAATAAATTTTTTTCAGATTTATCTAAAGATAAATTGCTGATCGAAGATGATAAGAGTATTTTTTATTCTTACTTATTAAAGAATATTAATGACTTTCATCTATATAATATAACAAGTCCTAAAATATTTGAGATTTTTCAAGAGTTTAATAGAAATTTTAATTTCAAAGATGAAGAAGATCAAGATTCTAATAACTCGAAAGACGGTGATTTTCATTTGTTAAAAAGCTCTTATAATAAAAATTTTAACTATAGATTAAATAGCACTGCTTTTAATTTAAAAAGGAAATTAAAAAAGAAACATTTGAAGAAAAAGAAAAAAGATTATACTATGATTGAAATAGATAAAAATGAAAAAGATGAAGATTTAAGAGTAAATATTACATTAAATAATTCAAATCTTTCTTTGGAAGAAGACTATGCTAATGATAATAATACAAATCTTGTGAATTTCAATCAATGTAAATGTAATTTAAACATAGAAAACCATATGAACTCATCTGAAACCTCTTATGATGAAAAAAAAGAAATGGGAGGGATTTTTTCTTTTTCGGAATATTCTTCAAGTAAAGTAAGTGATAATGAAAACCAAGAAAATAATAAATTCATTGAAGATGATTTTTGCTTTACAAATCTAAATTGGAAAGAATTAGAAAAAAAAGAAAATATACAGAATGATAATTCAATTGAAAATAATTCGCTATTTGAAGAAAAGGAATCAAAACTGTCAAATGAAGATATAAATTACCAGAATAACAATAAAAAAAAAAATTATTTATCTAATGAAAAAGATTTAAATAAAATGATTGCAACAGTAGAAAATAAAAAAATTTTGGAGAATAAATTTGAATTCATTAATGAAAAAACCAAAAATATTCCAGCCATTTTGAATGAAAATATGTTTTGTTTTCCTTTTCACGAAAAATTTATTAGTTTAGAAAATCTTGAACAAGAGATGAAAATTTCTTTTAAAAAGGAAATAAATGAAAACTCTATTAATTTAATAAATGAGGATTCAAATAAGATTAAGACTCCAAATGACAAAGAAAAAATTGAAAATAAAGTTACATTAGAAATGTTTTCCAAAATCCACAATGAACAGAAAGATGACTTAAACAATAGAGATTTGAAGCCAAGTTTAGATAAATTAAAAGAAGAAGGTTTGGATTCATATATCTCAAGTACCAATTTTATTGAAAATTATAAATCGAAAAAGAAAATGAATGGATTAAATAATATCTCTCTTGAAAATGAAAGCTTACTAATTAAAGCTTCAAATATTGATTTAAAAAATGATTTAGACTATTCAAAAGACAATATTGATTTTCAGATAGATATTGAAAATGACATAGAATTAGGAATCCAAAACAACTCGAATCTTATAAGAATAGAAATTGATGAAGATACTAAAATTCTTATTCAAAAAAATTTTAGAAGAGAAAATGAGAAACAGGAAAACAAGAATATATCCACAAAAATTATACGAAATAATCAAAGCGATCAAGATTATAAACAATGTAACATTAGAAATAGATATAAAGATTTACATGAAAATTCTTTGGAAGGCATAAATAATAAACTTAAAAAAATGTATGAAAAAGAAGAACAATCAAAATATAAAAGTAAAAATTCTTCTATTCATTACAATAAATCTTATTCAGAAAATGATAAGGAAGTTTACCCTGAAAAAAACAATATCATAAAAATTGCAAAATCAGATATAATTTGTAGTTTATCTTCCTATCCGTTAAAAGATAAAATTGTTCATAATGGTAATTTATCGATTAATAGAAAGGAAAAATTAACTTATAGAAAGTTATTAATAAAAAAATTGAATTTTTTAAAGAAAAAAAAAAATAAGCAAGAAATAGATTTTAAAATTTTACAAGACTCGGATATTCTCAAGTCGTTAATTTATGTTGTTAACAGAAAATTTATCAGCAGATACAACCAAAAAGATCCCAAACTTGAAAAATCATTAATGTATTTGAAAGAAAATTTAGAAAAATTAAAACTGAAAAATTTGAAAATTTCTATTAATAAAAAATATAAAGAAGATGTTGGAAGCGAATTAAATGGATTCTTAAATATATCTGAAAACAAAAAATATATAGATATGCAGTTCTCAAATTTGAAGAAATTTCTTTTAAACAAATCAATTGAAGATAAATTCACATTATTAAATATGAATAATAATTTTAGAAATTCGCTTAATTTAAATAAGTATTTTTTTCAAAAAAATGTGAACAACAGCCTTAAATTTAAGAATAGAGAAAATTCAATTTCATATCCAGAAAATGAAACAGAAGAATTTAATTTGGATGAAATTTTCTGCTTAAATAAAGAAAATTTAAATATCGAAATTAATTTAAATAGAAATGAAAAAGAAGAAGTTTTAAAAAAAGATTCAACAATTGAAAATGATATTGAAGATATGAAGCAGACTGAAGAAATTCAGTTGCGAAATATAAATCAAAATGAATATTTTAAAAAAAAAAATAATAATAAAATTTTAATTCCAGTTGACTTCAAATTTGATAAAGAAAATATAAACTCGAAGAATTTAGAAGATAAAATTAAATATTTTTTGCAAAATTTGGATAACTTATCATTCTTAACTGAAAAAGCAACAAAGACTGACTCAAATACTGCTGCTTTTGTTGATTTATTCAAAATTTTTTATTGTCTAGATGATATTAGTGAGGAAAAAAATTATGAAATATTTGCAAAGAATTTCAGCTATGATAATTTTATACACAATAAAGGTATAGCAAACCAGTTTGTAGAGGAAATCAAAAAATTTACTACAAAATGTAGGAAATATAGTTCCAAAAAATCAGATCACAAAACAAATAATATTCAAATTTCAAAATCAAAAAATAAAAAAATTAAAAATTCATGTATGAAAAAGTTTTCTAGTATAAGAGTTCATAAAAAAGGAAACATAGCTGTCGATTTCCAAGATGATAAAAACGACAAAATATACAACCAAATAAAAGACGATAATCAGCCAAATTCTAAAAATTTTGAGGAAGTTTTTATTCATAAAAAAAATGAGAATATGAAAGATTTAGATTTATTTAATAAAGAGAAAAATGATTCAACTGAAACTAATGAAGATGATGATGTTAACACAGCTTGTGATAATAAAGGTTTTTCTATGGCCTTTAATAATGATTTTAACAAAAATAAAAATATTATTGAAGATATAAATAAAAATAACTTCCTCAAAAAAGAAAATAATTGTAAAGAGAAAGATAATTTTGAAGAAAATTCCAATAAAAAAACGTCATTTATAATATTAAAAACACCTGATAGAAATGTTAAACATTTTGAAAATTATTTCAAAAATGAAAAAGAAGAAATTTCATATAATAATTCTTCAACCGATCAGAACAATAATAATATTTTTCTAGAAAATGAATTGATTGGCATAAAAAAATATTTAATAAAAAAAAAGGAAAAATATTTAAATGAAGAACATTTCAATAAAAACAATAGAAAAATTAAAGAGCAAAATTCAAAGACTTTAGTAAAAAAAAATATATTTGATTCATTCAAAGATTTTTCGGATTATAAAAATTCTGAAGAAAAGAGTATTGAAAAAAAATGTGATATAAAAACAAAAATAAAAGAAAATTTATTAATTGATAAAAATAATAATTTGCAAGAAACAAATAGCAGTTCTAGAATTAAAATTCAGTACGATAACATTATAAAAATCGACACTGAGATGCTAAATAATTTAAACTATTTTAATAAAAATGAATATATAGATATAATTAATCCAAATAAAAAAATATTAGCAAGAAAGGAAAAAAAAAAGAGATTAATCAATCAATTTAATATTGAAAGTATCGTGGATAAAGTAAATAGTATAAAATGTAAAAATAAAAAAAAGGCCAATGAGAAAATATTTAGTAATGATAACTTACAAGACAGGAAAGATTTTAATTTACATTTAGAAAATAATATTTTTCATAAAAATACAAATTCTATTAATGAATTTAATAAAGAAATGAATAATGATTTAAACTTCTTCAAGAAAGAAAACAATTTTTCTTTTAAATCAAATGAAAATTTAAAGCTTATTGATAAAAATTACAATAAAAATGACGAGATTTCAAAGTTTGAAATAATCGGACTCTCAAAAGAAATCAAGAAGAAAAAAGAAAAATTGAAACTTAACCAAAACATTTTTATGAATTCTGAATTTGATAGAAAGTTAAATAAAGAACATGAAAATGAATTCAGTAATTCTAACAAGTTTCCAAAAAAAATAAATTACAAAAATGATTTAAAATTCCAATCCTATTTTCAAAAAGAAAAACAAGAAGAAATAATAGAAAACAATAGTGCATTTCAAAACTACAACGAGACATATTACGGATTTCAAAAGAAAAAAAATTTTGAAAACTTGAATAACAATGACAATTTCCTCAATGAGTTTAATAAATTTAATTTGAAAGCAAAGTTTGATAATTCAATAAATAATGCAAAAAGCAATTTAAATTTTGAAAAACCTATTACCTCTTTATTAAGTCATTCAGGTAATGTTTCAGATCCAATAAATCTCAAAGAAAAAAAAATTGAGAAGTTAAATCTCTTTTTTACAAATGATCAATCAATCAAATCTAATGATAGTAAAGTCATAAACAATTTCAATACTGATTTCATAAAATCAAACAATTCTTTTGATTTCGTACAAAAAAATTTAAAAATTCCAAATATGAATTTAAATTTAAATTTTAATTTAAACGTTAATCTGAATGTTAATTTAAAGTCAAACAATGAGAAAGATAAAAATTCCGAAAATTTGGAATCATTTCAATATCCAAATGAATCTAGCTTTAAAAATGAAGATCAAAATAATAAAGGATCAGCAACTGGTAAAAATGTGAATTCTAACAATTTTACAAATATTTTTAATAATAATACCACTAATAATTTTATTTTCACCTCAGTTAATGATACTTCCAAAGAAAAAAAGTCTAAAATTAAAAATCATTATTTTAATCATATAAAGAATCAGATCGATATTAATGAAAAATCTGATTTAAAAAATAAATCAAATATTTTAAAAATTCTTGAGAAAAAAAGCAATATCACATTTGGGTCTGATTTTCTAACTAATAGTAAATTCAAGCTCAATCATTCATGGGAGAAACAGCAATCTCTGCTAGGGCTAAAAAGAAATAACGATAGTAGATCAGAAAATAAATCCTATTCGGGAGATAATTATTTGAATAAAAAAATCATAAATTCTAAAAATCTAATAGGCCAATCCGATTTAGCATTGAAAGAAACAGCAAATAAATATATAAATTTTCCAAATTATAATAATCCTAAGAATTCTTCACTTTTTAATTTAAATAATTTTGATAATAATAAAAAAATTAATAAAAATAAAATTTCAAACTTTGATTCACAGAATTTCTTTAAATCTAATAATTTATCAGAATCTGCAAAAAATCATTATTATGAAAATAATTCAGTTAATCATTTTGATAGTTATATTAACAATAAAAATTACAAAGACAATTTTAATAATAAAGAATTTAAAAATTTTAGAATAAAGGATGAAATTGACAGTTTCGATGATAATTTAAATTCAAGATTATTTACCAAATCTAGCTCCAATAAAATAGAAGGAATAAATGTAAAAGACAATACTTATATCCAAATTTCTACATCTAAAAACGAAAAAAATAAAAATTGCTTATTTAAACAAAGTGAATTATTAAACGAAAATTGTGAAAAAAATGGAACACTTACTGATAGCCTCTCTTCTGATAATGAAGGAGACATTAAGAATAAAAACATATTTAACATTCGAAATAATGGAGCCAAAGAAATTTTAAATAAAAATTTATTTGTATGTAAAAATGAAGGTGTTAAAAATTTTACTGAAAATGGACTCCAAATAATCCAAGAAAAAAAAGAAATAAATAAGGATTTTATATCTGAAAAATTTTTTAAAAATTCTATTTTAGATATCAATAATAATCCCTCATGTATATTAAAGATTTCTGATTTATCAAAGCAAAATAACAATAATTATATAAATATCAACAAAGACAATATTCTTAATAAAAATAATCCGTTTACAAATTTAATTATCAATAAAAAATTTTCAGAGGATAATACTAATTCTTACTCTTATAATAATAAAAATTTAACAAATATTGTAAAATTTATTCCGAAAAATCTAGAAAAATCTATCAAATCAAACACCCTTATAAATAATGATGATATCAATTTATTTTTAAATAAAGATTCAAATAAATATAGTTTAAATATTACCAATAGTAATAATAAAAATAATCAAATCCTTGAAAAAATTAATAGATCAAGTTCTGATCTTTCTCAATCAAGCGATCGAATAGTTTATAATAATAATATTTTTAATAAAATCCAATACAGCAACAACAATAATGTAAATATTATTCAAAACACAAATAGCATTTTATGTAAAGAAAATTCCTTTATTTTTTCTGGAAAAAACTATAACAATAATGCTGAAATTATAAATAGTTTAAAAAAAGCTGAAAATTCTGAAACCAATGAACTCTTCAAAAATTATAAAAATACAAACAACTTTAATTCATGCTCATTAAATAATAACAAAAATAACAATTTTCAAGATTCAAATAAATTTTTATTTAGGAACAACTTAAATTCAGGTGATAAAAAGAACATAAATTCAAATATAGATACAATTTATAATAATATAAATAATAAAAAAACCAACAACACAATTTCAGGGAATTTAAGTAATTATGATACAAAAATTCAAAGCCCATTAAAAAAAGATGATGAAAAAGATAAAAAATTATCTGAATTCAATCTAGATGATTTTTTTGTTTATCATGATTAATTAATTAAAAACCATATCGAGTAGTAAGAAGCGGAGTAGGCTAAATATAAATAATAAACCCTTCAAAGTATTTCAATGATTTTATTATTGATTTGTTTTAATTTATAAATAAATTATTTTTTTATATAAAAGCATAAACCTAGATTATATCGTAAAAATTTACAATAAAGATGATTGTAAAAAATTATAGAAACAATTATATTAAGCTACTAAATTATAATGATAAGGCTATTACAAATTTATATAATAAAGCATTATTAGGATGCATAAAAATCTCTAAATATTAGAATAAATATAACTTATATAATTTAAAAACTTTATAAACAAAATAAATCGTATCTCTTATAAAAAAAATATACTTAACTTTAGGAAAAGAAAATTAAATACATTTAGAATATTTTTAAATATTTCTTAAGAAAACATGAGTGAAAATTTAGTTTCAATAAATTCATCAATACAAAAATAAAAAAAACTGTATTTGTTATATTTACTACAATCATATATAAATAATTTTAATATAAAAAAATAAGTAAATTTTTAATTTTTCGAATAAAATAATTTTTAAATAATAAAAAATAATAAAAATGTTTTATTTAAAAATGCAAAATTCAACTTTTTCTTGATCAATAATTAAATTAACTAAACAGATGATTGGGATCTAGGAAATTATGACGTTTTTTTCCTATATCTTATAATAGTAAAAGATATCATACTATTGTTTGAAAGATTTTTCGCATTACATATAATTTTCAATGTAAGAGATTTATTTAAATTTTCTAAATTTTTCGATTCAGAAAAATGTTTTATTTTTTTCGAAATAAGTTATTTAGAGTTTAAATTATAGTTTTTTTTCTATTTTCATATAATCTTAGATTTAGAGTATAAAAAACTGGAAAATTAATAATTGATATAAAAATTATTATTAATAAAAAATTAAATATTTAATTTCTCAAATATTAAATTATAAAATTCTTTTTATAATTTTAGATTTCAATTAAGAATAACTTTTTATTAAAATAAATTATTTAAGAATTTAAAGAAAAAAGAATTATTACTATTTAAAATTAATATTTAACTCTTATATATCAATTCTCAGGAATATTTTATTTTAAAATCCTATTAAAAATTAAGTTTAATAAATATATAAAAAATAGCATTCATAAAAAATAAAAGTTTATAATTTTATGTTTTTAAAATTTTAAATATGAGAAAATCAATTTACTAAAAATTCAAAGAAGATTACTTTTGGATTTATTACATATAAAATATTATCAGATAAATTCAACCTTCTTGTTTTATGTTTTAATTATTCTTCTCAAAAATTTTAGATTATCTTAAACATTTTTCATTTCTTAACTCAATTTCATTTCAGCTTTTTTTAAATAAAATAATAAGAAAATTTAACAAAATAACAAGAATTTAAGTTAATAAATTCATTATGAATCAAAGAAAAGATAAAATTTCATTTGGCAATAATTATAGTGAATCTGAATCTGATAATATTGAATCAGATGAAGATGGAGCTTCTCACAAAGAAAGATTTTATCAAACGAAAGGAAGAACTAAAGTTAGGCAAAGACAAGAAAATTCTTTAGGTGAACTAACAAAAAATTTCGTTTATCAAATCAAGGAAAACAGCACAAGAGAAATTGATATCAATGAACTTGTACAAAAATTAGGTGTTAAAAAACGAAGAATTTATGATATAACTAATGTTTTGGAAGGTAATTTTTATTTTATGGCAGTTTTATCTTAAATTTTAAATTTTTGAGTTTAATTATTAACATGAAATTTTTCGAATACCTTTTTTTTACCTTTTTGATTAAATCTTAATTTTTATTTGAATTGATTAAATAAAAATTTTTCTTCCTTTTTTAAAAAATAAAATGAAAAATAAAATACGTAAAGATTTAAAAAACAATTCAAGGTTCAGTTTTTATCATAGTTCTTCTCCTAATCTTTTTTTATACAAAAATTTCTTAATTTGTAATCAGCCTGGATTTAACGATTAATTTATATTTTCAAAATAAATATAATTTATTTTAATAAATAAATATTTTTCTTATTTTATTCAAATTTGAATAAAAATTTTATTTTGAAACTAAATAAAAATATGTTTCAATTCTTCACAAAACTTTATAATTTTATCTTAAAAATTAGCTATTTTGATAGAAAAATTTACTCCAAATTTTTTTAAATCAAGTATAATCTTTCTTTTTTGATTCACATATAATAGGCTCTTTTTAAAAGAAAAAACAAAGCTAAAAGCAATGGTTTATTTAAAAAGAATTTATAATTAATATAAGAATAAGATATTTTATTCATGTTAACTTTTATTCACAAAATCGCTATTTGCGTAATATATTTTATTCTTAAAATAGTAATTCTTAATCATAAAAAATCACATCTTGCAAAATTTCCATTTTGAAATTTTTTATAAAATTATTTATATATTTAACTAACATCTTTGAATTACATAAATTTTTGATAAAATTACTTAACTTTCTAATCAGAAATTGATCTAGGCTAATTATTCCAAGCAGATTTTTTATTTATATTTGAATGTAATATAAAAAATTCGAAATTAAAATTTTTGGCGGGATGAAAATTAAATTTTTAACTTGTTCTAAAATAATCTCAAAAATTTTATTATTGTTTAAAACTGTAATTTTTAAATTCGTTAAAAACAATTTACTTTAAATTTTAATCATAATTTTTTATTAATTTCAAATTGTTTGTGAAACCAAACATAGGTATTGGATACATCAGGAAAAAAGGGAAAAATAAGATTGAATGGTTATATGAAGATTTACATGATGAAACCTCTATAGATGAAGATGAGGAAATAAAACAACTTCAATTGGAAATAGATCATTTGAATCATGAAGAGATTAAAATAAATCAATCTTTGATTGATGCAAAGAGAAAATTCGAAAAAGTTACTGAAAATGAAGATTATGCCAAATTAGGATATGTGACATTTGAAGACATAAAAACATTAACAGATGGAAGTGATGTAAATTTAATTGCAATTAAAGCTCCGCCTAATACATCTTTGGATATACCCGATCCAGAGCAAATAGCAAATATCCACAAAGAAGTTTTAAAAGTAAATCAAATTTAAGAACTTTACAAAATAAAAAAACATTATTTTTATTACTAGCGAATTATTCTCGCATATCATTTTAAGATTTTTACGAAAATTTATAAAGAAACTTTGATAAAGGTTATAAAACCTTATCCTATTATATTTTCATATAAAAAAATTAGTTTCTTTTTATTTCTAAAAATTTATCTCAAATTAAATTTTCCAAAAATGACATTTTTAAATTTTTAAGAAACTTATTTATTTTGTTCGTTTTTTTCTATTCTGCTTTTAATATTTCTTTAAATAAATTTATATAATATTTTTCTTTTGTTGAAAAATTAGAATATTGAAGATAAAATACAAGAATATGATGAAGGCTTATTACAAAGCCTATCAAATAAATACCAATTATTTCTTGATTCGCCAAATGGTGAAATAAACGTATTTTTGGTTCTTGGCAATAATGACGACAATATAAATAATGATTATTCAAATTCGATTGAAACACCAATATCTAGAAGTGATTTAAATTATGATTCTATATTAACAGGCAATAGTAATAATAATATTATTGACACCCATTTTAATGAAAATCTTTTGCATAAAAAACTATCAAAACAGAATGTAAATACAAATATGGAGATCGAAGAAGAAGAATTAAGCAATATAGTCATTTGAAAAAAAATTCTATTAGAAATATAATATTGCAGAATCTTTACAAAGATTAATTATCCAACTTAATCAAAATTAAAGACTTTTTCTTGAGGACAAAAAATTCTTGATCTAAACTTATTGATTTTAATGTTAATATAATTTTTCCTTTACCAATTAAATTTAAATTAAATAAATATTAATATTAAATATCGTTTTAGATGATGCAATTGTTACCTAAATATGTTGCTTAAATTGGTAAATTTTGGAATAAAAACTTTAGAAATATCGGATTATCAATTTGTAATAATCATAAAATTTTATTAAGAGTAAATTTTGTAAATAACTTTGAAGTATTAACAGTGATTATTTATTCTGTTAAATTTAAGAGATTGGAGATTTTATTTATTTTGATGATAATTATTATGAACAAATTATTAACTTAGTTTAAATATTTTAAATTAAAAAAACATTATGATTATTTATTGATTTATAAAAAATACCCTTCCTTAAAAGAATAAATTGATATTCAAAAATAAATTCTACTATGAGAAAGCAGAATTTTATTGGAAAGCCGATCCTATATATTAAATTTGAATTAATTGTCATTTCAATCTCAGTTCTAAAATGATTAAATTAAAATCTACGGAAATTCATTTATTTTATTTAGCAATTAAAAAATCTTTAAAAGTTTATTAATTTCAAAAAATACAAATTTTTATTTATATAGAAAAATGAATAAAATACAAATGTAAAAAAATCCATTTTATCATAATAAAAAGAATTTATATATATTACTTCCAAAACTGTTTTCTTTTTTTTTTTACTTTAGATAGATATGATAAAAGTCTATTAAAATTTAATTATATTCTATCAAAATATCCTTTGATAATAAAATGCAAAAATATATCAAATTGAATTTTTTTTGTTAATTCAATTTTAATTGCTAAATGAAGTTTAATGTTGATTTTTCAATTAAGTTCTTCTTGTTGATTATTTTATTAATTGCAACTTATACAAATTCAGCAAGTTTTGGATTGTTGAAGAAAGGAATGAAAAACCTAAAACATAAAGATAATCCTCCAACTGTAACTCTTTCAGAATCACAAAGTAGTTCTACTCAAGTGACTACAGAATCGAATTCAAATTATAGTGAAACTGATTTATTTTCTGAGAAAATTGAGGAAAACACTAAAAAAATCAATGAATACCTCGCAACACCAATTCATTTCCAGGGTTGGGTTAAATATTTACATTATAATAGATTCAATACAAATAACCCAAAAAACTTTTATAAAAATACACAGTTTGATATTCAAAACAGATCTCCAGCTAATGGTCTGGCTGGAAATGATTCAGTATTATTAATTAATCAAAAAATAAATAATATTTCTTTAAAAAATAAAAGTTCTTAAAGTCATATAAACTAAATTTTTTTCATCCAATCGTAAATCAATTAAATTAGAATGGAGTTCCATACCAAATACCTACCGAATTACACTTCTTCGCTATAGTTTATAGTAATTCAATAAATTTCTTTAGTTCAAGAAATAGAAATGTAAGCTAAAACATTTTCATTTGATTTTTCTAAATACAATTTTTTCACAACATTTTGGAATTTTTGATGATTAAAAAGCAAGGCTATAAAATTTGAAATTTTTTTTTCATTAATATGTCCGTCTTATGAATCGAAATTAGAAATTTTATAAATTAAATTTAGAAAAATTTTAAATATTTTTTTAAATTTTAATAATTATATTCAAAAAAATTAGGGAGGATTTACTAATATTATTGATACTCTAAATTTCGATTATATTAATCCTATTCCAGATAAATTCCAAAAAAGTGGAGGAATAACAGACGCTGGTAAATTTAATGAAGGGTATTGCTTTAAAATTAGTACAAGACTTCCAAATACTCACTTCATTCAGACTAAAGAAAAAATCCAACCAAGTGAAAGTGAGTCAATAAAAGAAAAATGGGTAATCTGTACAGATGAGGAGAAAATTAAAAATTCCTTAATGGAAAAACTTATTAATTTAAAGCTAATTCACCAACATTCTAAAAATATTTATATAGATTTCGAAAAGTCAAACGGCTCAAATAGGTCTGAAAGTGAAAAATTAACTGTGTCATATAAAGCAATGAAAGGAAAAATTGGTGCGATATATGAGCCTGCTCAAAATCCCAATGATTGCTATATGGTGATTCTTAATCCTTGGACAGCTTGCAGCTTAGCCTGTGGAGGAGGAAAATCCTATCTTCAACTTATGAAAATTGAAGCTAAAAATGGAGGGAAAGATTGTAAAACAAAAGAAACAGTTTTAAATCGTGATTGCAACGTTCAACCTTGTCCTAAAGCAATTAAAATATCAAGTTTAATACAACCAAAAGAATCGAACTCCTATGCGAAAAGTATTACAGTAAAAATCATGCCAATTAGCAACAGACCAGAAAGATATGAAAAATGTCATTTAAAAGAAACTGACGCTTTGATGGAAAAAAATGATGACTCAACTAAAGATATGCCTATCAAACCGTTGATCCCAGTTAGATTAGTAATGAATGAAAAAACACTTACTGCTTATTTAAATGATGATTTAACAAATCTCGCTGTTACTTATTTATTGGAACAATCTGATTTAATACCTAAAGGTGATAATAAATGTTTTGTCATTCAAAATAACATAAAGAGCAATAAATTCTGCATATTAGATAGTGTTAAAGGAAGTTTCGTTGATGAATGGTCTTATGATTTTAATTTATTTAAAATTCAATGTAGCAAAAACCGTCCAAAATCTAATGTGGTTTTCACTGAAAAACAAAAATTGGAAGAAGAATTTAAAAATAAAGTTGAACATCTTAAGATAGAAGTAGTTCAAGAAAAGTCTGAACAGATGAAAAAGCAAGTTCAAGTAAATGAGAAGCAGAAATTAGTTTCTAAAGTTGATGATTATAGGAAGATATCAATAAATGCTATTGAAAAGGAAATGCGCTTAGAAGATTTATTGGAGAAAGAAGAAGAGAATCGAGAAGAATCTGAAACACATACTTTAGAGACTCAAATAGAAAAAGAAATGAAAAAAGAAGAATGTTTGAATAAATCAATAAAACAAAAGGAAATTGAAAACCAATTTAATGTTGCTAAAGCTCAGGCACAGAGGGCTATCCAACAAATTGCAAAAACAACGCAAACTCAAATTTCCAAACAAAGAACCTTAATTGCAAAAAAATTAATCGAGATGAGACAAAAACAATCCAGAAAAAAGGCTGAACTAACAAATCATATATTCACAATTAGAACTCAAATTGCTCAAAAACTTCAGAAAATTAATAAATATGGAAGTGATGTGCATTGTACTAATTATAATGAAAAGGTAGTTTATTGCAATAAGAATTTTCCAGATAATTATTTTAAATATCAAGAATGCTTGAGTAATGATACTTTCTGTTATATTTGTTGTGAAAATGAATTTGGAGATATGCATATTTTGCAAAGAGATGATTGCTATAATAAATGCGATACCACTCCTATACCAAAATAAATTAAGGCAGGATTTCTTTAAACAAAGAAATAAAATTTAAACAAAAATGAATTTACTCTTTTTGAAATAATTATATTTTGAAATCAAATAAATGAGTTCGTTAAATAAAAAAATTTATTAAATTTATTAAATTATAAAATTTTTCAAAATATTTTTATCGAACAACCTATAAAAAATAAAAATAAAAATATAGATTATCAAAAGAATCAAATTCTTATTCTAAAAAATAATTAATCTTTTTGAAAAAAATATTTCCATTTTCAATAAA
>Ga0194116_10004452_pt1 | contig 16053 bp, 20 predicted proteins | sample TA2MahsurfametaG_4_FD_148617 | JGI IMG/M metagenome (GOLD analysis project Ga0194116, IMG submission 148617) | Freshwater microbial communities from Lake Tanganyika, Tanzania - TA2015008 Mahale S9 surface | ecosystem: Environmental > Aquatic > Freshwater > Lake | place: Tanzania: Lake...
TTTTAGATTATTCTTTACACCCCCCCCCCCACCTTTTACCCCACCCTTTTTGGTTTTTGTGTGTATGGAATATTCTAGGTTTAACCTCTCTCCCCTCCCTATCTCCCTCTCTTTTATTCTATTCTTTTCTAGAAAATTCTTATTCCACCTTGAAGGGAGGGAGGGCTGGCCTATAAAAGCTGCATGACAATTGTATGTGGCAGTTGTGAACACAACTTCCTACTGACAACATCCTCTTCTAACCTATTAGTAGGTAGTTTTGTCCTTATTGTTTTAGTTACTTTTTTATAAATTTTTTTTTAAACCAATATTTTTTAGTATAAAGGCAAATGCTGGTTTAAATTACGGAAATATTTAAAAGTAGTTTGAATTTGTCGGTAAGTCGGGATCTAAAAGCTAGCGCAGTCAAAAGATAACTATTTAAAAATATTTCCGTAAATAGTTTATGTCTAAGTTCAAAGTAACTATTAACTGTGGTGTTTTGTTTCAGCATAAATGTCTTACAGTATTAATTTTTTTGATGACCATCAATCAAATATAAAATCTACAGCAACTGTTTTGGAATGCACCTCATTCCATAAAATTTTATATCAAACTCCAAGTGATCGACATGCCTATTCACTTAAATTTTTTAAAGCTCCAATAAGGTAAAATTGAATGTTTTAAAATTTAATTTAACATTTTTTAAAGTTTATGTTTTTAGTATTGGACGTTTACCTGGTCAAGTCAAAGATTTATATAAATTTGTTAGGTAAACAAAAAAAATAATAAGATTTATAAACAATCAAAAACTTATTCTTTTACATCTTTTTAGAACTTATAATTTTGATTTGCTATTGCCTGAACCTGGTTTAATAGGTAAAAAATATTATTTTATTTAAAATTGTTTTTACTAATTATTTTGTTTTTTAAGCTATATTTCATCATTATGGACCGAGAAGGGCGTGACAGTAAAAAAATAGATACAAAAGCTCTTTTATTGGATTTTGAGTGTTTTAAAAATTTTGTTAATGAAAATTTTGTCAAAAATTTACAAACAAGCATAAGTAAATTTAAAGAATGTCTCCACAACAACTCTGGAGGTAATAATAAACATTTTTTAAAAAAATTATTTGATTTTTAATATACATTATTTTTAGATATTTTAGATCATTCTACTGTGTCAGATGTAAAATCTTTTCCTATTGGAATTATTAACACAAGTGATCCATCAGTAACTATTCAATTAAAATTAGAGGTATTTTTAATTTTATTGCTAATTTTAAATATCATTCTAATAAATTTTATTTTTACAGCATTATAGTAAAAGTGAACTGGGATTTAATCTTTTTACATTTAATGACAAGGAAATAAGGTAGGTTTTTTTTAAATACATGTAGACAAAATAAGGTTTTTAAAAATGCATACTTTTTAGGGATTCTGACATTGCTCTAGTTCTTCAGTACGCATTTAGCGATGAAACAGAACCTACCCAAACAAAAAAAAGGAAATTAGACACAAAATTTAAAAGTGTCATTGATTTTTCAAATATTAAAATACCAGCTATTATGTTTCTTAAATATTTGGAATCATTTGCTAGTCTTTTTGTTGATGATTGTCAAAGGTAAATAATAATCTATTGTTTAAATGTTTGTTTTAATTATTATTGAACATTAACAAAGATTTTTTTAGGACAGACCTTGACTTTATTCGTAAAGAATGCTGAAACGAACTCTTAATGAACTTTTTCCGTTGACACAACATGTATTTATAATAGGTGAGCATAAAATATAGCACAAAAAATTGAATCGTTTTTTACAAAATAATATACATTAAGCTGAATCTGGTTCTGGAAAAACAACTTTATTAAAAAATTTTATTCAACATTTAAAACCAGGTATGTTTAAATAATACGTTTTATTAATAAGTAGCAATAAAGATTATTATTTTCAGATATTCCTGTTTTTATTCAAACTAAAGACCAAGAAGATTTTCAACAATTATCCACAAAAAGTCACTTTGAACTTACTTTTTTAAATAAAGAATTTTGTATAAGAGAAGAACATTTTCAATCGTTACCAAATAATTCTATTGTCATTCTTGATGATTTTTCATTTTCATCAACTAATGTAAAACAACAAAAAATAGAATTTTTCAAAGTTATTAATTATTATTTAAGACATCATAACATAACATGTTTTATTGTTATACACAATTTATACAGTGTCGGTCTTATAAATGAAATTTTACTAGCTCCACATATAATCCTTGCCTACTCAAATTTGGGTTACTATATTATCAAGTAAGTAACTTTATAATCAAAAAAAGAAAAAAAATTACAAAAATTTTTTTTTTAGAAAACTTCAATCTCGCCTTGGAGGATCTAATATTTTGGAATTTTACCAAGAACCAATTAAAAATAATTACAATTTTTGTTATATTAATTGTCAAAAAAATTATTTAATTAATTACATAGATCAGCTTTTTAAAAATAAAAAAGCGACCATGTTTGCCAATCAGCAAAAATTTATAATACATAAACCTAACAAATATTGTGATACTATGAAAGATAATACAAATGTTTCTGAAAATAGTTTAATAGAGGATCAAATTTTAAAATTTCTTAACACAACCTATCCTAAAAATAAGTATTTACCTTTTGTTTTTAAAATTCTTGTAAAAAAAAATGTTATTAATGACACTTTGTTTTTTGACCATGATCATAATATTCATATAGCAGATTTTTGTGCATTTATTAACAACCGTTTTGGAAAAAAAGAGTCAACCAATCCAAACATGTTAAAACTTTGTAAATATTTACAACATCAATCCGTAAAATTTCCAAAAATTGCTATTAAGAATCCAATTGCGCAAAACTTTCTTACCTAATTATTTTCAGAGCAATAAAAATGAAAGAAGATATTTTGTTACAATGTCAATCAAAAGTATGTAAAAGAATTTTACAAATAATTATAAATAACAATTTAAATTTATTTATATTTATTAGGGAAACGTTTTTCAATGTAACATTGAAAAATATTTTAAAGAGAAAAAACTACATTCTGATTCTAAAATAACTTTAAAATACAACACAGGAAAAATAGCAAGTCCACAATTAGGTAAATTTACTATAAACTTTTATGATTTCATAAGTTTATATATTTTTTTTCTTTAGCTGACATTGAATTATTTTTTTCACCAGTGAACACACTAGGTAAAAATTTTTTTTATAACATAAAAAATATACAATTAATGTCTTTTTTGTATTTTTAGATATTGTAAGCATAGAGCCAACATCAGCAACATTAAAAAATCCATTCCATGTTTTAAACAATAAATTTATTGGATTAACTCATGTAAAAAAAAACAATTTTTTATCTCAAATAGAAAAAAAAAGAAATGAATTGGATAATCATATTTTTAAAATGAAAATTAAACTTCTTCCAAATCAAACCCTTATTCTTCCTGTTAATTATCTTCGTGCACTAGATTATAATGATTTTCTTTCATCAGTTTTGGTATATGGAAATATTGAAATGAGGTAAAAATAATATTTTTAAAAATAAAACTATAAAATACCCATAAAATGTATATTTTTTAGAGAAATATTGACACAGGATGGAATGCTTAAGACATTAAATTATACATCTACTAATAATGAATTGGTAAGTATATTTAAATTAAATAAATATATTTTTTGTCTTGTAATTAAATTTTGTGCAGGAACAAGAATTTGTAGATAACAGTTATGAAGATCCTGAATTATTAATTAAAAGATACCTGCCAAATCAAATAGGTAAATTTATTATGAAAAGTTTTTAAAAAAAATTTTTTTAAATTTTTATTTTATTTTTTTTAGCTGGAATAACATGGACACCTGACGTTCGAACATTTTTAGAAGAAAATTTCAACATTAATGTTTGTGAAATGGAATTGACATTTTTTTTTAATTCAAGACCAGAACATCTTGTTGAAACATTATTTCCTACTCAATTGACAGAAACTAATTTTATGGCTGAATTTGCAGTTTTTACTAGTGCTAGAGAATCTTTTCAACACTTTCAAGTTTCTATGGAATTCCCTAGTGTAGATTTTAATTGGTTTGTTAGACCTCAAAGTGATTTGGTAAGTTAGTTGTTAAAAAAAGCAAAAATTTTGTTACTATTTAGAATTTTTTTTTAGAATGCTGACTACATCGAGGCTTTTCAGACCAGAATTGAACAAATTTACAAAAAATCATGGGTTGCTGAATATTATAACTTTGACGTTAGACGTGAAAACAATGTAGTTTATTTTTGGAATAAGTTTAATAATGATTATGCTGACAATTCACGTTTTAAAATTTATACATTTATTCCTAGTCTAAGCAAACCATATTTTTTATCATCAGAAGATTGGGAATTGCTTAGCGATCCTGATTCATACATTCTTGTTAATTTAATCAGTAGAATACCAAATGGATTTAAAACAAATAGTTTTCCTTCGTCTAAATCTGCTTTTTATTCTGATCCATTTTTAATTCTTTTTAATGTTCCAACTACCGTAAAATCTAATTATTTAGAATTTAATAATTATTTTCAACCTAATTCAGAACATTCAATTTTAGCCTTACTTAATTTTGATGAGGAAAAGAATAGATTTACGGCAGACTTTTCACCTGGAATAATATTATCATCTGGAGATTTTTTGTTACTTCATAACATTTTAGAGTTTCGTATTGTTGATGTAAAAAAACATCCAGTACTTCTTGAGGATGATTGTCAATTATTCATAAATTTAATTATTGAATAAATTTCAGATAACAATGGAAAACCCCAAAAATAATTTGGTAGAAGATACATCATCACAGAGCTCAAAAGAACAATTACAACTAGAAACATCTGAACAAATAAATGTTTTAGAACATTACATTTATTATTTTGACTATCCTTACTTAACAGAATCAGGATATGTAAAATCAAATGACAAAACAATTATTGTAAAATTTCCTGTTCAACAACCACAACAAAAAGAAATGTATAATTATAACCAAAATGTACTTTTACTTTTAAATGGTGAAATAAGGTTTTCCTATCAATGGCTACCTATTTATTCATGTCATGATTTTTATAAAATAAAAGATATGCTAACAAAATGTTATTGTGATTTTATTAAATTAACTCAATTCAATGAACACAGTTATTTTAAAACCTATTTTCCACATTATTACAATGAATTAGTAACAATTTCTGAAACTTCTTTTTATAAATTTAAATGTTGTGAAACTAGTTCCCAATCAACCATAGAAGTTGATTTATTTACACCTTATAAAAAATTTAAGTCAAATTTAATACCAGTAGTACAAATGTATGTTGGCGAACAATTAATATTTTCATCTGACTTTGATCTTCCTCAAAAGGAAAATTTATTTCTAACAAGTTTAATCCTATATAAATTAATAAAGTTTTAATTTCAGAGAAAGCAATGGAAGAATTAACATACCCAACTCTATTTGACCAAACAAATGCAATGGTAGAACAACTTAAAAACCATAAAGGTAAAAAAAACAATATAATTATATTTGTACATAAATTTAAAAAAAATATTTTTCTTTTAGAACAGTGTCACCAATGCCAGGAAAAACTGGAGGAGTCCTGTTTACAAATGTATTTGGACTTTTTAGAACACAAATTCATACCTGAATTAGAAACTTTAATCAGAAAGTATAACACTTGGTGGAGTTTTAAATCTGATTCTACCCTTCAGTTATATTTAAGATCACATAACTACGAATTAGATACATATTTTTTGCCTGAGGAATTATACAAAGCTATTTTATATATTGCAGATATTAATAACATGTTTGAACCTGGTAATTCTGATATAATTATTCCAGATGCTAAATTACAACAATGTCTTTCAATTTGGGTCTTACATATTTCCGATTTTTATAATGTTTGTAAAAATCATGTTATTCCTGCATCTGTGGAAAAAAATGCTCAATTACAAAATGAAAAAATTTTAAATGAACTTGCAATAGAAATTCCTGATAAATTAATTTACAATGACACTTCATCACAATTTTGGCTACATCCTGACTTAAGTTGGATAATGAAATCTTATGAAGTTACATATTCGTGGCAAAATATTAATGAACAATTTTTAGATTTTTGTACTACAAACAAATTACATGTATCACGGATTGATGATTCTATTTTTTTTATTAACCCCACCTCAGAATTAACTAATATTTTTTCTTTTAAATTTTTTCACAAAGATCAAATAGAAAACATTTTAAAATTAGTTACAAAATTTTTGGGTCGATCAAAATCAATAAGCAATTGTTGCAAACAATTTCAATTTAGAAATATTAATAACAAAGCTATTTGTTTTATTGATTTATTCGTTAATACTTTTAACAGACAAATGCCTAGAATGCCAACTTATATTTCGTTAACCTAAAATAAATATTTTCAGATTTAAAAATGTTTTTTAATAAAGAATGGCAAGAAAAGTCTATTTTGCCTGAAAAAAACACTGATTGTCCTGTAAATGATCAGTGTTGGAATTTTTTCAACTATGAAGAAGTTACTCTTCTTCCTAATGAAATAAGACTATTAGATTTAGGACTTTTTTGCTTTACAAATAAAGAGGACAAAAATGGAATTTTAAAAATCCAACAACATCTATGTGACAAACCTTGGAGAATTTTAGGTGATTATTTTATTCCAAATCAACTGACCATAACAGTTCCTGTTATTGCCAAAAAAAAATGTAAAATAAACAAAGGCGAAGTTTTGTTTCATGCTACTATAATTTCTCTAACTACAGCCCTACAGCTTATAAAAGGTAAAAATTTTTACAAATAAATTTAAAATTTTTTGTATTTTATATATTGTATATTTGTAATTTTTTTTAGAAAAAGATGATACCTTCTACTCTGATGATGATGATGATGATGATGATGAAATTTTTTATTCTGATGATAATAATGAAGAAAAACTACCAACAGATGCTGAAGACAATAAAAATCTTCTTGAGGACATTAAAAAACAACCAACAGATGTTAGGCTCAAAATGTTTAAATCCATCTAAACAATTGTTGCAAATATATTTAATTAAGAAATATTGATAACAATGCCACTATTTTATATATAAAAATACTTTTACGTTTATATTTTATTAACTTACAATTAATATTTTCAGATACAAAATGTTTTTTAAAAAACAATGGCAAGAATCTATTTTGCCTGAAAAAAACATTGATTGTCCTGTAAATGATCAATGTTGGAATTTTTTTAACTATAAAGAAATCGTTCTTTTTCCCAATGAAATACAACTATTAAATTTAGGACTATATTGCAATACAAATGAAAAAGACAAAAATGAAATTTTAAAAATTCAACAACATCTTTGTAACAAACCTTGGAGAATTTTAGGTGATTACTTTTTTCCAAATCATCTGACCATAACAGTTCCTGTTATTGCCAAAAAAAAATGTAAAATAAGCAAAGGAGAAGTTTTATTTCATGCTACTCTAATCCCTCCAAATACAGCTTTACAACTAATACAAGGTAAAATTTTTTAAACTAATTACAAACAGACATTTAAAAAATTTAATTGTAATTTTATTTTTAGAACAAGATGATATCTTCTATTCTGATGATGATGATGATGAAATCTTTTACTCTAATGATGAAAAACCACCAACAGACACTGAGGACAAAGAAAAACAAGCTGAAGATAGTAAACAAATATTAACAGATGCTGCGCTTGACAATAACACATTTGAATTAAAAAAAGAAACATTACGTTCCAAAATGGTTCTTAAATTACAAAATGATATTATTACTGATGAAAAATATAAAATAAATACAATTATTGATGGCATATCACATATATAAATATAAAAATCTTTAATTTTAAAATATTTTTTTTCAGATATACAATGAATCAAAAACAATGCATTAATGATTTATTAAAATTTATAAAATCATCAACAACTGCTTTGTCAACAGTAACGAATCTTCCACTATATTACAAAAATAATCTATTAGGTAAAATAATTAATTTAATTATTTATTTTATGATAGTAATTTATTTTATTTAGGTATTTAATTTTTATTTTATTATTTTAGATTCAATACTACATCGCATTTGGCTACAACAAACAAATGATTCTACTTTTGAATCATTTTTGAATAAAATTCAATTAACACCTCGAATTTGTAATAACAAATTAAATGAAAAACTTATTGTACAACATTTAACCTGGATTTTTAATATTAATATTAATATTATTGGCTTTAAACGAACAAGAACACATGGAAAATGTAAAATTCATTACAATTGTTCTTTTCCATTTTACATTTTTCAAAATACATTTATAAAGCTTTTATCTAAAACTATTCAAGTTCCTAACATTACTATAATCTATTATTTAAAAAAATATTACTTGATAAACAATAATGACATTAATATTATGCCACACTTGGTAAATTTTCAAATGTCAAACCAGCTACAATTTGAAAAAAATATCATAACTAAGGAGCACGTATGGAATATTCTTGAAAACAAATCTATTTATTTTCCATTTAACATTAATTTATATACGACTTATAAATATGTTCGCTATCCATCACAACAAAAAATTATTCAACAAAATTTAATTGCATCATGTAATAATTCTTTTAGCAACAAAACATTAAATATTTTTATTACACCCCATTTACAAAATAATTCATTTTCTTTTGGTATTCTTGTAAATTTTATTAATATAAAAACATTAAACAAATTTGAAAACTATACAATTCCTCATATGCAAGAGGGGAGAAAAATTTATCAAACCGAAAACGATTCTCAACCAATTCCTTTAAATCAAGAACATTGTCTTTGTGAACATCCAACTACACAAAGAATTTTTTTTCCCAAAAAAGATGTTTTCTCTAAACCTTTAGGTAATTATATATACAAATACATAGAATCCAAAAATTTCAAACATATAAAACACAATTGTTTTCAGCAACTAAAGCAATGCAAAAATATTTTCTGCATGAACATTTAGGTAAAACTTTTAACAATATAAAAAAATTAACCAATAATTAGTTTTTTTGTTTTAGAATCTTTCGGTCTTTTAACAGTACAATTAAAACAACAATTAAAGATTTGCAGTGAAATATCTTTTTTAAGGTAAGTTTTAAGTACAACATCCAAAATATATGAAATTAAAAATTCTTTTTTTTAGTTTTGATACTGAATCATTAAACAAAAATTTATGGAACTCTCAAATAGATGAACAAGAAATGATGTCTCAATTTCAACAAACTGCACAAAAAAAAATTAATTTTGGTGTTCAACAACTTTACATTATTGGTAATTTGTTTGATAGCATTTACTTTTTATTTTGTTTTAATAATTAATTTTTGCTTTCAGGACTTTATGATAGTATTCCAAAAAATTCTGTTTTTTCTATTCTTGTAAAATATTTACCTCCTACTTTATATCTTAAATTAAAAAAATTTGTAACAGCTGATTATAACAATTTAAGAAGTCATGTACATTGGCCTTTTTTTAAGAATCAGCTTGACAAAATAAATTTGGAAAAATGTTCTTCTGAAATTTTAACATTATTCTATAACAAACCAATAGAACACTCATATGTAAAAACCTTTCATATTAATAACAATGATTGTACTACAGGTATGACAGAACCAACAATAACAAATACTACTTTAATGGTTTCTAATTTTATAACTTATATTTATCAAAGAAATGTTTTGGCTTCTTTGTTAAAATACATTATATTAAAACCAATTTTATTAAACTTTGCTAACATAGAAAAATGTAAAAAAAAAGGCATTTTTTCAGATATGCAAAACCGATTAAATGAAATTGTTTTTGAATGCATATTAACTGCTTTTAATGGATCTAATTATGATAATTATTTACTTTGTAATTATTTAATTATAATTCAAAAAAATTTAGATCAAAAAATTAAAATGTTTAAAAAAGGAGCTTCAATTTCAACTATAATTTTAACTTTTGATAAAAATATTAACACTACAAAACATTTTAATTTTCTTAAAAAAAAAAAATCTAAAATATTAAATTATTGGCCATGTCAATTATATATTAAAGATGTTCGAAATTTAGTCTCAGCAAATATGTCTCTTGATAAAGTAGGTTCTCTTTTTAATTTAAATATTCCAAAATTATGTTTTCCTTATAATAAAGCAACTTCAATTAAAATTTTAAAAACTTTGAACAATTTAAAACCAAATGATGAACAATTTTGGGCAGATTCTTTTTCCAACAAAACAATTGCTCTTGATGTAAGATTAAATGCTCAAAAACTTTTTGACCAAAAAAAATTTTTAAATTTATATGAGTATGGAACTTTTTATTTAATTCAAGATTGTGTTCTTTTACATTCTATAGTTCTTACATTATTTAATTCATATTTAAAAGACGAAATTAATTTATTTATAAGACGTAATTATTCACAGTCCAGTTTATCTTATCAACAATTTTTTATACTTGAACAAGCAAAACAAATTCAAAACACTTTGGCACCACAAAAAATTAATAATCCTTTTTTTAATTATTTTATAAAACAAGCTGTAACAGGCGGATTATGTACTAGTTTTGTCCATGGAGTTGTTGATAAAAACACAATAATAAATGAACATTTTAATTATTTAGAATATCCAAATTTGAATCAAAATGTATGGCCTAATTTTGCTAACATAAAAGAAAATTGGAAAAAGGGATTCACAGAAAACCCTTCAGGAATATCTACTATTGACATTAGATCATTATATCCCAGTGCTGCATGCAAAAAAATACCTGTAAATTTACCATTATTTTTTTCTAGATTTATTGCTAAAGATTTTGAAAAAGTAAACAAAAATAAACGTTTAATAACTTATAATTTAAATGGTTTTTGTACCAATGTTAAAACCGAAGGAAATATAAATACAGATTTTTTTAAATTACTTAATTTTCCTCCTCGTTTTAAAAATGAATATAATGCTATAAATAATTATATAAATAAATTGCCTAAAAACATTACAATTTTACGATTTCAAACAAACTTTACCGCACTTGGACAATTGTTTTTTGGAGATTATCCATTAGATGGTTTTCTTTCATATAAAAATTTGAATGATGAAAAGGTTTACATAAAACTTATTCAATATAATTCTTCTTTTTATCACGGTCATTTAAAAAAATGCTGTTTATTTTATGAAAATCAACCTGAATTTGAAAAAACACAATTAAAATTAAAAAACATTGAAGAACTTTATAAAAACATCTTGCATGTATTTCAGTTAGAAAACGTTATATTTGAAATAGTAGAATTATCTGACTGTGATTATTTTTTACATCAAATTCCTTCAAATGATGAATTTTTATTTTCATTTAAAAATCATTACACTTATAATTCATTTTTACAATCCATTTATAACAAACAATTAACGGGGTTTTTGGTTGTCAAAGATTTAGAAATAAGAAAGGAAAATCAAAATCCAATTTTTGGGTTTTTAATTCAGAAAATTGAATATGAATTAAAAAATTTGTCACCTTACACTCAACAACATTTAAATTTTTTTCAAAAAAATCCTAGAGTTATAGGTGTTAATAAATCCAAGTCATTTTTTGTAATAAGCACTGAATATTTTAATTGGTTACACAAAACGTTTGGGTTTCAAAAAACTCCAGAAATTTTTCATGCCTTATTGTTTCAAACAAATTACTACCTCAAAAAAAGCATAGAAAACAAACTTCAATTAAGAAAAGATTTAAAACATTTAATTAAAATAGAAACATGTTTAGAAACAAAACAAAATTATGAAATAAGAGCAGAATTAATTAAATTAATGTTAAATTCATGTTATGGATTTACATTATGCAATTTAACTTCAACAAAATATAAATTTTATACAGCAAGAAAATCAATTCCAACTGATATAAAACGTAAAAAAAATTGGTTATCTTGTATTCAAATTACCGAAAATGTGTATCTTATAGAGTTAAAAAAAAAACAAGAAGCTTCATTTCAAACTTTACTAGGTCACGTTGGTTGCTACATACTTTTTAATAGTAAAATTATTTTAATAAAAAGATTATATTTTTTATTAAAATTTTTAAATCCTCAACAAGCACAGCTTTTGTACATGGATACAGATAGTGCTCATTTTTTGGTAAAACATAAAAATTTTGAAGAAAATGTTGATAATAATTTAAAAAAAATGTTTTTGCAATATTTTTCAAAACATTTTGAAACAGGAAACAAATTAAGTGGTATTTGGGTTCAAGAAGGTTTTTTTAATGTAGCTGAATATATTGGTGAAAAATGTTACAAATTATATAATGAGGACAATCATACTTATGTTACACATATGAAAGGTTTATCATTTTTTTTTCAAAATCAATATGTTCAAAAACAATTAGTAAAAGATGAAACACCTTGTATCGCTTTTAGCATGTTTACAAAATCACCAGATTTTGTTATATTCAAATCATATATGGGTAAAAACATTTTTAACAATTATATACCAATTAAAAGATATTTTATTTCTGCTTCAGGAAGTTTACCATTAAAATTTTGTTAAATATATATATATTAAAATATTTAAAAAATTTTTATTATAAAAACAATAATATATTTTCAGATACAAAATGATTAAAAATAAATGTACAAATAAAAATTATCAACTTAAAATTGTAAAATTGACAAACAATGCTACAACACCTACAAAAGCAACTTCTTTAGCTGCTGGTTGTGATTTATATTCAGCTTATGATTACAATGTTCCAGCTTTAGGCAAATTACTTGTAAAAACAGATTTAGTCATAAGTGTACCACCTGGTACTTATGGAAGAATTGCTCCAAGATCAAGTATTGCTCTAAATCATTTTATTGCAATAGGAGCTGGTGTTATTGATGAGGACTATAGAGGAAATGTATCCATTCTTGTCTTTAATCATAGTGACACAATATTTACAATAAAAAAAGGTGATAGAATTGCACAACTAATTTGTGAAAAAATCGAACATCCAAACATTTGTGAAGTAACCTCTCTAGACAAAACTACTCGGGGAGAAAAAGGGTTTGGATCAACAGAAAAAAGTTTTTTTATTTTCAGATAGAAAATGAGGGAAATATATTTTATTATGTCACCTAATTCTAATTTAACAAATTTAATGATTCCAGTGCATACAGAAAATCATCATTATAAAGAAGCACATTATTCTATTCCTAAAAATTGTTGGACTTTTCAAACAGAAAATGGTGAACTTTATGAATTGACATCAGACAATAAATTAGTTACTGTAGTAACCTATACATCTAAAAATATAATGCATGGTTTTATTGATTCTAATTATTTTATTGCCTTAACTGATTTTGTTATTCAACCTCAAGAAAAAATACTTGTTTTATATCAATTAACTCAAGATGTAAGTTACACACAAGAATGTTTAGCTCTGTTTAATATTTCAACTGACAAAGCATTATATATTAAAAAAAATACTGCGCTCACTAAAATTATGTCTCATTCTTTAATTCGCAATGCTATTACTCTATTAGTAGATTTGTAATTTTATTTCAGATATATAACAACAATGACTACAAAAAATTTAAACGAAGATTGTCACGATTTTTATGAATTATTTAAAAACATTTCTATAAAAAAAAAAGTTCATTTTGATCCTATCCTAAACATTGTTGAAGAACCTTCTGAACTAGCTGAATTTTTGCGTCAAAGTCGCATTAGCGATTGGGTACAACGACAAGCTGATAAAATGCGCATGGAAAGATTATTAAATCCAATTTTGTTACCATCACATCGATTAAAAAAATACAATGAACTTTGTGCTCAAGAATGTTTTACAAAATAACAACTGTAATTACAATATGTAGCTAAATGAGGTAATTTTAAAAAAATATTTTTTTACAGAATGTCACTGAGTAAACATTACAAGTTTACAATAAATAATAAATGTGTAAAAGGAACCATATACCCATGCACTGAACAATCCATACGTCCACATGTTGTTTACAACACTATAGGATTTTACAACAGCACAGATTTTTTTGTAAAAAGTCAAAAAATTAACAAACTAACAATTCCTGTAAAATTATTTTTTGACAATAATATTTTTATCAAAATTAAAAAAACTTTTCATTATTACCCTTGGAAAATTTTAAATAAATACTATGAAATTTGTCCTGTCAACAAAAAAATAACATTTCTTATTATAAGTAATCAAGATGTTATTATTCAACGTGGAACTCTAATTTGTCTTGCAACATTACAATCAACCACAGAAAGCTATACAGGTAAATAATTATTTTTAAAAACATTATTTCATAATTAAAAAAAAAATTTTTTGTTTAGATATTTGCAACAAAACTGATGATGATGAAGCTGAAACCACTGATTTCAACCAATAATTTAATAATAAAATTGTGATTTTATTTTGATAATGTAAATGTTTTTATATTTTACAGAAAAAATGGAAAAAAATACTGTAAATAATCCTGATTACAGTTATTATCCTCAATTAGTAAAAAAAAACACTTTTATTTTTTTTCATAATGGCAAAAGAACAATTTTTCCAAACTGTATTAATTTTATTGATTTAGATTTACAATTTGAAATGAAATCACATTTAATTTTAAAATTAATATATCCAACAAATAAATGTTGGAAAATATTGAATGAATATTTCATTCCTGACATTATTACAAAAACAATAAAACTTCCTATCATAACAAACAAAATATATATTTTTTATCATCAAGAACCTTTGTGTCAAATGAAGTTGATCAGTGTGAGTAACACTTACGAAAACATAACAGGTTAGAAAAAATTTTATTACAATTTTATTAAAAATATTTATTTTATTATTATCTTTCAGCATTTCATGACAGAATACTTCCCACAATTGTTGAAATAACTGAAGAAACAGATGATGAAAATGTCAATGAAAAAGAAGATGAAGATTTAATGGAAGAAGATGAATATTTATAAATTTAAATTGTGTTTATTTTCAGATAATTTAAAAATGAAAGACAGAGAAAATATTTATCTAATTTTGTCAGTAATTTTTATGATCCTATTTACAATTTTAATTTATTGGCTTTTTATAGAAATTATAATTTCATTTCTTGAACGTCCAAAAAATATTTCGTTAATAACATAACTTATAATTATTATTAAAATGTTTCCAGACAAAATGGAATCTACTCTACATGAAATTAGTGAAAAAAAGAATAAATTACTAGAACAATTTATAAATTCTGTTTGTCTTATTAAAACAGGTTCATTGTTAGAATCTATCTTAGAAAAAGTGAACAATGAAAATGAAACTTGGAGTCAAGACGTATACACTTTTGGAATGATAATTTACAAAATATTAAAATATATTCAACAACATCAGTGCAGAGATCCAAATAACAGAAAAATAGTAATTTGCAATGAAGAACTACAAGAAATATTGCAAGTAAAAGTGTTTTCTTTGGATCAATTAAAAGAACTTATAGCTATTCACATTGAATTTCATCCCAAATGGACAAATGATGACATCAAAATTTTAACAAACACTCATCCCATTATTACAACATATAAATCCAACTATTGGAAAGAAATTATTGTTAAGGAACAAATCAGCAATACTTTTTATACCTTGTCATTTGCATTGCGTCAATTATTCATTGATATTGTTCCTAATTTTCCTGAATATCAACTGTCATTTAAATTTTCTGAAATTTTTTCCTTTTTTGCCTATATTGTGTTTAATGTTTTTAACCGATATACCGTAAACCATAACAATCCTTTTATAATTATTTGTAAAGATACTCCATTGGCACAAGTTTTTCAAATTAATGCTTTACATAAATGTCAATTAATAAAATATCTTAAACAACATTTGAATCCTATTAATACCAGAATATTTAGCTTACAATAAATTAATATTTTGTTATGTTTGATAATAAATATTTGTACATAAATAAATTTTTTCAAATTTTATGCAATTTGTTTTTTTGACAAAAATATTTGTTTATAATATATAAAAAGGGGGTGGTCT
>Ga0194116_10004453_pt1 | contig 16048 bp, 18 predicted proteins | sample TA2MahsurfametaG_4_FD_148617 | JGI IMG/M metagenome (GOLD analysis project Ga0194116, IMG submission 148617) | Freshwater microbial communities from Lake Tanganyika, Tanzania - TA2015008 Mahale S9 surface | ecosystem: Environmental > Aquatic > Freshwater > Lake | place: Tanzania: Lake...
TCGTATTTCACCGTTCGCCAAAATCGTTCAATGAACACGTTATCGCGCCAACATCCCTTGCCGTCCATGCTGATGGCGATGCCGTGTGCCTTGAGGACGCTGATGAACTCGAGGCTCGTAAATTGACTGCCTTGATCGGTGTTCATGATTTCGGGGACGCCGAATTTAGCGATGGCTTCCTGCAAAGCACTCACACAGAACTCCGCATGCATCGTGTTCGAGAGCTTCCAGGCGAGAATCTTGCGACTGTGCCAGTCCATCACCGCAACGAGATACAAGAACCCTCGGCGCATCGGCAGGTACGTGATGTCCATCGTCCACACCTGATTCGGTCGGTCAATGATCCTATTCCGCAGCAGATACGGATACACCGGGTGCGCAGGATGCGGTTGACTGGTATTTTCCTTGCGGTAAATAGCCTCGATCCCCATCACTCGCATCAAACGCCGGATCCGTCGTCGTCCGATACCGACGTAGCCCCTCTGTCGCAGCAGATCTCGGAGCATCCGAGCGCCCGCAAACGGATAATCGAGATGCAGTCGGTCAATCAGCGCCATCCAAGCGATGTCGGCTTCAGACCGCCCCTTGGGGCGGTAATACGCCGTCGATCGGGACATCCCCAACACCTTCGCTTGTCGCGTCACCGACAGCGTGTGGTTCGGGTCGATCATTTTCTTGCGCTCAGCAAGCCCGCTTTGGTGAGCGCAGTTTCTAAAAAATCGTTTTCCACCGTGAGCTGGCCGATTTTGGCGTGCAGTCGATCCAGATCCACCTTCTGCTCGCCTTTCGCTCGTCCGTCCTCAAAGACTCCGGCTGCACCCTGCAAGAGCTCGCTCTTCCAGGCAGCGATCTGCGTCGCGTGGACATCGTACTTCTGGGCGAGCTCCGCGAGGGTCTGCTCACCCCGCAAAGCCTCTAGCGCCACCCGTGCCTTGAATGCAGCACCGTGGTTCCGTCTCGGTCGTCTCATGCGCTGCTCTCCTCGTCATGGGCGATATCTTCGCCCTACAGAGCAGGCCAGTCACTCCCTCTATCCACCTGTCCGAAAAAGCGGAACCACTTCTGGCCAGCGGCTGGTTTACCGGACATTGATCACTGACTCGGCCTTTCTGCGGTCGGCTTAGCCTATCCACGGAATGCTTGGACCCTCCTCCCTCGATGGCGACCGCACGGACATAAACCCAAGCTTCGTCCGAATCATAGTAAATCAATTTCACGGCTCGCAACAGGTAACGGTCATAGCAAACTGCTGCGGTATAAGTTTAATCCAATATTTCCCAGGCGACTGGCGTGCCAGCCGACGTGTTTTTAACCACTCGCCTGCCAACTACCGCATCGAAGAACTTAGGAGCGAGCCCCATGCCAGGACGTATACGCCGGATGTCATCTGGCCTGATGACATGCCCTGCTGGAAGATCCCTCACAAAAAAGAGCGATCGACGAAAAACTTTGCTGCCCTCTTCGGCCTCTTGGCGTTTAAATCCAGGACGACCTAGGGCGAACCATGCATCTCTCGTGTCTGCGCATAACCGCTCAAGATCGACCGGCTCCAGCGAGAACTCGCTGTCTGGCCCCTTGTCTGCACGACTAAGCGTGAAGTGTTTTTCAATTACGCAGGCACCCAACGCCACCGCTGCAACTGATGCGGTCGTACCCATAGTGTGATCGGATAAGCCCGTCAGGACATCGAATCGTTTGGTTAGTTCAGGAATCTGTCTTAAATTGACCTGATCCACGGGGGCGGGATAACTGCTGATGCAGTGTAGCAATACGAGATCTCGACAGCCCGCCTCTCTCGCAGTAGTTACAGCTTCGTCGATTTCCACTTCACTCGCCATGCCGGTAGACATGATGATGGGTTTCCCGGTGCGGGCCACGTAGCGTATCAATGGCAAGTCCAACACCTCGAACGAGGCAATTTTATAAGCAGGCGTATTCAAGCTCTCCAACAGATCGACAGCCGACTCATCGAAGGGAGTAGAAAACACCGTGATACCGCGCCTCCGAGCATAATCGAACAATGCTTGGTGCCACTCGTAAGGAGTCTCAGCCCATTTATACAAATCGTACAGCTTGTAACCGTCCCACAGTCCGCCCTTGATCATGAAATCTGGCCTATCGCAGTCGATGGTCATGGTATCGGCGGAATAAGTCTGAAGCTTCACTGCATCGGCACCGCAACGCTTAGCTTCGTCGATGGTGGCTAAGGCGCGATCAAGGGACCCATTGTGGTTGGCAGAAAGCTCGGCGATAACATAGGGGGGGTAATCGGGACCGATGGTGCGACTGTTAATCGTAAAAGCCATGGCGGCATCCTTTTAAATAAAATACTTAGCGAAGAAGCCGATAAATCATAAAAGCTTCGGCGTATTCGGTACCGACGCTGTACCCTCGGTGACGGGCGAGAGTCTCGACATGGTTCAGGCTACGAGTATGGGGCGCAAGTCGCATCTCTTCCTTGTAAGCTTCAAGCGCGTGGATTTTTTTATCGAAATATCGCGTGATATCGACATATAAGTTCGGTGCAAACCGTCCCGTATCCGGGTTTGCCCATTCAGTGCTTGATAGTACCTCGAAGCCATAGATTTCCCTGACAGAATGACCAGGTTGAGGGCGACAAGCGGTCGATACAGCCTGAATAGTGATGCGATGATCTATATTGAGATCACCATGGAAGTGAGTATAGATAATCTCAGGAGCAGAGCGTTGAATTACAAATTCAAGTCGCTGAATAATTTCTAGTAAGGGCAGACTGTCCATCCTATTATCAGGAAGCCCTAGATAATAGGTTTCGGCGATACCCAGCATGCTATGGGCTTGTTTCGCCGCGTTGCTACGACGAATGGCCGACTCTTCATCTACGGTGGTACGGGATGACACACCATCAGCCATCAGCACAACTGCAACCGTATCGCCCTCGGCGATGTGGCGCGCAATCGTACCGCCGCACCCCAACACCTCATCGTCAGAGTGGGCTGCGACAATTAGCACTCGCTTACTCATCAACCAGTCCTTTTCTATGACGAATAACTACGCGTGCTGAAATCTCGTCGCTGTCTAGCTCTGCATGGGAGAACTCAAGGCGAAACCCCCCATGCTCAAGGAAAGCCAGCGGGTAGGTCGGTGCGTCAAGCATTCGGATAAAATTGTAAATACTTTCAATGGAACCCGTATCGGGCAAAATACTCTGCTCAGGCTTGCGTCGACGAAATATAGTGGGCTCGCCTGCTTGGGGCTGCGGATTCGGCTCATTTTTTGTAATCCAGTCAATAATTTCCCAACAAACTTCGCCGGCACGTAAATAAATTTCCTCTGCGCGACCATTTAATGTCAGTGGTCTTTTCGCGTATACTGGCCCGGCATCAAGCTCGTCGATCATACGCAACGCCGTCACCATCGTTTCGGTTTTTCCCTCCAGAATCAGGTTCTGCAACGGACTGCCTCCACGACCGTACGGCACATCGGTCATATGAAAGCAGACACATTCGGTTTCGCTCAACACGCTATTTGGAACAATCCAGTTCCAGTGGAGAAAAAAAATATAGCGAGGGGATATTTCCTCTAAAGATTTCTCCAACTCCTCCTTGGTGGAGACATATCGCCAAATCTGCCCTCCTCGACTCGCTGAGGTCCTTTCAAAACTCTCGCGGTGCCAAGGCTTACTGCTCGCTGCGATGAACTCAAGCATGCGGATTTTCCATGACGACTAACGACACGAGTGTGTTAACCCCGTACTTGAAGTGACCTGAAACCAGCGAAAATTGGAAGCCAATGGATTACTGTCCTCTTCGCATCAAAGCGAATTGCGGTAGACAAACTGCCCCCCCTCAGTGGCAGACGCTGAAAAACCCAAGCTTTCAAAAACCTTCCGCGAAGCAAAATTACCTGACTTCACCCGACCGAAAACCCAACTACCCTCTCGTGATTGGCGAAATGCCAACATGGCGGTACGGAGAAGCGGAGCGCCTAAGCCTCGGCCACGAGCTATAGCGGCCAAACTGTAATCAATTTCATAAACGCCATCACAATACTCGAAACGTACCTGACCGATTGGCGTACCGAGCTTTGTCTCCAAGATATAAATTTGGCAGGTCTCGGGACTTCGAAGACGTCTGTAGTACCAAGTTCGATGATCAAGTTCATCAATAGTTTTGGCGCAAAATGCATTATCTCGGACAAGCGGGTCATTAGCCCACTGCAACAGAAGCATCTCGTCATCCAAACACGCTGGTCGAGCGTTTAGCGGAGTTGTCGAATTCAACAATAAAATTTCAGACACTCGCCCGATACCTCGACCATCTACCGTGGCGCGACATCGGGTTGACCATTCGGACAAGGAACCGTCGTCCAAACACACTTCAAGCAAGGCGTTGCTCAACGCCGACACAGACACCGAGTTGACATTCCCAAGCCATCTCACCACACCTAAACGATGCAACTCCTCAGCGATTGGGACTTGATTGTCCGCCAGCGTCACCACCAAAGCTGGCAAGCCAAGACAGCAGCGTTCCCAAGAAGTAGCGCCTGCTGCGCCGACGGCCAAATCAGCCTGAACCATTAGATGAGCTAAACTTGGCATCCCTTCGTGTAGGGCAATGTTGGCATGGGACCGCGACTCGGTCCGCAGCGTTTCCGCATGAGGAGTTTCTGGGTTGATCACTACGTCTAATGTGATATCCGCCCGATTTAGCCTCAAGAAAGCGGCAATTGCGGAACCAGTAAGATTTTGATTATCGGCGCCACCGAAATACGCGAGGATCCGGCGTACCGGACCCAAACGGGGTGGGGTTCGCGGATGGAGTTCAGCATAGGGCGGCTGTAAAAGTGCATACTGCGGTCCCAGTAGACGCGCACAGCGCGCAGGCAAAAGACCATCGTAACGATGCGCCTGATTGCCGACCAAGTTCTGGTCAAGCAAAAGATCACAGTCATGGCGGCGATCTGCCAAATCATCAATTGCCATGATTTTTCGGCAGAAGGGTCGCAGTTGCGATTCCCAGCGATGATCGAGGGCGTAGTGATCGACGATTAGCCAATCTGCACCATGATCCCGTAGCGTGGCAACTGTCTGGTCCGCATCAGTCTGCCAATCGGTTCCTAACCAATGAGCATGAGCCAATATCGATTCATCGCTTAGTACAGGGTTGGGTTTACTTTGATGTGGAAGGGGCAAGGAGATTACCTCAAACCCTTCCTGAAAAATCCGTTCAATTAAATTCCCGATATGCTCACGGCAGATAAAATGGCATTGAGCGCCGCGAACACGCAAAGCGCGAGCTAACCCCAGGCACCTCATGACATGGCCAGTGCCAATTTTTAGGGATGCATCAGTACGAAAGACGATCTTCACAAATTAACTCATTCCCGGAATGCATCTCGCACAGGAATTCCAGCACGTGCCATCGCAGCCTTTGCCTCTGCTGGAGTTTGTTCGGTGAAGTGAAAAATGCTTGCAGCGGCAACTGCGGATGCCCCACTTTGCTTCACCGCGTCGATCATGTGCTGATAGGTTCCCGCCCCGCCCGAGGCGATAACAGGAATCTTTACGGCCCTTGCTACGGCTTCAATTAGCGGAAGGTCATAGCCCTTCATCGTCCCGTCACGATCGATAGAGGTCACAAGAATTTCTCCAGCGCCTCGAGCCTCCACCTCCAATGCCCAAGCCACTACCTCGCGGCCGGTCGCTTGCTTGCCGGAATGGCTGAAACAGGTCCACCCGTTATTCGTAGCACGTGCATCTATGCTGACGACGACACACTGAGCTCCAAAGCGGCCGGCGATCTCTGAGACCAACTCTGGCCTACCATATACTGCCGAGTTGACCGCTACCTTGTCAGCTCCGGCACGAAGTAGGCGCTGTACCTGATCGATACGAGTGATTCCGCCGCCTACTGTTAACGGGACGAAACAATCCTGACCGTACTCATCAATGGACTCGAAGTCTGGATCGACGGCTCCCGAATTCGCAACAATATCCACGAGCACTAGCTCGTCAACCTCACGCCGATTGTAGACCTTGATAGCCGGCAGCACCGGGCCCACTCGACGCCAGCTGTCGAAACTCACTCCCTTGACCAAACCTAACTGCTTCCAAAGTAACGTGGGAATGACACGAACCTTCAACATGCTCGACCTTCAATAAAATTCTGAAGTACTCGGAAACCCGCACGCGAGCTCTTTTCCGGATGGAACTGCGTACCCCACACATGGCCCCGCCTTACTGCTGCAGTAACTGAGACGCCATAGTCGGTCGTTGCAATTATGTCGGCATCGTCGCTCGGTGAAAATGCATAGCTATGTACAAAATAAAAGTCGGTGCCATCCGGAATACCATCAAACAACGGTTCGCCGGGATGGGTGCGAATAATATTATTCCAACCCACATGAGGCACTCGCTCAGCACACCCGACGCTTTGCAGATGTCGTACTTGTCCCGGGATGAACCCTAGGCCTGGCGTATTCCGATCATCCTTCACCCCTTCTTCGCTACCGTCGGCAAGCAGCTGCATGCCCACACATACTCCGAGCAGTGGCCGTCTATATCCCAAAACTTCATCGCGCAGTGCGCTGGACCAGCCGCCGATGTCGAGTAGCCGGGCGCAATCGGCGAAGTTACCAACTCCGGGCAAGATCAGACAATCGGCGGCATGCATATCGGCGGCGCGACTGATTAGTCTCGGCGCCACGCGAAGCGCTTCCAACGCGCGTAGCACAGAACCAAGGTTACCCACGCCGTAATCGATAACTCCAACCTTCACGACTTCAAACGTTATCGTAGTTGATCTTGGTCAGATTACCGTCTCTGTCCTTTAGCAAGGCGCCGGAGACGTCACGCCTAAAAATCTTCTTATTAGTGAATTTGTCGCAGAGTTGAATGAACTCTTCTTCGGTAATCTCAAGCGGCCGCAGTATCTCTTTGAGAGACTTACCCAAATACTCCCAAGGAAACCGCCCATCCAGACGCATTACAGCTTCCAAGCCATCCTGTCGCGTGAGACGCCCGCGACGAATATGCAAGCACGCCAAGTCGGTAGCGCGGCCGAATCCGAACTTAAGGAATTTAAAATAGTCGTGGATACCGGTCTGATGATTGTCTAAATTCTCGTAATTGACGATTGAACCCTCGACCACCTTGCTATAGCTATGGAAGCCGTTAGCTTGTGCGATCAGGGCATTGGAGAGTCCGTCCCACGGGATGTAGTGGCCTAAAAAGAGACCAGTCACTCCCACACGTCGAAGCTCTTCATCGCTTGGATAGGTATATGGAATCAAATGCTTGGCCTCGATGCCTTCGAGGCCGATCAGATCAGAGACGCGCATCCCAAGAAGTCCGCCGAATTCTTCAAGCCAGCGACGATTAAGGACATTATTCTCCGATGCAGCGGCAGGACCTCCATACTCGTTCTGAGAGTTCTCCCCCCAAACGATCAGAGGCACATTGAACTGCACCGCGGCTCGTACCGGGATCGTGAAGATCCCTACATGCTCAGGCCATGAAATGTCACCCACCTGCGTGAGCCCAACACGATTAAGCTTTGCGCGTACCCAGGGGTTGGGGGAGAACTCGATGTGATCCACACCCAAACGCTTAAGGTTCTCAATATTCGCACGACCTAGCGGCGATAAATCACAAGTTGAAGATGTTACGCATAATGGATTCAAACCCAGCTGCAGCATACGCACCACTTGGTACGTGCTGTCCTTGCCGCCACTCACTGGTACGATGCAGTCCCAGTGCGAACCATCTGGACGACGATATTTTTCAAGTATTTTGAGCAGTTCGTGGTAACGAGCATCCCAGTCCACAACCTTCCGGCTCTCATAGCTGCTGCAGGCGTTACAAATACCGTGGTTGTCTAGGAGCAGATCCGGCTTTGTGTCCGGCATGACGCAGCGTTTGCAATAAGTCAACATAATTTTCTCTCGCGAGAGGGTTAGCGCTTTGCCATCAAAAACCAAGTGATGTCGTCTTGAGGAAAGTTGGGGTCGCGCCGATAGGCAAACCCATAATCCACCAACTGCAGCGCAGGATGCCTGTCCATGATCTCTCCAGCGAAATCTCGTTTGAATAAACGATCACTGTGGCCTCGATATGGAATCGAGACCGGGACTGGGTTGTAATACTCTGCAACTAGCAGATAGCGGCCGCAGGCCTCGAACAGCTTGTCGTACACTTGCGGAAGTACTTCGGGGTTGATGTGAATCAAAACACCCTTGATAAGAGTGAGGTCCCACTGGCGCGATGGTGTGAAGTCGAGGATGGAGGTGATATGCACCTGTGCCGGCGGAACGACAGTGGCTAACTGCTTGCCCGCTTCGGCGTTGATCTCGATCGCGTGCGGATCAATCCTCGGATACAGCAGCTTGATGGCTCTCAGGTTCATCCCAATGTTGGCACCAAACTCGATACAGCTGTGCAATTCTCGCGCTTGACGCAAGGCTTTGCCGAAGACATCAAGATTGGAGGCAAGCAGCGCCTCTCCCTGGTTCCGTTCTATGTAATCGGTGCCGAAGTCACCGGCCCAGAATGCTTCTTGCTCGGTTTTAAACTGATCTGAAATAGTCATGGTGCGTTTCCTTTATTTTGATTAATTACCTTAAATAACAACTCCGCTTGCAGCCAATCTTCTGGTGTATCGATGTCTTGCACACGATAGCGAGGTAATTTGACTGGGGCTGACGCTGCGCTGAAGATCATTTTGTTTTGCAACCAGGCATCGGCTTGCCCCCAATAGAACTGACCTGCGTCATGGTAAGCCTCTTCGAGGTCTTGAGAGCGGGTATCGAAGTGCACGGGGTTAAACATAGCAACGCGACCCGAGTCGGTAATTCGGATGGCACGCTGTATTGGGAAGGCATAACTGGTGACCGAGAACGCGTAATCGGCACCCGTGTCAGTCAAGACCGTTAACCCATAGCTCAGGTCAAAAGGTGAGACAAACGGCGCCGTTGGGTACAAGCAGCAAACTTGGTCAGGTTTTTGGCTCTGTCCTGTAACCCAGTTGATGGCGTGAGTGATGACAGCGGTAGTGCCAGTGTGGTCGTCTGAAAGGGCTTTCGGCCGCATGAAAGGGACCTGAGCACCGTTACGAAGTGCTACTTCTGCAATCTCGACGTCGTCGGTCGAGACGATGACTTGATCAAAGCAACCGCTCTGTAAAGCGGCTTCAACGGACCACACAAGCATGGGCTTGCCGCAAAAAAGCTTGACGTTTTTTCGGGGTATGCGCTTACTCCCGCCACGAGCAGGAATAACTGCGACTCTCATAGAGCGATGGCATGTACGAGTGCGGCAATGACCTTGTCTTGCTGCTCCTCTGAAAGGCTTTGGTACATGGGAAGACTTATGGCCTCGCGGTAGTAGGCCAGCGAGTGGGGGAAGTCGTCGGGTTTGAAACCCATCTTCGCGAAAAAGGGCTGAGTGTGCACTGGGATGTAGTGCAGGTTCACTCCAACACCTTGCTGGCGCAAGGATTCGAAGACCTGCAAATGACTAGCTGTGATGTTACCTAGTTGAAGGCGTATGGGATACAAGTGAAAGCTTGAGTAACTGTTTGGGTGTTGCCACGGTATAGTGACAGGCAGCGTTGCAAGCAGTGCGTCATACCGGCGGGCCAGTTGATGCCGGCGAGTGACGTATTGATCTAGGCGTGCCATCTGGCTGACGCCCAACGCGGCCTGTACCTCGGTCAAACGGTAGTTATAGCCAAGCTCGATTTGCTGGTAATACCAAGGACCTTCAGATTCACGCGTCATCTGAGTGGGATCACGGGTGATACCATGACTGCGAAAAAGCGCCATTTTTCCCGCCAGTGCAGCGCTATTGGTAGTGCACATCCCTCCTTCGGCAGTGGTAATGATCTTCACTGGGTGAAAGCTAAACACCGTGATGTCGCTATAGGCGCAATTACCGATTGGCTTGCCCTTATACTTGCCGCCGACGGAGTGAGATGCATCCTCAATAATTTTAAAGCCATAGCGCAAGGATAATCCGTGAATAGCTTCCATGTCGCATGGTTGCCCGCACAAATGAACTACCACCACAACTTTAGGGAGCTTACCGTCACGCTTGGCTTGTTCGAGCTTGATCGCAAGTGCTCGCGAGCACAAGTTGTACGTCGCGGGGTCGATATCAACAAAATCAACTCTGGCGCCGCAATACAAACCGCAGTTGGCCGAGGCAACAAATGTCACAGGGGACGTCCACAACCAGTCGCCTCGGCCAACGCCCAAGGCTAGACAAGCGACATGAAGAGCTGAGGTCGCGCTGTTGACGGCAACAGAGTGCGCGACACCGCAGTAAGTTGCTACAGTCTGTTCAAACTTAGGTACTATAGGACCTTGCGTCAAAAAATCAGACTCAAGTACCCCAATAACTGCATCAATATCAGCTTGCGTGATGTCTTGACGGCCGTAGGGAATTTGTTTCATCAGATTCTCCCAATCATTCCTCGATTTAACTCAACCCACTTTTCGAGATCGCCGTCGCTCATCCATTTAGGGTTATTGTCGCTGGCATACACAAAGCCATCGGGCACTTTTTTACCGTCTTTGATGCGCTTAGAGCATGTAGCCCAGCCGTTGATATTTGGTAAAATTTTGAAATGCTCAGGGTATTCGTACGTGTAAAATGCATCTTCAGCGCTGATCATTTGCTCGTGCAGTTTTTCCCCAGGTCGAATGCCAACAACGTGCTGACGGGCCTCCGGCGCCAGCACCCGTGCTAGGTCAGTAACTTTCATAGACGGAATTTTCTTGACATAGATCTCACCGCCTTCCATATCGTCAAAGGCATGCCAGACCAACTTTACAGCCTCTTCGAGAGAAATCATGAAACGCGTCATGCGTGTGTCGGTGATTGGCAAAACACCCGTGTCTCTGATGGACATAAAAAACGGGATTACCGAGCCGCGCGAACCCATGACATTGCCATAGCGCACCACAGCAAAGCGAGCCCCGTCGCTGACAGAGTATGAGTTACCGGCCACGAAGAGTTTATCTGAGGCGAGTTTGCTGGCGCCGTACAGGTTAACAGGGCTACTGGCTTTATCAGTCGACAGGGCCACGACCCGTTTGACGCCGGAGTCAATACAGGCGTCGATGACATTCATAGCTCCGTTTATGTTTGTCTTGACGCATTCAAAAGGATTGTATTCGGCGGTAGGAACGATTTTTGTGGCAGCAGCGTGGACGACGCAGTCAACGCCGTCTAGAGCGCGGTAGAGGCGGTTTTTGTCGCGAACATCGCCAATAAAAAAGCGAACGCGAGAGTCGCCGTCAAAGTTCTTAGCCATCTCCCATTGCTTCATTTCGTCTCGCGAGAAAATTATGATTTTTTTCGGCATATATCTCGCTAAAGTCATGGGGACAAACGCGTTGCCGAACGAGCCCGTACCGCCCGTGATTAGGATGGATTTATTATTTAGCATAATATCTAATTTTATTTAAATGCGAAGATTGCCCAATTGCTTTTTTTGCTCACGATGCTTTAAAATAAAATTTTTTTAAAGCACATATTAAATGCACGTATAATTAATTATATGCTTCTCTTTTAGCTCAATTCCGAGCCGATTCTGATGATAATAAACTCACTAATTTTCTGAATACCAAATATGTCATTCACCGATTCTATATGCCCGCCGCCTCTCTTTCAGATTTCACTAAGCTCGAGATAAGCTCTTCGAACTTCGTCTCTGCAATCCAACCGAGCACCCGATGCGCCTTAGAAGGATCTCCAAGACTAAATGCGATATCTGTAGGTCGATAAAGGGATTCGTCGACGTCAGTGTGATCTCTCCAATCTAGTCCGAGCTGTGCGAAAGTGAGCGCCACAAACTCCTCCAAGGGATGCGACTTGCCTGTAGCGATGACAAAATCCTCCATGGGACCGTCGATATTTAACATTTGCCACATGGCCCTCACAAAGTCGGGAGCGTAGCCCCAGTCGCGCAAAACCGACAGATTTCCTAAGCGAAGCCGCTCGTCGCTACCTGCGCGAATTCGGCAGGCTGTAGACACTATCTTTCGAGTAACGAACCGTGCTGGCCGCAGCGGCGATTCATGGTTGAATAAAATACCCGTGCAAACGCGGACACCGTAGGCCTCGCGATAATTAGCCACCTGCCAATATGCGGTTGATTTCGCAACGCCATAAGGACTTCGCGGTCTAAATGGCGTAGATTCATTCGCGCCCTCGGGAGGTGTATCCCCAAAACATTCGCTTGATCCGGCATTATAAAATTTCGTTGAGGAATCTAAAAAACGTAGAGCCTCTAGAAAATTGTGTGTCGCAGTTGCAATACTTTCCTGAGTTTCAACAGGCTGGTCAAAAGAAAGCCCAACAGAACTCTGACCGGACAAATTATAGATTTCCGTAGGGGCAAATCGCTTGATAGTTTGCAAGACACTACGAAAATCATTAGGAGCCATTGAACTCAGCGTAACTTCGTTAACAGCCACCTTTACTCGTTTAAGATTGCGCAAAGACGAGATCTGGGCATCACGAGACGTACCGATAACTTCGTAGCCCTTGTCAAGTAAAAATCTCGCAAGAAGAGCCCCATCTTGCCCAGATATTCCGCAGATCAGCGCACGCATTATTGTTCAATTTTTCAAATGGGTCGACATCTACAGCCAAGGAATTATTTTTTTCAGTTTTAACGCGGTCAAAATATATTAATCACTATAAAGTGATATGTCATAAACTACTCCGCACTGATATTGATTTCGTAACCGTTCTGTTTAAGTAAGGCGTGTTTTTTCGCCTCGGCTAAATCAACGGAAACCATTTCGGCACACATCTGCTTCACCGTTATTTCTGGCGACCAGCCCAATACCTCCTTAGCTTTGGACGGATCACCCAGCAGAGTTTCCACCTCGGTTGGCCGAAAATAGCGCGGATCCACTCTCGCGATGATTTGGCCGGATTTAAGAGCCGGTGCCTCGCACCCTGCGATACTGTCGACGATGGCGACCTCGTTTACGCCATGACCCTCAAAGCGCAACTTAACGCCAAGCTCAGCCGCCGACCACTCGGTGAACTGCCGCACGCTGTACTGCACACCCGTAGCTATGACAAAGTCGTCTGGCCGATCTTGCTGCAGCATCAACCACTGCATGCGTACATAATCTTTTGCGTGCCCCCAGTCTCGCAGCGCATCCATATTGCCCAAGTAAAGACACGACTCTAATCCCTGAGCAATATTCGCCAAGCCACGGGTAATTTTTCGAGTCACGAAAGTCTCTCCGCGCCGTGCGCTCTCATGGTTAAACAAAATACCATTACAGGCGTAGAGGCCGTAAGCTTCGCGATAATTAACTACGATCCAATATGCATATAGTTTAGCCACGGCGTATGGGCTACGCGGATAAAACGGCGTGGTTTCCTTCTGTGGGATTTCTTGCACTAGACCGTATAGCTCGCTCGTACTGGCTTGGTAGAATCGTGTTTTCCCCTCAAGACCCAATATGCGAATCGCCTCAAGAATACGCAGCGTTCCAATGCCGTCTACGTCGGCGGTGTACTCGGGACTTTCAAAACTCACGGCCACATGGCTTTGGGCACCCAGGTTGTAAATTTCATCAGGCTTAGTCTCCTGAACGAGGCGAATCAAGTTACTTGTATCAGTTAAGTCGCCGTAGTGCAGTTTGAAATTGGCATTGTCGACGTGAGGATCTTGATATATATGATCGATCCGCTGGGTATTGAACGAACTAGCACGACGCTTGACACCGTGGACAATATAGCCTTTCGCGAGGAGAAATTCTGCGAGGTAAGAGCCGTCTTGTCCGGTAATGCCGGTGATAAGGGCGACCTTAGAATTTGCGGTCATCGTATTTCCCTTCGGTTCTCTAAATGACGTAGTTTTCCAAGAAATCTGTATAGGCCAACTTTAAGCCGGCGTCCAAGCCGACTTGCGCTTTCCAGCCGGACGCGTTGATCTGGGAAACGTCCAGAAGCTTACGTGGCGCGCCGTCCGGCTTTGATAGGTCGGTTAGGATAACGCCGGCATACCCCACCGCACGAGCGACTGCTTGCGCCACTTCTAAAATAGTCAGGTCTTTCCCAAAACCTACGTTAATGTGACTCAGCATGGGCTGGGTGAAGCGTCTGTACGTCGCTTTGGGCAGACTCATGACATGCAAGCTGGCAGCGGCCAAATCGTCCACATACAGAAATTCACGCCTCGGGGTCCCGGTGCCCCAGATAGTGACGCTCGGTAAATGATGGATCTTTGATTCATGGAAGCGGCGGATAAGCGCTGGAATGACATGGGAGTTTTCGGGGTGATAATTATCACCCGGGCCATAAAGATTAGTGGGCATAATACTGCGATAGTCAACACCGTGACTTTCACCGTACTGGCGGTTGTAGCTTTCGCACAACTTTATGCCGGCAATCTTTGCAATGGCGTACGGCTCATTCGTGGGCTCAAGTGTACCTGTAAGCAAAGCGTCTTCGCGCATCGGCTGCTCGGCTAACCTCGGGTAAATGCAGCTCGAACCTAGGAACAGCAGCTTCTGTACTCCTCGGCGAAAAGCGGCGTCGATAACGTTACTCTCCATCATAATATTCTGATAAATGAATTCAGCTGGATACGTATTGTTGGCGTAGATGCCACCCACCCTGGCTGCAGCGAGATACACTTGATCAGGTTTTTCCTCCTCAAAGAAAGAGTTAACCGCCAACTGATTTGTTAGATCAAGGTCCGCGTGGGAGCGTGTTATAATGAGATCAGCGGGGTGGCCTTGAAGACTCAACCGACGCACGATAGCTGAACCTACCATTCCCCGGTGCCCTGCAACAAATATCTTAGCGGGCTGGGTCATGAACGATTAAGTATATTAGAAGAGAGCCGCCGTCTATTTTCCAGATTTTCACGTTCCACTCCAAAATCCTTGAATTCCCCAATTTTTACAAGAAAAAACGGGCGGCCATAAAGAACGTTTTTCTCTATGATTCAAAACCGCGTCTGTAGATACGATCAACCAATTTTATTAGTGAAGTCGTTTGAGATTTTGCGTTTAAACGAGACCTTGCGTAACTAGCGCCTCACGAACGGAAGAATCCGCTTCGAGACCAAACCGAACATCCTCCCCCTGCTCGCGCTGCGTCAATTCAGGACTTAAATGGGGCCTGGGTGGGATTCGAAACCGCATTGTTTGTTGAGTTCCCGATTCGCGGTTCCTAGAAACAACGCGGTTTCGCTATCGAACAGCCAGCGACAAACACAACCGACCGAACCCGGGAAGTCGAATTGTTCGAATTTCGGCGAGTGTACGGTTTGTAACGAGAAATTCCTCTCTAGAGAGCGCGGAGCGGACGGGACTCGAACCCGCGACCCCCGGCGTGACAGTCGAGTAAATAGTTAACATTTTCAATAACTTACAGCGCCTGCGTACCCACATTTTTGCTTGGCGATGATTGCTTATCAAGTAATCAAAACCGCTTCGCTGACATAACACACGGATAATCGAGTCGCCCGGCACCTGAGACGCCAGTAGAGAATACGGTACGACATAATCTGGTTTGGCGTTGGGGCTTATAATCACTCCACCGCCTCTCGCGACAGCGTTTCGATTTCTACGCGCAGGGCGTCGTACTCGGCTTGCTTACGCGCGAGGAAGCGACCCGTGAGCTGCACCTTCTCCGCGATACCGGAGGGCGTAAGCAGGTAGGCATAGCCGAGCTTATTTTGGCTCGCCGAGAAATTACCCGCCTTGACCAGCCCTCGCTCGATGAGTGCGTTAAGGCAATAGTTAACCGCACCCAAACTCACTCCGACGCGCTCGCTGAGTTCGCGTTGGCTCAAGCTTGGATTATCGTGCAACAGGCGCAGGATCTGGAATCGCGCCTCGTCTTGAATTTTCGCTTTATTATTCAATTTCGTTCGTTCACGCTACCGCCCGACCGGCGCCGAAGCGCCAGTAGTAGGGGTCTGCAAGGCGAAGAATACGCCTTTGTTCAAATTTGAACAACTCTTCAGACCGTGGCGCTCGCGCGCGCGTACAGGTGTCTAAATACGGGAAGTTCGGCGTAAAGAAATCC
>Ga0194116_10004454_pt1 | contig 16041 bp, 12 predicted proteins | sample TA2MahsurfametaG_4_FD_148617 | JGI IMG/M metagenome (GOLD analysis project Ga0194116, IMG submission 148617) | Freshwater microbial communities from Lake Tanganyika, Tanzania - TA2015008 Mahale S9 surface | ecosystem: Environmental > Aquatic > Freshwater > Lake | place: Tanzania: Lake...
GCGGGGGAACACGGCTTTCTCCTCACGCATTAGTGCAGGAATACTTGAACAACAACGAACACATGTATGCGTTGGTGTCAAATGGTCGTTTTATACGTATTCTGCGTGATGCAACACGTTTGAGCCGTCTGAGCTATTTGGAATTCGACCTGGAGCAGATCATGGAAGAAGGGCTTTACGTGGAGTTTGCCTTGATGTATCGTGTTTTGCATGCATCCCGTATGCCTGATAGACAGGACAGTGGTGCTGAGTGTTTCTTGGAGTTTTACCACCAGGAGGCCCTAGCATCTGGTTCTCGAATTCGCGAGCGTTTGAGTGTTGCGGTTGAAAGTTCAATTAAGGAATTAGCGAATGGCTTGTTGAGAAATTCGAATAATAAAGAGCTGCGTGAAAAGGTACTGAATAGAGATCTTGCAGCTAAGGATTATTACTTGCACACCCTACGTTTGGTATATCGTGTATTGTTCTTATTGGTGATCGAAGAACGCAAGCTGATCTATCCTGAAAAGCGGGGGGAAGAATTGAACCGCAAGCGTACCTTTTACTATGATTACTACAGTGTTCAGCGTTTAACCAAATTAGCTGAAAAGCTCATTTATGTGGATCCACGGAAAACTGACTTGTGGCAATCTCTTATAACCACCTTTGCACTTTTTGAATACGAACAATACGGCAAGAAATTAGGGATTTCTCCTCTTGGTGCGGGTATCTTTTCTCCCAATGCTTTAGGAATCATTTCGAGCCAACTCATCGATAACGAAACCCTATTGCGTGTACTTCGCTACTTGGTAACCTTTGAGAACGAACAAGGTCAGCGTGTTCGGGTGAACTATGCCGATTTGGATGTAGAAGAATTTGGTTCTGTTTACGAAGGATTGTTGGATTACGATCCTGAGATCACCGACAACGCAGGTGAACCGATTTTTGGTTTTGTAAAAGGAGATGACCGATCATCCAGTGGTTCGCATTACACGCCTGAAGAATTGGTTAGACCTTTAATTAAACACTCCCTTGATTACCTCATCGAAGACAAACTCAAAGAAGCAGATCCTGAGAAGGGTTTATTGTCTTTGACCATTTGCGATGTTGCCTGTGGAAGTGGACATATCTTATTGTCTGCAGCTCGACGTGTGGGTTTTGAGTTGGCCAAAGTGCGTAGCAAAGAAGACCAACCGACTCCATCTGTATTGCGCGTGGCAGTTCGCGATGTGATCCGTCATTGTATTTATGGGGTGGATTTAAACCCCTTGGCTGTCGAACTGTGCAAAGTAGCCTTGTGGTTGGAAGCACACGAACCGGGTGAGCCGCTAAACTTTTTGGATCACCACATCAAATGCGGAAATGCGATTGTTGGATTGGCACATGCCGAAGAATTGGAAAAAGGAATTGCTTCTGAAGCTTTTAAAACTTTACCGGGTGACGACAAAGAAATTGCCTCTGCCTTTAAAAAGCGTAACGATCAGGAATTAAAAACGAGTGGGCAGCTGAGCACCTTTGATGTGGATAAAGTAGATACTGAATTGAAAGATGTGCAAGGTGATTTCTTCAGGTTTACACAATTACCAGAGGATACCCTCGAACAAATTGCAAAAAAAGAAAAGGCTTACCAGGATCTCACAAATGGCAAAAAGTGGTGGCGTTTGAAAAACTTGGCCGATTTACAAGTTGCTCAGTTCTTTATTCCAAAAACCATTGCGAATAAGGAAAAGCTCACAACGCATAGCCAATACAATACTTACCTCAAACAAGGTACGCAAATCTTTGATCGTGGAGCTAGTATGACCATTAGCCAAGAGAAACGTTTTTTCCATTGGTTTTTAGAGTTTCCAGAAGTTTTCCAAAAAGGAGGTTTTGATTGTATTTTGGGAAATCCGCCTTTTTTAGGGGGACTTAGGATTTCATCAAACTTCGGAGATAATTATTTGAGCTATCTAAAATTTAATTATGCACCCGCTGGTGGCACATGTGATTTTGTTGCTTACTTTTTTAGAAGAGATTTTGACATCATAAAAATTGGAGGTTTTCAATCCTTAATATCAACTAACACTATTTCACAAGGTGATACAAGAGAAGGTGCTTTGGATGTTATTTTAAGTGATCATGGTGATATAAATTTTGCTGTTAAATCAATGAAATGGCCAGGTCAAGCAAATTTGGAAATTACATTGGTAACTATAAATAAGCAATATTTAAGAGTATCGAAATACATTAAAGATAAAGAAGTAGATTTTATAAATGCGTTGCTTGAATCAGGAAGAAATATTGGGAATCCAAAGCCGATCCATAATAATCAGTCGAAATGCTTTACTGGATCAACTGTTTTAGGTAAGGGGTTTATTCTAAGCAAAGAAGAAGGAGATTTAGTTAAATCAGTTGATGAAAAATACGCTGACGTTATTTATCCGTACTTGATTGGTGATGATATTAATAATACCCCTGACCAATCTCCGCAGAGATATGTAATCAACTATTTTGATTGGTCAGAAAGCAAGGCAAGAGAATATGCTTTAACATTTAATATTGTGGAAGAAAAAGTAAGGCCAGAAAGAGTCAAAGTTAATCGTGAAGCAAGACAAAAGTATTGGTGGCGATTTGGGGATAGGGCTGTAAATTTATACAATAATATTAAGGATAACGATTCAGTTTTTGTTGTATGTCGTGTTACAAAACATTTATGTTTTTCAAAGGTATCAGCTGGTTATGTATATGATATTGGAACAAATACTTTAAAATTTCAAGAATTTAAGCCATTCAGCATAATTCAATCAACCCTTCATGAATGCTGGGCTAGAAAATATGGTAGTTCACTTGAGACACGCTTAAGATATACAAATGAGGATTGTTTCGAAAATTTTCCATTTCCTCAAAATTTAAAAGTTGATCAAGAGAAGCAATTAGAAAATATTGGTTTTTCCTATCATGATTATCGTGGGAAATTAATGTTAGGCGTTAAATTAGGTCTAACTAAAACCTACAATCTATTTCACTGTAATTCAATAACTTCACTTGCCATAAATGAAAAGGACAAACAAGTTCAAGGTTTACAAAAGCATCTTGATAAAACTCCCAACACAATTTCATTTAATGAGACAGCTAAAGGCATTGTAAAACTGCGAGAGCTTCATACAGAAATGGATCAAGCAGTTTTAGAGGCCTACGGTTGGCACCAAGATGATCCCAAATGGGGCAGGGCCATCCAGTTGCGCCATGATTTCTACGAAGTAGATTATTTACCTGAGAATGATCGTGTGCGCTACACCATCCATCCGGAAGCAAGAAAAGAGGTCTTGAAGCGCCTATTGCTACTTAACCACGAGCGCTATGCCGAGGAAGTTGCAGCAGGTTTGCATGATAAGAAGGATGGAAAAAAGGATACAAAGGAAAAGAAAGAAAAATCTCCAAAGAAAGTAAAGGTTAAGGAGCCCCAGAATCAAGAAGCCATATTCGTTGATCAGACCTTGAAGAATAATCTCCATCTGAAGCTTGAGGAAGATAAAAATGATGAGGTTCTACTTAAAATCCAAGTGGGATCGGTGGTAAAACTGCAATCTAAAGACGGTCGTATTATAAATATTGCTTGTGGGATCCAGTCTTCAGATGCTCAGTCCCTTAAAACTGAAAGTGCCTTTGTTCAAGCCCTTCTTGGCAAATCCGTAGGTCAGTGGGTAAAGTTTGGAAATGGATTCGAGGTTTTGGAGATTAAATAGGTAGGGATGATTCTTACTTTAATCCACGAAGACTGGAAAGTTGTTTGTTTAGGTTGAGAGCATTGGAGATACCACTAAATTAAATTTAAATAATAAAGCATGGATAAGACCATATTTCTTTCCTCGGGAGTGAGCATTGCTGAGTATGAGCAAATGGAAACTGAGAAGAACAAGGTAGGTATTTCAGATTTTGTATTTAAAAGATTGAGTGAAAGATACCTTATCCCTTTAGAAAAAGTCCCTTTAAAGTTTAAAAATGGATTTTCCTTGATGGCAAATGCCTGTTTGCTAATAGAAACCTACGAAAGTTTTAGGCAAGGATGGGATAGTACCTCTTCTAATGAAAGAAGGCCTTTTGAATCTTTTTTTAACAGGGAGGATAGATTTAAGGATTTCAAAAATGAATATTCAAGAGATTTCTATTTAAACGTTCGATGTGCTATCCTCCATCAAGGTGAGACCAAAAATGGATGGCTAATTAAAAGGGAGATAGATACTCCAATTTTTAACAAACCTGAAAAAACTATAAATGCCACTAAGTTTTTTAAAGCGCTTAGAAAATCGTTGGAAGCGTATCGAGATTTGTTAATTGTCTCTGATTGGGACAGTGAAGTATGGGATAATTGTCGAAAGAAAATCTCCTTTATTATTGAAAATTGTAAATGATGGGTGTTGTTTACTTTGCCTATGGATCCAATATGGATTTCAAGAGATTAGAAGAGAGAGAGGTTTTTTTTGAATTTATTGGTCTCGGAATCTTGGAAGATTATACATTAAAATTCAACAAAATTGCTTCTAAGCGTTCTGGAGCGGGTTATGCCAATATTGTTAAGCAAAAAGGCAGTAGGGTTGAGGGACTTTTGTTTTCGATTGCCAATATTGAGAAACTAGATGGCTTTGAAGGATATCCAACCCATTACAAGAAAGAAATCCTTAAAATCCAGTATGCAAATAGTGTTGTCGATGCCACCGTTTATGTGGCAGCTGATGATTGGGTAAGTGAAATACTCAAGCCTGAACGGACGTACTTAAATCGCTTGTTGGCAGCAAAGGAATATTTGTCAGAAGCGTATTTTGATTTTTTAAAATCTACCAAGACTATTGATTAAGCTTGACTCTTGAGTTAGAATAATGTAGAGATTTATTCAAATCTTAATCTTGATTTTCGTTTTCAATCTTCCTCGAGTAAAGCACCAACTCCACTTCGTCAAGTTCTTTACTTTGATTCAGCTCATCCAAATAAAATGTGCCATCCTCAAGGACCTGAATGTAATGTCCACCTTCGTATTGAACTAAGTCGGTACAATCATTTATTAGGGCTTCATTGGGCCGTGTTGAAAGGAAATCTTTCCTCGTTATAAACTTTCCACTATCTACAAATTCAATAAAGTCTTTCATTTTTTGAGTTAAGATTTTAATTTCTTCTTACTGCAAATTACCTGTGGATAATACGGTTCGATTTGTGCCAACTGTTTCGGTTGAAACTGTGCCACTTTTTCAATCGGATTTCGGTTTGATTTGTGCAACTCTCAGGTTAAGGCCACTTGCCATTTTGGAAGATTAGGTTTTTACATTTCCGTTATTTTTTAGATTTAAATAGGTTTATTTATTCTTATTTAAATCGTACCTGAAGGTTTAATTTAATTAATAATTTTTCATTTTCTTGAGCAATCCAGCCATAGAAGTATTTTTTTCCTGTATTTCTTTTTTGACCAGGAAAATCAGAATCTTCTCCTGTTGACGCTTGTTCAAAAACTGTATTGTTTATTAAATATTTTCTAAACAAGTTAAAATCATAAATGTGAAAGCAAACAATGTCTCCGTCTTCTTTCGCTATAATCACCCCTCCGAAGGAGTCGTATTCTCCAAACCAAGGTTTTTCTGAAGTCATTCCCATGGCCGCTTCAGCAAGAAATTTCTTTATCTTATATTCATAAAGTCTTTGAACACTTTTTTCACCAAAATAAAAATGCATGGGGTCTTTTTCTTCTAATAAATCGCAAACTGATTTAATATCCGATACACTGAAAAAGTAGCGATAGTAAAGTGCCCATCCCAAAATTTCAGGCAAATCACCATCAATCATTTTCAAATTTTTCCAAAGCTGATTGGATTGGATTGAATCAAATTTTAAATCAGATCCATTTCTATGCAATTCTTTAAGTCTGTATGTGATTTTTGAGGATTTATCGCTTGGCTTATAAGTTCTTGCATTAAAATCTTCTAAGGACTCGTTTGGGAAATTTTGTATGCTGAAAATGAAATTGTTGCCACCAGTTGTGTTGAAAAGAGTAGAATTACCTCCCAGAAGTGATTTTATACTAAATCCAAGATCTGTTTCTTTTGCAAGTCGGTGGTCGTAAATTTTTAATTTAATATCAGATTTAACGGAGGAATTGGCTTTTAATTTTTCAACCTTCATTTCCTCAAAGACCTTATCCAATTTTTCGATTACAAAACTTTTTCCCTCTCCTTTATTTATTCCTTCATAAAGAGCTTCGGATATTTTTTTCACATCCGAAATAGAATAAGTTTTTATTAAATCTCTTGTTCCATTTTGGATTTTAAAAAGAGATATGGACGAATTTCTTTCAAATTCTAGTTCATGATTTTTTTCTTCCTTATAGGCCTTAACAATTTCATACACATTGTCGAAATCCTTATTGAGCTCAAAATCAGATTGAAAAAGTTTTCCTTCTGCTAGAAGTGATACTAATACATAGAGTTCACTCCATTCACCTTTATTTCCTTTTAATTTATTCATTAAAAAAGTTTATTTATTACATTTTCTGCTGTCGCCTTGATGGCCGGAACTGCAACTGAGTTGCCAAATTGTTTGTATGCAGACGCATCTGCTACTGGAATTACAAACTTATCTGGGAATCCTTGCAGGCGTGCCCATTCCCTTGGTGTCATCTTTCTTATTCCTAAACGATTTACCTGGCTTTTAATATGTGTGACAGGAGTAAAGTCCTCTAACCTATCGTCATAAACTAGATTTCTTTCTCTACCCATTCCTCCACATACAACGGCATTTGCAATTCCATCATCAGGTATAATTTCGAACCCAAATCCATTGCCTTTGCTTTCATGTCTACTTTTATGTTCCTCCAGTGTTTTTAAGTATTGAGTTGACAAATAATACTTCACTGAAACTGGATTTTCTTCTTTAACGTCTTCGAATGCAACAGGCTCATTAAATGGTTCTGGATATTCAAACTCACTAATTCCTAAATCTCCTCGAAATCCTACTATAAATATCCTTTCCCTATTTTGTGGCACTCCAAAATCTTTGGCGTTCATGACTTTTGGATTTGGCACAAAGTACCCCAAATCCTCCCTTAGGGTATTTAGTATGGTCGATAATGTTCTCCCCTTATCATGGTTGACAAGTCCCTTAACATTTTCTAGAAAAAAGGCTTTTGGTCGTTTTCTCCTGATTATTTCTGCAACATCAAAAAATAAAGTTCCCCTTGTATCTTCAAACCCACCCCTTTTTCCAGCAATAGAAAAAGCCTGACATGGAAATCCAGCACATAGCACATCGAAATCATCTGGGATAAATCTTTTGGTTTCTTCCTTGGTGATATCACCGAAAGGAATTTCCCCAAAATTTGCTCGGTAAGTCTTTTTAGCTTGATCGTCCCACTCGCTTGTGAATACACATTTGCCTCCCAAACTTTGAAAAGCTAACCTGAACCCTCCAATGCCTGCAAAAAGATCGATGAATTTGAATTTAGGATTTCTAGGAGCTATGAATGGAATTTCATCCATTTCTTGAAAAAGTAATCCCTGCAATGCGTCTTCAGAAACAATAGAATTAAGGATTTCTTTGCCCTCAGTATTTCTTAAAAATGTCTGTAAATGATTTAAAGCTTCTTCCAAATAAAATTGAGATTCTTTTCCTTCCGCATTATGGATATAGTGCGTCAATGCCGCTTCACCATATTCCAATGGTTCAATAGATCTGATTTTGAATTTTGTTCCAAGTATCTCCTCAATTGATACGCGTTCTTTAAGCTTCATTTTTTGTTTTTTTTTGACCAAGCTAGATCAATTATTTCAATAATTTTTTTGATTGACAATAACTGTCAATTATTCTATTCCAATTCTCTTTTCCCCTTGAATACCCTGGAAACAACAGCCTAAAATATTATGAGGTACGACAGAGCTTTTTTTTGAGCGAACTTCAATTTACTATTTTTTGATCTCTTTGACCTACATTTTTAATCATTGATCCGATTCTTCTTCTTTTTCTCCAAAGTAGAGTCGGTTATTTTTTAGATGGTTAAATTTCGATTATAGTCTGATAAGGGGAATTTTTAACCTAGCAAGTTTTTCCAATTTGTTGAAGCAAGAAGTGAGAGACCTGACTACGGTAAGCAAGTAATTGGAAAGCACTAAGTACAATGTACCAAGAAAAAGGAAACAAGAGATTAAAAGACAAGAAGCAATTTCTTTGAATTCAGCGCATACCTTAGGTGGATCTGCTGATAGGCGGGCTTCGCGAGAAATAATAAATCTCTCAATCACTTGTTAAGGGGGAAAGTTGTTCCAATCGTGACTTTACACCTCGGCTGATAGGCAGGTTAGCTACTCTTTCTTTTTTCTTCCCCCCAATCCACCCTCACCTTCACCTTGGGATGCTGCTTCGCGATGTCTTCCTCGCTGGCCCAAGGGCGGCGGTAGTAGAGTTGCTCTACGCAGGCACGGTAAAGGATGGCCTTGGTGTAGCCAAGAAGCGGTACGGGCAGGTCTTCGTAATCAAGCTCGATGATGAGTTTTCCTTTGAGTAATGCCATGGTGGTGATTAGGTGAGTTTAAAATGAGTCAGTTGCCCGATGGGGAATGCCGCATCAAAGGGCAGGATCAGCAGGCGCTTGGATTGGGTGACCAATCCAAAGGACCCCGTAGTAGTACCCAAACTTAGACTCGCTCCAGTGAATCGTCCTTGCTCATCAAACTGCAGGATCACAGCAGGCGCTATACTCCCTAGATCTAGCAGGGTGTTTAACTGGTCATGGGTAACTTGGATAAATACACCCTGAAAAGGGGCTTCCTGGGCCTTGCCCACCAGGCTGGTATCTTCAGTATTCCAAGAACTTACTTCGTAGACTTGGGCCGGACTAGATCGGAAAATGAGGGTAATGGATTGGGTTGGGAGTGAATTGTGCTGACTCATCATTGGAAGGGTTTTAGTGGAAGGAAAGGTTGTTTTTTGATAAATTTTAGGATTTAGCGCACCAGTTAGTGGATCAAATTCACCCCATTCTTGGGCAAATTTTCCACTTTCTAAGATGCGCTTTTCGAACTCTTCATTGGAGATAGTAGCAAATTTTGCGCGCCTATTTTTGGTTTCACCCCAGTATTTCTTGTACTGTTGGTCGTAGAGTCCTTTAAGAATTTTGAAATTTTCGGAGTATTCTTTTTTAGGGAGTGTTGCCATTTCCTAGGTGTTCAAGCCAGGGTGATGAAATGAGGCACATTCATGGCAATGACATCGGAACTAGCGCTCAGCAAGGTGCCTCCACGGGGGATGGAACTGCTTTTTACTTCCTCCTTTTCTTTGAAGTAGTAGGCTCGATCGGGCCCTTCGACGATGCAGCATTCGATTTTTTGGCCTTTGTTGTAAAACTCTGTTTTCTGCTTCCACATGCGGAAGTGCAGTACGAGTAGCTCATGCACTTCCGAATCGAGATCAGCTGCATAGGCTGCTCGTTGCTCCGCACTGATATTGGGAATTTGAATTCCTGGCTTTTTTGGAGCACCTGGGTCGAGTGCCTCGAGCTGAATGGGAATTTGCATGTAGGTGGCATGCTGCATGCGGAGGATGAGGTAGGGGAAGGTGCCGTAGCCGGGAGGGAACTTGCGTACTTCCACGAAAGGACTGGGGGTACTGGAGGTGTGGGACATGATAACGGGTGTTTAGGTGAAACGCGTTACCATCAAAAAAGGAAAGGGGGTGCGGTAAACTAACAGTTTTGGTTTGCACAAACCCTCATCGCTTGACCACCGTGGTGTTAGACTCGGTTGGTACCAGAAAAGGCTGGTTCTTGATGATGGGTTAAAGGTAAGGGAAGTTGGTTTGGATATGCAATACCCTGTGGGAAGAAATTTTTGAAAGGGGGATTTTTTGGCAGTAAATGTCAAGGTGTTTCAATCTAGAAATTCAGTTATCCCCACTTCTTCATTCTTCAATCAGCGTTGGACATTCGATATTAGGGAAGCACCAAGTACCCTGCCTGCGGCAGGCAGGCAAGTACTTTCAAAACTAGGATTGCGGTAGATAGGCAAGAGGGAGTATCAAGTAGTAAGTAGCAAGATTGTACGAAGTACCAAGTGTACCAAGTACCTTCAAAACTAGGATTGCGGTAGGAGGTCAAAAGCCGAGATTGCCTTCCTTTGCGGCTTGGCGCCTTAGCGCGAGAAAAATCCCGCAATTCTGCAGGACAGGAACCGCGGATGAGGGGGCAATTGGATTAAGATCTGCTTGATCTACAGGAAAAAAATAGTTCTCCCCGTAATTCTGCGGGACTGGCTGCAAAGACGCAGAGACGCAAAGGCCTACGGCAGACAGGCAAGAGCCAGATACAATTTCTTTGCGGCTTGGCGCCTTAGCGCGAGAAAGAAATCGCAATGCTGCTGGGTTGGCCACGAAGCCGCTTTCAAACCGTAGAACCCTAATTTCGATTTTCTCGTTTGTCAATTACTTTTTCGTTCACCAGAATGAATTCAATAACCCCACATCGAATTAGTCACTTTTTTAACTCACTTTTTTAAACGCATGAATGACGAACCTATTTTCTACCAGCCCAAGCAGGCCATTGATCTCCTGGTCGTAAAAATTGATGCGGTCGATTCTAAAAAAATCCTTAAGTTTAGCCTTATCCTGTTGATAAGTCAAATGATTCCGGTAACCTAAACAGTCCTTTTCCCTTGTCCAGCCCTACCCCTTCCAAAGCCCGTCACATTGCCCTCTGGGTGGTACAAGTCGCTCTTGCCCTCGCCTTTGGCATGATCGGAGTGACCAAGCTAACTACCTCCGAGGCCGATATCATCCAATAATCCGGCGAACTCGTTGAAAAATATGGCGTGGGCTTGATTCGATTTATTGGAATTGCTGAGGTCTTGGGGGCACTAGGTCTAATCCTTCCTGCGGCCTTGCGTATCCTTCCTGTACTCACTCCGCTGGCCTCGCTAGGCCTAGCGATGATCATGGTCCTGGCCACCGCCTTGCATGCCTCCAAAGGAGAGCCTATCGGAACCCAAGTGGTCTTTCTGCTACTTACCCTATTTGTAGTTTGGGGAAGGTTCAGCAAGGCCCCGATTTCAGCTCGCTAACCCTCTTTTTCCTCAATCCACTTTTGCTGCTGGCCGCTTTTCGGTTCCGGGCTGCTTGGTGAGGTCGTCTCCTAGCGTCTTTCGGTACTGCTCGGCCAAGCCGCTCAGCGCCGCTACCACCGCTGGATTTTGGGATGCCAGATCAAAGGTTTCCCCTGGATCTGTAGACAGGTCATACAGGGCGAGTGGGACTTCTATGGATTTGTAGATTCCAGGGAATCCGGCGTTGCCCCGCTGGGTACCCAGGTAAGTTTGAGAGACGTGGGGGAAAACCAATTTCCACTTCCCCTGCCGAATGGCCTTGAGGCTATTCGCATCGTAATAATAAACAAAGTGGTCTCGCGGATTGGCACCGGTTTTTTGCTGAAGCAGGGGCAAAATATTTACCCCATCGATTTTTTGACCAGGCAATGGAGCGCCTAGAAGTGCCGCCATGGTGGGGAAGATATCCATGGTAGCAGCGAGGTTGTTGGAAACTGTTCCTGCGGGAATCACACCTGGCAAACTCATGATGCAAGGAATACGGACGCCTCCCTCCCAAGCCGACCCCTTGCCTTCGCGAAGTCCTCCACTGCTGCCGGCATGGTTGCCAAAGGTTAGCCAGGGACCATTGTCACTCGTAAAGATGACCAGCGTATTTTGGGTAAGCCCATTTTTTTCTAGTGCAGCCATCACCTCTCCAATCGAACCATCTAATTCAAGCATCAGATCTCCAAATAGGCCTGTACCACTTTTGTTTTTGTAAGGTTCGGACACCGCAATCGGCACATGGGGCATGGAGTGGGCCAGATATAAAAAGAAGGGGCGCTCCTTGTGCTGCTCAATGAATTGGACCGCCCGCTGCGTGTACAGCTGCGTAAGTTGGGCCTGATCCTCCAGCGTGCGAATGGGCTTGACAGGTTCATTGCCTTCAAGTAAGAAGAGTGGAGGGTACTTGAATTTGCGGTCTGCGGTGTCGGTCACCGGCTTGCCATCGTAGCCCATAGGCCACATGTCGTTGGAGTAGGGAAGGCCAAAGTAGGAGTCAAAGCCATAGGAGGTAGGAAGGTAGGGGGCTTTGGCACCGAGGTGCCATTTACCAATCATGCCTGTTTGGTAGCCTTTCTTTTTTGCCAAGCTGGCAAGTGTTTCTTCCTCGGGATTCAGTGCTGTTGTGGACCATGGCATGAGTGCACCGGAGATATTGAGCCTGTTGGGGTAGCAACCTGTCAGCAGGGCTGCTCTAGAGGCGCTGCACACGGCCTGGGCGGCGTAGAAATTGGTGAAGCGCATACCTGATGCAGCAAGCGCATTGAGGTGCGGGGTCTGCTGAGGATAGCCTCCATAAACTGCTAAGTCCCCATAGCCCATGTCATCCATAAAGATGAGCACCACATTGGGGCTCTTGGATTGGGGCAACATTTCCTGTGCTAGGGTACTGAAACATAGGAAGGGAAGAAGAAGGAGAAACAGATTTTTCATGGGTTAGGGATCTTGAATAAAAAGTTAGCAATAAAATGGGGGAGTAAAAAGCTGTTTTTTTCGGGCAATGCCAAGACCCACTGACCCAAGCAGGATAGAATCCTTATCCAACCACCCTATCTGCCTACTCCTGATCCCCTACCTATTCAGCTAAGCTGGATTTAGGAAAGGAACCGTACCAGTGCTATAACTTTATTTTGGAAAGAGGCCTTAATTTGATACTTTGATAGGCAATACAATTCAATCCTGACCATTTACTAAGCTTTTAAGTGGTTTAGTGAATGCCAATTCTTTCCAATTTGATGAAAAAGTACAGCCTTATTTTTCTGCTTTCATTCGTCCTGTATTGGGATACCTATGCTCAGGCCAAGAAAGAATTCAATGTCCTATTGATCCATGTAGATGATTTGGGATGGGCGGACATTGGAGTTTTGGGAAGTGATTTTTATGAAACTCCTTTTATCGATCGATTGGCCGCTGAGGGAATGCTGTTTAGGCAGTCCTATGCTGCGGCCGCGATTTGCTCCCCCTCCCGAGCAGCCCTGATGACGGGCAAATACCCCGCTCGAATGGGGATTACCGATTGGATTTATGCGCGATTCCAAGGAGTAGGAACCACTGGCCTGTCCGGAGAATATGCAGAAAACCCAGATCAACCCCTTCGCACCCCAAAAAATCAAGGCTTTCTACCCTTGGAAGAGTTGACCCTAGCCGAGCGAATGAAAGCACAGGGCTACACCACCTTCCACGTAGGCAAATGGCACTTGGGGGGAGAGGAAAACTATCCCGAGAAACAAGGATTTGATCGCAACTTTGGAGGCAATGACCTGGGGCAACCCCCAAGCTATTTTGATCCCTACGAGCCCGCTACCCCTACGCCTTTTTATGCCTTTGATCGGGTGATACCAAGGTATTCCGGCGAGTATTTAACGGACCGAGAAGGGGATGAAATTGTGAATTTTCTCCAATCTCAGGCGCAGAAATTTTTCATCCATTGGGCTCCCTATGCCGTGCATACGCCACTCATGGCTCCACAAGCCTTAGTTGACAAGTACAAGCGTAAAGCTGGGGGAAAACAGAAAAATCCTGTTTATGCCGCAATGGTTGAGAATTTAGATCAAAATGTAGGCAAGGTACTCGCCGAGTTGGATCGCTTGAACTTGACCGAAAAGACCTTAGTAATTTTTACATCAGACAATGGGGGCTTGATGGGTAATCCCACAAATCCCATCACGAATAACGAGCCCTTACGCTCCCAAAAAGGGTACCCCTACGAAGGAGGAATTCGGGTGCCCACAGTGGTGAAGTGGCCCGGAAAGGTGGCTGCTGGAAAGCAGTCTGAACTTCCCATCGTGACGATGGATTGGGCTCCCACGATCTTGGATTACCTGGGATTAAATTCGCAAGAGCAAGGTCTCGATGGACAAAGCTTGGCTGGGGTATTGGCAGGAGGCGCGTTAGAATCACGGGACCTATTTTGGCATTTTCCCCACTACCGTGGAGTGGATGTAGTTCCCTATTCCATCATTCGCTCAGGGGAGTACAAGTTGATCCATTACTTTGATATGCAGCCGGACGAACTCTTTTCTTTAGCGGAGGATCCCTATGAAACCACCAACTTGGCGGCTCAATTTCCAGAGCTAGCTTCCCAACTTAAATCATCCCTCAATGCCTGGTGGCTGGAAACAGGGGCCAGAATGCCTCAAAAAAAATAGCGTGAACCCCACCAATTTAGGTTGGGCTTAGAAAAAATAGCGATGAAAAAAGGAATGTTAAGTTGTCTAATTTTTACGGGAATTGCCTTCGCTGCATTTGCTCAGGGCTATGGGATTGGACAAAAGGAGCGCCCAAATATCATTTACATTCTTGCAGATGACCTAGGGTATGGGGAACTAGGGGTGTATGGACAAGAGAAGATTGAAACCCCAAATATTGATGCCCTAGCAAAGAGTGGTATGATTTTTACCCAACACTATTCAGGTGCTCCTGTCTGCGCGCCAGCCAGGTACATGTTGCTGACAGGTACCCATGCAGGCCATGCCTACATCAGAGGCAATGACGAATGGAGTGAGCGTGGGGATGTGTGGAATTACCGAGCCACCATTCTGGATTCCACTTTGGAAGGGCAGCGCCCCATCCCCTCATCGACCGTTTTGCTTCCCAAAAAACTGAAAGAAGTGGGCTACCGCACAGGCATAGTGGGGAAATGGGGATTGGGAGCACCTCATACGGATGCAATTCCTACAAAAATGGGCTTTGATTTTTTCTTCGGCTACAATTGCCAACGCCAAGCACATACCTATTACCCAGTTCATCTCTACCACAATGAGCACAGGGTCTATCTCGAAAATGACACGATTGCACCCTCTACCAAACTTGCGCTAGGGGCAGACCAAGAGGATCCAGAGAGTTACAAAGATTACTCCTTAAAGACCTATGCGCCCGATGTGATGTTTGACAAACTCCTGTCCTTTATCGGGGATGAACAAGGGAAGGAAAGCCCTTTTTTTCTGTATTGGGCTACTCCTTTGCCACACAACCCCATTCAAGCGCCGCAGCGCTGGGTCGATTATTACAGGGCTAAGTTTGGAGAAGAAGCCCCATATCTTGGAGAAAAGGGCTATTTCCCCCATCAAAATCCTAGAGCCGGCTACGCGGCCATGATTTCTTATTTGGACGAAAATGTGGGCAAGCTGGTGGCCTACCTCAAAGAAAAAGGCTTGGATAAAAATACACTGATCCTTTTTAGCTCTGACAATGGGGTGACCTTTACCGGGGGAACCGATGGAGCATTTTTTGAAAGTTCAGGGATTTTCGGAGAGGCCCAAGGTCGAGCCAAGGGCTATGTGTATGAAGGAGGAATCCGTGTCCCATTTATTGCCAATTGGCCAACCAAAATAAAGGAGGGTTCACGATCTGAACATCTTTCTGCACAATACGATGTCATGGCAACCCTCAGTGAGTTGACTGGATTTGAACTCGAATCGAGTAACGATGGCATCAGTTTTATGCCCACACTCCTGGGTCAAGACAAGCAGGAGCAACATGAGTTTTTGCTCTGGGTATTTCCTGAATATGGTGGGCAAGTAGCAATTCGATTCGGGGACTGGAAAGTAGTACGCCAGCATCTGAAGGATAAGCAAACTCCAACCTTGGAGCTTTACAATCTTCGTACTGATCCTCAAGAATTAGTGAATGTGGCAGCTCAGCATCCAGAATTGCTGAGGCAGGCTGCAAAAATATTTGAGGAGCAGCATGAAACTGCCTTCCTCCAAAACTTCCGAATTCCAATTATTGAAAAAGGATTGTATTAAGTTCCCAGTTTAGGCTCTTAAAAAGGGCGAATTTTCTAATTCAAAAACATCCATTTTCTTTTGGACAAAAAGAAGGAAAATGGTTCAAGTATAAATTCTACTTCTCAGCATGAATCCGCACATGAACTATTTACGCCAAGGAATTAAGCTTTTCCTACTGCTACTTATCTCAATCCCTGTCTTCTCCCAGCAGCCAGCATCTCCACTAGAGGCTTCCT
>Ga0194116_10004455_pt1 | contig 16041 bp, 13 predicted proteins | sample TA2MahsurfametaG_4_FD_148617 | JGI IMG/M metagenome (GOLD analysis project Ga0194116, IMG submission 148617) | Freshwater microbial communities from Lake Tanganyika, Tanzania - TA2015008 Mahale S9 surface | ecosystem: Environmental > Aquatic > Freshwater > Lake | place: Tanzania: Lake...
TATCGACCCGAAGACGAGTTTGAGTTCGATAATCCATCCGAGTGCGAAGGGTGGTTGTCCGAGACTCAATGGCTAGACGATCGCCTGCTCGCCGATTTGAGAGCGGCGCTCGTTAAGCTGAACAAGCCCATAACCGGCATCGACAAACCGAACCCGTCGACTTCAAGGTTCTAGCGTCCACCATGGACGAGAACAACTCCTGAGCGACGTTGTATCCCGGGCCCAGTTAATTTAGCGATCGCGTTGAGTTTGACTAGCGATCCCTGGTTTCAGGCGGTCCGCGCAATTTCTCGGTGAAAATTGTTCGCGCTTTAAATACGGGTTCGTTATGCCGAACTTCCCGTATTTAGACACCTGTACGCGCGCGCGAGCGCCGCAGCCTGAGGAGTTGTTCAAATTTGAACAAAGGCGTATTCTTCGCCTTGCAGACCCCTACTACTGGCTCTTCGGCGCCGGTCGGGCGGTAGCGTGACCGAACGAAATTGAATAATAAAGCGAAAATCCAAGACGAGGCGCGATTCCAGATCCTGCGCCTGTTGCACGAGGATCCAAGCCTTAACCAACGCGTGCTCAGCGAGCGGCTCGGAGTGAGTTTGGGCGCGGTGAATTATTGCCTCAAGGCGCTTATCGAGCGTGGGCTCGTCAAGGCGGGTAACTTCTCAGCTAGCGATAACAAGCTCGGCTATGCCTACCTGCTCACGCCTTCCGGTGTCGCGGAGAAGGTGCAGCTCACGAGTCGCTTCCTCGCGCGTAAGCAAGCCGAGTACGACGCCCTGCGCGTAGAAATCGAACCGCTGTCGCGAGAGGCGATGGAGTGATTATCAGCCCTAACGCCAAACGAGATTATGTCGTACCGCATTCTCCACTGGCGGCTCAGGTGCCGGGCAACTCGATTATCCGTGTGTTATGTAAGCGAAGCGGTTTTGATTACTTGATACGCAATTATCGCCAAGCAAAAATGTGGGTACGCAGGCGCTGTAAGCTATTGAAATTGTTAGCTATTTACTCGACTGTCACGCCGGGGGTCGCGGGTTCGAGTCCCGTCCGCTCCGCCATTTTTCTATCGTTTTGACGATTGCGACACTTGTGATTCACGGCGACTCAGCTTTCGACAGTGATGTTTTGGTGGTCGGGGCAGGTGTGGTAGGGCTCGCGACTGGGTACGCTTTTTCCCAAGCTGGCTTCAAAGTCATCGTCATTGAGAAGGGGCCGCGCATTGGCGAGGGTATCTCCTCGCGAAACTCCGAAGTAATCCACGCGGGTCTTTATTACCCGACCGACTCGTTAAAGGCGCGCCTGTGCGTTGAAGGCCGTAGACTCCTTTATCCGTTTTTGCAGGCTCATGGAGTCCCTTTCAATAAATGCGGGAAATTAGTCGTTGCTAACGGAGCGAATGAGATTTCCGCGCTCGAGAGAATTTATGAGCAAGCAAAAACAAATGGGGTTGAGGGCGTTCAGTGGCTAAAGAGAGCCCACGTCTGTGAGTTGGAGCCTCTTCTGCGGTGTGATGTTGCGCTTTATTCCACTGAAAGCGGCGTTTTTGATTCTCATGGCTACATGCTAGCCCTTCAAGGCGAAATCGAGCGAAGTGGCGGTTTGGTGGTATGTAATTCTACATTTGACCGAGCTATAAAATTGGAAGGGGGAGGGTGGCAAGTTTTTATTGCTGATTCAGGCGAAGTCACTATCAAATCACGCCTTTTGATAACCGCTGCTGGATTGGACGCCCAAAACGTCGCTGCTCGAATAGAAGGCTTCCCAGCGAAGCTTATTCCGGGCGGGTATCTCGGAAAGGGGGTGTATTTCCGATATAACGGTAGGCCCCCGTTTTCTCGGCTGGTTTACCCGACTCCAATCGCCGGGGCATTGGGTACCCATTATCGGGTGGATTTGTCGGGTAGAGCAATATTAGGACCGGACTTGGACTTCGTTGCCTCTGTCGATTACTCAGTTGACGCTGGTCGAGCGAAAAATTTTCTACTTGATGTTAGGCGTTATTGGCCAAGTCTCGAAACTGTATCTTTGACACCTGACTATTCGGGAATTAGACCGAAACTCCATGGGCCGGGAGAGCCTCAGCCCGACTTCGAGATAATGGGCCCCGATCGCCACGGTCTAGACGGGCTGGCAGCGCTATTTGGCATTGAAAGCCCAGGTCTGACCAGTTCGATCGCGATCGGTCGTTATGTTCGCGATTTACTTCAGGCTTAAGTACGCCCCGGCCATGTCGAAGGCGCGCTCAGTTTTCCTCGCTATCTAACTCTTTCAACTAACTTGTTACGTTCGCGTGCGACGTGACCTCTGCTTTTGGTTGGCTGAACCAGGAGGATGTTCGGCGTTTAACTCGGAGTCTAATTTTTATTTTTTCGCTCCTTAGAGTTTTGATCGTTGGTGTTTTTTGTGCGACTGAAGTGTTCTTCGACTAGTCACGTTTTTGAGAAAGCAGCCCCGCCTTTTGAATATAGTTGCACTGGGATCTGGAGACTGGCGGTTAGTGTATCTGCCTTTCGGCCGATCTGATTTTTTCGCTCCTTTGGCGTTAGTCCGCCGAGAGCTTTCCTCCGCGGCTTGCATCGTATTAAAAAATTGAGTCGGTGGACGAAAAAGCAGTTTAGGCTGGTTATCGGATTTTTGAGGGAGTCAGGGAAGCATTTTTTACTCCACGATGTTTTTTAAGATTGAGTTTAAAATCATAAGTTTTAATTTTGAAAAATATTTTTCCGGGGAGGAACTATGGTACTGCGATGAAAATAATAGCAATTATCGGGTTGGGTTATGTTGGATTGCCCCTGGCGGTGGAGTTCGGAAAAGACGCGCCGTCATCAGTTTTGATATCGGGATTTAGCGGTCCTTAACCAGTGATATTTACTTAAAGAGTTATGAGTAAATGCAAATAAATAATCAGAAAATTGCGGTGATCGGTCTTGGCTATGTCGGTCTGCCTTTAGCGGTCGAATTTGGTAAGACGCGGCCGGTCATCGGCTTCGACATTAACAAAGCTCGAATTTCCGAGCTGCGATCGGGGAAAGACAGCACTCTGGAGGTCGGTTCTGAGGGTTTGGCGTCTGCCGTCAACCTAGAATTCACAAGTGAGTCTAGCAGACTTTCTGAATGTGGAATTTTTATCGTTACCGTTCCAACGCCGATCGATGCGGCAAATCGTCCTGACCTGACGCCCCTCATCAAGGCGAGCGGGACCGTCGGTAAAGCGATCGAAAATGGGGCGATCGTTATCTATGAGTCGACAGTCTACCCAGGTTGCACCGAGGAGGTTTGCGTTCCGATTCTTGAGCAGGAGTCGGGTCTCAAATTCAATGAAGGGTTTTTCTGTGGGTACAGCCCTGAGCGAATTAACCCCGGCGATAAGGTGAATACTTTAACGACGATCAAAAAGATTACGAGTGGAAGCACGCCCGATGCGGCCGTTGCTGTTGATGAACTCTACAGGAGCATCATTAAAGCGGGGACGTGGATGGCGAGCAGTTTGAAGGTGGCCGAGGCAGCTAAGGTTATCGAAAACAGCCAACGCGATCTGAATATCGCTTTCGTTAATGAGCTTTCGGTCATCTTTGATCGACTAGGAATCGATACCACCGAAGTTCTTGAAGCGGCTGGCAGTAAGTGGAACTTCATTCCATTTCGTCCCGGTATGGTCGGAGGTCACTGTATCGGCGTTGATCCTTACTACCTCACCCACAAGGCGGAGGAGGTCGGCTATCACCCGCAAGTGATCCTGGCTGGACGGCGCATAAACGATAATATGGCCAGATATGCTGCGCGAAATCTGATTCGTCTAATGCTCAGAAATCGGATCGACGTAGCGCGCAGTACTGTCGGTGTGATGGGTGTCACTTTTAAGGAAAACTGCCCAGATATTCGAAACAGTAAGGTCGCTGATCTCATCAAAGAGCTTCAAAGTTGGGGGGTTACTGTGGTGGTGGATGATCCGTGGGCAGACGTTGAAGAGGTCGCTCACGAATACGGTATCCGTCTTGCTCCATTCGGTGAGTCACCGAGAGTCGACTCTTTAGTTGTTGCAGTGGGTCACAACGAGTACCGATCAATGACGCCTACGCAACTTAGGGGCCTTTGCCAGGCGGAGAAACCTGTTCTTGCTGACCTAAAGGCTATTTATAATCGCGAATCGGTCGCCGAAGCCGGATTCACCGTTTTTCGTTTCTGATTCGACAAAGAGCCAGAAAGAGATAATTTTATGCAGAACTACTCGTCTATAAGGGACCGAAAAATTAGAATCGCCGTGGTCGGATGCGGTCGGATTGCCAAAAACCATTTCGGTTCTATTGAGCATCACTCAGATGAGCTTGAGCTCGCTGCTATTTGCGATGTAGATCCCGTCGTTTTGCGCGAGCATGCCGAAAAATATAGAGTGCCTTCATATCGCGATATAGAAGAAATGCTCAAAAAAGAAGAGCTCGACTTAGTTGCCCTATGTACCCCGAGTGGCATTCATCCCGAGCAGGCGGTTTTGGTGTCGAAGTACAAAACTAATGTCATGACCGAGAAGCCGATGGCGACCCGTTGGAATGATGGCGTGCGGATGGTCAGGGCTTGTGACGAGGCCGGGGTACGATTGTTTGTTGTGAAACAAAATCGCCGTAATACGACACTTCAACTACTGAAGCGCGCTGTCAGCGAAAAGCGGTTTGGTAAAATTCATATGGTGCACCTAAACGTCTTCTGGACGCGTCCACAATCGTATTACGATCAGGGTAACGGTTGGCGCGGCACATGGGAGTTTGATGGCGGCGCCTTCATGAATCAGGCGAGCCATTATGTGGATCTTCTGGACTGGTTGATTGGGCCAGTCGAAAAAGTTCAAGCGATGATGAGCACTACGCGCGATATCGAAGTTGAAGATACAGGCGTGCTGAACGTCAAATGGCGCAACGGAGCGCTTGGATCTATGAGCGTGACGATGCTTACTTACCCCCAAAACTTGGAGGGCAGCATCACGATCCTCGGCGAGAAGGGCACAGTGCGAGTAGGTGGTGTAGCGGTCAACGAAATCCAGATTTGGCAATTTGCCGAGTCTCGAGACTACGACGCCCAGATACAGGCCGTTAATTATGCGACGACGTCAGTGTACGGTTTTGGGCATCCTCACTACTACAAAAATGTCATTGACGTCTTTCGCGGTTCGGCGGAGCCAGAAACTGATGGTCGCGAAGGCTTGAAATCACTAGAGCTGCTGATCGCAGCCTATTTGTCTGCGCGTGACGGGAAAACCATTTCTTTGCCGTTGGAATTCTGAGGGCAGTGGATATTGGCGTCATCGGTGGCGGTATCAACGGCTTGTGTTGCGCTTACTTCCTTTCTCGCAGGGGCACCACGTGAAGCTCTACGAGCGCGATACGATTATGCGTGCCACCAGTAGCGCGTTCTCCAAGGTGATCTATGAGGGGGCTTCGATATTTCGAAAACTTCGAATTCCGGTTGGTACGTGAAGCGTTACGTGTGCGTGACGATTGGATTCAACGAGCCCCGCACCTTGCCAAGCCGTTGAGGCTGGTCATGACCGTTTACCGAAATTCGAAAAGGTCGAGTTTGATGATCGGACTGGGGATGTTCCTGTATGGCCATCTCGCAGGCAGAAGTTTGCTTCCGAAGGCTAGACGACCGAGTCTTCCAAAGTCGCTCCGTCGCGACCCCGATTTAAAAGGGGTGGGTTTGCAGGGCGGCTTCGAGTATTTGGATGGTCAGATGGATGACCGCTCGCTCGGATTGTGGGTCGCCGAACAGGCCAAACTCGCGGGAGCGTGCACCGCCAAGTTGTCTTCGTTTTGCCTTGGCGGGGCAACACACTCATCGGCACGACGGAAGTGCGCCAGACGATTAACGATCCTGTGATTTGCAGCCAAGAAGAACAACGTTATCTACTCGATGCTTGGGCGCACTATTTTCCAAATATTCGACCGAATATCTTGGAAACCTTCGCTGGTGTTCGGCCTATCCTTCGCGGTGCCGAGGGCCGCAACAAAGCTACTCGCGGGTACGCAATCTATCGTGAAAACAATCTAAGCAGGGTATTTTGGGGTAAGTGGACGACCACATTAGCATTAGCCGAAAAAGTTAGTCAGGCAATTCATTGAGGTAGCATGACCAAATTCACTGTTCATCCAACCGCCATCGTTGACGATGGCGCACAAATCGGTGAGGGAAGCCGAATCTGGCACTGGGTACACGTTTGCGGGGGTGCAAGGATTGGAAAGGGTGTCTCGCTGGGGCAGAACGTTTTCGTCGGTAACAAAGTAGTCATCGGCGATCGCTGCAAGATCCAAAATAACGTCTCGGTTTACGATAATGTTTACCTTGAAGAAGGCGTCTTCTGCGGGCCCAGCATGGTTTTCACCAACGTTTATAATCCGCGCTCACTCATTGAGCGAAAAAGCGAATATCGAAATACACTTGTAAAAAGAGGCGCTACGTTGGGCGCGAACTGTACCATCGTTTGTGGTGTAACTATCGGTGAGTACGCCTTCGTCGGTGCGGGTGCTGTCATCAACAAGGATGTAAAACCCTACGCTCTCATGGTTGGCGTACCCGCTAGGCAAATTGGTTGGATGAGTGAGTATGGCGAACAGATTCCCTTGTCACTGACAGGTGAGGGGGAATACGTATGCCCCCATAGTCAGCAGATTTACAAACTAGGTAATTATCAACTCACGCGAGTTTGTGCATGAACATTCCATTCATCGACCTCAAGACTCAGTACGAAGTACTCAAGCCGCAAATTCAAGCGCGTATCAATTCAGTGCTGGAACATGGTCAATACATCATGGGTCCAGAGGTTATGGAGCTAGAGGAGAAGCTGGCGGCTTATACCGGCAGTAAGCATTGCATCACAGTCGCAAGCGGCACGGAGGCACTGCTTATTAGTCTGATGGCACTTGGCGTTAAGCCGGGTGACGAGATTATCACGACGCCGTTTACCTTCGTTGCAACGGCGGAAGTCATCGTACTGCTTGGTGCTACTCCGGTCTTTGTGGATGTTGAGCCTGATACCGCCAACATCGACGCTCGTCTAATCGAGGCGAAGATCACCCCTCGTACAAAAGCAATTATGCCGGTAAGCCTATATGGACAGCCTGCGGATATGGATGAAATCAATGCTATCGCGACGCGAAATGGGAATATCCCAGTAATTGAGGACGCCGCGCAGAGTTTTGGTGCAACATACAAAGGCCGCCAAAGTTGCAATCTTAGTACGATTGGCTGCACTAGCTTCTTTCCGAGTAAACCTTTGGGCTGCTACGGAGATGGCGGTGCGATCTTTACTAACGTAGACGAGCTGGCTCAGACGATGCGAGAGATTCGTGTTCATGGCCAGAGTCGGCGCTATGTTCATACTCGTGTCGGAGTTGGCGGCCGAATGGATACCCTGCAATGCGCGATCGTACTCGCGAAACTTGAGCAATTTAAGTACGAGCTGCAGCGCCGTGTAGATATCGCAGCACAATACAATATGATGTTCGATCGCCTCAATGTTCGCAGAATCCAACAGCGACCTGAGCGCTCGAGTGTTTTTGCGCAGTACACTTTGATTTCCAACCAGCGTGCCGAAATTCAAGTGAAGTTAGGTGATATTGGAATTCCAACAAGTATTCATTACCCGCTTCCAATCAACGAGCAGCCTGCGTACCAAAACCTGTGCTGTCCTGATTGCACGCCTGTCTCGAGCGACTTGGCGAAAAAAGTGATTAGCCTGCCGATGGGACCCTACTTACTCAGCGAGCATCAAGCGGCTGTTGTAAATAATTTCGATTGAAATTGAATAGTAGAATAATGCACGTCTATTTTTCAACTAATCGAGAGACTCCATGATCGCGGACTTGTGCCTCCTGGTTTGATTTGCCCAGCGTGCTACATAACTTGGGCATTTACTTAATACAGTGACTTTTAGAGGATCGAAAGGGTCAGCAAGGTCCTTTCTTGGTAGTCTTTAATTGCGGTAACCAAGATATTTAAATCCGCGAGCGACCCAGCACGTTAACTAAATACCAAAAAGTCAACCCCAGTTATGTAGTTAACCTGCGCTTGACTCGTGCAATCAAATTCAGTGACGCGGATTTCACCGTCGTCTTTAGTCTTTAAACGTTTATGCGTCGTAAAGTAGACGCCCCGTAAAGGATAACTCATGGCGGTACCAGAGAAGAAGTTAAGGGTCATTTCGACTCTCGACGTGGCGACGAGGGTGTATCACCTACTTCCGTCGCGGAAGCGAAAAGAAGCCGTCAGGCTTCTGGTCGTGATGGTGATTGCCGCCGCCTTTGAGACTGCCGGTATCGCGTCAGTCGCACCTCTAATAGCCGTATTGACCGATGCCCAATCTATTTCGCTTCCGTGGTCTGTACAGAATTTTTTTAATAGTATTGGATTGCCGCTTTCAGAAAATCCCGTAGCGGTCGTGGGGTCTGTGGTATTCGCCTTGATTGTGACGGCGAATTTTGTGTCAGCAGTTAGTCTCTTGTTACAGCACCGGTACGTTGCGGATGTTCAGCGTAACCTGGCGGAGAGTTTATTTAATCTATACGCGACGCGCCCCTATGAATTTCATATTCGAAACGACTCCTCTGCTCTAACGAACAATATATTTACTCATGTCAACGCCGTCGTGAATCAGGCGCTGCTTCCAATTGTTCTCGGCATTTCAAGATTAATAATAATTTTATTCATCCTCGCTTTACTGGTTTCTGTAAATACGCAAGTCGCCTTGCTTTCGATCACATTGTTGGGGCTTTCATATTTTTTTGTATTCTTACTCACTAGGCGGCCTCAAGGCAGGCTGGGTATCGTCGTAGGCGAAGCCGCTGAAAGGCGGTATAGAGTAGCGCTCGAGACATTCGGTGGCGTTAAAGAACTAAACGTGGTTCGTAGGATTCGGCCAGCTATTGATAGGTTTTCCGCTGCAAGTCACGAATATTTTGCTGCTGCAACAAAAAGTACTTTGTTATCGATTCTGCCTAGGTATGTTCTAGAGTCCATTGCATTTGGGGGAATCATCCTAGTCGCATTAGCGTTCTCCGAGAGCGACCGGGATTCAGTTTCTCTCATCGCAATATTTGCTTTTGCGGGGTATAGATTGATGCCGGCGTTGCAACAACTCTACGCAACTGCCAACACGCTGCAGTTTTCAATCTTTTCAATTGGGGCACTTGAGCAGGAATTTCTCGGATCGAGCTTGATGGGCGACCCTGATGCTGATGGCGTCACTAGTCAAGTTGAGAGACGTCGCCGACCCTCGAGTGTTTGTCCAAAGGTATTATTTCGAAACGTTAGATTCAGTTACCCCGGCACAAAAAGGATAGTGCTTGACGGAGTAAATTTAGAGATTCAACCGCGACAGGTTGTTGGTATTGTTGGGCAAACCGGTTCGGGAAAGACAACGCTCGTCGATCTTATGCTCGGTCTGTATTCGCCAACTTCCGGTGAAATAAAATTTGTTTTTGACGGTGATCCCTCTTTGACCTCGTTGGGGCGAGAAGCGGTTAACTTTGGGTACGTCCCGCAGTCCGTATTCTTGGCAAACGATACGATTACGGCGAATGTAGCTTTCGGTGTGAGAGATTCGGACGTAGATGTTGGTAAAGTCCAAGCAGCGGCAAAACTCGCTCAAGCTGATGAGTTTATTTTACATCTACCGACTAGTTACAACAGCGCGGTAGGTGAGAGAGGGGTTAAACTTTCTGGCGGGCAGCGCCAGCGGCTGGGAATCGCCAGAGCCTTGTACGAGAATCCAAGCATTGTGGTTTTCGATGAGGCAACTAGTGCGCTTGACGGGGGGACGGAGGCCGACGTAATGAATGCGTTATTGAGTCTCGCCGGGACCCGTACGATCGTTATAATCGCTCATCGTCTTAAGACAGTTGAGCGTTGCGACGTAATTTTCGTTCTTAGCGACGGAAAGGTTGCTGATTGCGGCAAGTATGACGAACTTGTTGAACGCTCAGCCGAGTTTAAGAGGCTAATGGGTTCTAGTCGATCGGCGAAGGCATCTTGATGAGTTATCTTAATAACAGATCGCGCGCGATACTCTTTTTCTATCCAGGCGTGAATTTAGGAGGCCAGCAAACATACACATTGGCTCTAATGCGCGCTATGCACCGTAAAGGCTGGAGAGTCGCCTTAGCGTACATCCATGGATCTGATCTGCTTGGTGAGTTTCGAGCGGTCGGGGACGTGCACAGGCTGCCACTGCCGATTTTTAATAAAAGCCGATTCGGAATAGGTCGTATCGTTAATCGATCAATCTACTGGACGTTTGGCGCAGTGTTTTTGATTTACCTATGCTTGCGCCATAACTATGGCTATCTCGTCACCGCCTCTACGCCGGACTCGATAAATGGGAACCGAACTTCATCGATAGCGGGAACGCGCCACTTTCGATTTCTGGGCGGTAGTTTAAAGCAGGTGGAGCCGCATTGGCTTAGTCGATGGAAGAGGCTGAGACTTGATGACAAGATTTCTGGATACTTTGGGCATGAGGGTGCCCTACTAGAGTTGTTGTCCGTTGGCGTAAGTAAAGAGAAGCTGCGCGTTCTCGGAATGGCGGTGGACACTCAGCGTCATTTCCCTCTTCCAGTCGCTGATCGGATAGAATTTCGGCGTAGTCTCGGCATAGCTGACGACGAGTTGGTAATCGGCTGGATAGGACGAACTAATCAGAATATGCAGGTGTGGGAGACTGTTTCTCTATGCAGAATGCTAATAGAAAAAGGCTTTACTCACTTTAAACTTTTGATAGTCGGCGGAGGTGATGATTTTAACCTACTCGTCAAAACTGTAGAGTCTAGTGGGTTAGTCAATCGATCGATACTAACGGGGTGGGTCCCTTACGACAAAATAAATAGCTATATAAATTCTATGGACATAGTCCCCCTTCTTGAGGCGGATCCGCATGGAGGTAGCATCGTTCGGGAGACAATGGCGACTGGGCGAGTCGCTCTTTCTGTGGACGGTCCGTCGCGCGTGCAGAGCACTTTCATGGCGGGAGACCACGCGGTCCTAGTAGACACAAAGAACTACCTCGAAAACGCTGCAGAAGCAGTGATCAGGCTTGCCGAGCGGCCATCGAGGCTGCGGGAAATCGGGGAACTAGCGGAGAAGTATGCACGGCTAAATATGAGCTTCGACGCGGTGTCGGAGGACTTCATTAGAGCACTGGATTTGAGCGGTTGACGCCGTCCGAGGTGCATTCGGACGGTTAAGTTAGCGGGACGTTTTGATGGAAGTCCGCTTTCGACATCTAAAACTTCTGAAGCGCAAACTGAAGTGGTGAACGCGTTCGACCTCGCATTTTTTGCAACATCACTTTTTCATTGGCCTAATTTTGTGTAACTGGAGTTTCTAAATAATGGCTGTTAGTCCCCGATTTATTTTTTTGTCGATTTTGCTATTCATCGGGGCCTGCCACGATTCATCCTTAAGAACAGACAGTGCGACAGAGCTACCCCGATACAGTCGGGAAGTTAAATTAAATTTATCGTACGAGTCTACTGCGCCGTGGAGTCCCCGAGACTCATTTGGCGCTACGACGATCTCAGATAGTCCTTTCGAAGCGATCATCGGTGGTGGATTTACGCCGGCGAGAACCAATGAGCTCTGGACTACTGCCGACTTTGTTTTCTGGCAACAGCTCGCTGATGACGGCACTCACCCGTCTGCAAGAAATGGACACTGTATCGTTAGGGCGTTCGGTAAACTCTTTCTTCTGGGAGGATTTGACGGGCAAAGTTTTCTCTCCGATGTATATCAATCCAATGACGGGCGTACGTGGCATAGGCTCGCAGACGCGCCGTGGCCGGCGCGGGCCTTCTTTGGATGTGTGGTTTTTGAAAACCGGATTTATATCATGGGCGGGAATTCTAAAAATCCCACCGCACTCAATGATGTTTGGGTGTCGTCGGACGCGCGAATATGGACACTGGTAAGCCCGAACTCGGAGTGGGCGCCCCGCGGAATGTTTGCTGCATTTTCAGTTGAAGGAAAAATTTATGTTGTTGGGGGCGGGGTCTACGACGAGGCATACGTTTATAACATCAGCGTAAACTTTAACGATATTTGGTCAACCGTTGATGGTCTTAGATGGGTTAACCACGGGCTCGCACAGTTTCCCCCTCGGCGATTCATGGGCGTGGCGCAAACCAATAAGAAAATATATTTAGTAGGCGGGTTTGAGTTAGATTCGCGCGTCTTTCCGGATTCGAGGGTTGGCATCCGTTGGGATGCAGAAAACATCCCGCCACTTGTAAAGGCTGATCCAGTTGGTACGGGCCGAAGCTATGGCAACCTTAACGAGATTTGGAGCTCGGCTAACGGGGTATTTTGGGAAAAGGAGACATCTCCGGTCGAATTCCAGGGCAGGCACGCGCCAGGGGCTGTGGGCGTCGATGATAAGATTTTTATCTTCGGGGGGTTCGGGAAAGATCTTTTTAACGACGTTTGGATCGGCCGAGAGATTGCTCGGTGATGGTCGTTATTGCGTGAGATCGAATTGCAGTGATTCGGGTCTCTTTATTCAAATGTGCGTAAGATCTGATCGCGCCCATCAGGCGAAATTTGATTAGTAAATTTTGATTTGGCTCGTGTTTTTCAGCATGGTCGCCTGGTGCGTCAAGGCCGTAAACTCTAAAGCTGTGTTTTAAGCTGTATTGAGTGCTTTTGTATATTTTGATCAGGAGTCAACCTAATGGACATCCGCGGAAAAAAAGTTGTGGTGATTGGTGGTGGCGGTCTGATCGGTTCGCATACCGTCGACGCGCTCACGAAAGAGGACGTGCGCGAAATTTTAGTCTACGATAATTTTGCTCGTGGCCGACACGAAAATCTCACGAGCGCGTTAAAAGATCCGCGGGTTCGTATTTATGATGCGGGTGGTGATATTACGCAGACGGATGTGTTGCAATCTGCTTTGAAGGGCGCAGATGGCGTGTTTCACTTTGCCGCCTTGTGGCTACTCCAATGTCATGAGTTTCCTCAAAGTGCGTTCGAAGTGAACGTCCGCGGGACTTTCAACGTGATGGATGCTTGCGTAAAAAGCGGCGTCGGGCGCTTGGTATATTCGTCGTCCGCGTCGGTGTATGGTGACGCAGTAACGGAGCCCATGACTGAGGATCATCCTTTCAATAATAAGAACTTTTACGGAGCGACTAAGATTTGTGGGGAGGCGATGTTACGCGCATATCACGCTCGGTATGGGCTTAATTATGTTGGGTTAAGGTATATGAATGTTTATGGTCCCAGACAGGACTATCAGGGCGCCTATATTGCCGTGATTATGAAGATGCTTGACTCGATTGATCGGGGCGATGCGCCGACCATTTTTGGGGATGGATCGGAGGCTTTTGATTTCGTTGCGGTCGAGGATTGCGCGATGGCCAATGTACGCGCCATGAAATCTGATGCGGTTGATCAATTCTACAACGTCGGTACCGGGAAGCGGACATCGCTTAAAGAGCTTGCAGAGATGCTGGTTGAACTTACTCGATCCGAGAAACCTATCCAATACGCTCCTCGAAGTCAGGCAACATTAGTGCGCAACCGTATTGGTTGCCCAAAAAAGGCAACCGAGCAAATTGGCTTCACTGCGTCGCTCACCTTGCGCGATGGGTTGCAGCGTTTAATCGAATGGCGCGCGAATCACAAGGCGGAAGTGGCGGCGCGCCGTAAGACGGTCGGGTTATCGGAATGACTACTGGAGCGCCCACGAGTGTCCCGATTGCGCGGACGAGCCTCACGGAAGCCGAAGTGCAAAGCGTCCTCGGGCCGCTTCGAAGCGGCTGGCTGGTGCAAGGCCCTAAGGTAAAAGAATTCGAGGACAAATGGTCTGCCTTCACCGGCGCGGAACACTCGATCGCCGTCACGTCCTGTACGACCGCCCTTCATTTGTCGTTAGCTGCGCTCGGTCTTCAGCCGGGCGACGAAGTCATCGTTCCGGCATTCACGTGGATTAGTACGGCAAACGTTGTAGAGCATCTGGGTGGAAAGGTCGTGTTCTGCGACATTGACTTAGACACCTTCAACGTCGATGTCGAAGAGTTAAAAAAGACAATTACGCCAAAAACCAAGGCGATTCTTCCGGTTCACCTCTTTGGGCTTGCCGCCGATATGGGCGCGAGTAGCCAGATCGCGAAGGAACACGGCCTATGGGTCGTCGAAGACGCAGCTTGTGGATTTGGTAGCCGCTATCAAGACAAACATGTCGGCACCTTGGGCGATACTGGCTGCTTCAGTTTTCATCCGCGCAAAGCCATTACCACGGGTGAAGGCGGCATGATTACGACAAACAGCAGCGAGCTGGCTGAGAAGCTCCGACGACTTCGCGATCATGGCGCAGCCATGAGTGACCTTCAACGACACATGGGAGCCAGACCCTATCTTTTGGCAGACCATCCAGATGCGGGCTACAACCAGCGCATGACCGATTTGCAGGCAGCGTTAGGTGCTGCGCAAATGGACCGTGCAACGTACATTATTGCCGAGCGGCAACGCCTCGCCAGGATCTATGATGAGGCCTTCAAGGACCTGGATTGGCTCAAGGTTCCCGCGAGCGTTGATGGCTTTGAGCACGGCTATCAGAGCTACCCTTGCTTGTTCGAGCCTGTCCGAGTGCGTGCTGCCGTGCAGGCGCGTGATGTGGCAGAGGTCAAATCGATCAACGAGGCGCGGAACGTTTGGATGGATAATTTGCAGAGAGCGGGTATCAGCACCCGTCCGGCAACCCATGCGGTACATATGCTGAGCTTCTATCGACAGAAATACCGACTGAAGCCGGAGGACTTCCTCAATGCTTTTGCCGCCAACGACTGCAGCATTTCGCTGCCGCTGTTTCATGGCATGACGGACTCCGAGCAGTCGTACGTGATTGAGACAGTACGGGCCGCCGGGTTCTGATCTGATGTGTGGCATTGCCGGACTCGTGTATCTGGACCGCCAGTCGGCGTCGGGGGTGTTGCTGCGCCGCATGACCGATGCGATTGCGCATCGGGGACCGGATGGTGAGGGTCAGTGGGTCGAAGGGCCCGTGGCCATGGGCCACCGGCGGCTCGCCATCATTGATCTGACCCCCGCCGGACATCAGCCGATGGTCTCGGCAGATCACAGGTACGTACTGAGCTACAACGGCGAGGTGTACAACCACCGGGAGTTGCGGGCGGAGCTGGAGGCCGAAGGCTACTGGTTCCGATCCCAGACCGATTCTGAGGTGGTGCTCAACGCCTTTGCCGCGTGGGGCGAGGCGGCGCTGCTGCGGTTCAACGGTATGTTTGCCTGTGCGCTGTGGGATCGTCGAGAGCAGCGGCTGCTGCTGGCGCGGGATAGGTACGGGATCAAGCCGCTGTATTACGCCCAGCAGGGGAAGCGGTTGTGGTTCGCGTCGGAGCAGAAGGGCATTCTGGCGGACTCGGCTTTTGTGCGCCGGGTGAACGAGCCCGCTCTTGTCGAGTACTTCACCTTTCAGAACCTCTTCACCGACGCGACTCTGCTGCAGGACATGCGGCTGCTCCCGCCCGGGCATGTGGCCACCGTGTCGCTGGCTGACGCCGCGCCGACGCTCACCGTAAGAGAGTACTGGGATTACACGTTCCAAGAGCCCAGCGGAGTTCAGGATGAACGCGAGTGGCGGGAGGAACTGGATCGCCTCTTCGTGCAGGCGGTGGAACGTCAGTTGATTAGTGACGTGGAGGTCGGCAGCTACCTCAGCGGCGGGATTGACTCCGGGTCGATCACCGCGGTGGCCGCGCGGCATTTGCCTTATCTCAAGACGTTCACCTGCGGCTTTGATCTGAGTTCGGCCTCCGGGCTTGAACTGGGCTTTGATGAACGGCAGCGAGCCGAGGCGATGTCGTACCGATTCAAGACCGAGCACTACGAGATGGTGCTGAAGGCCGGCGACATGGAGCGGTGCCTGCCGACGCTGACATGGCATCTGGAAGAGCCTCGCGTCGGTCAGAGTTATCCGAACTACTACGCGGCCAAATTGGCGAGTCGCTTCGTGAAGGTGGTGCTCAGCGGCGCGGGCGGCGA
>Ga0194116_10004456_pt1 | contig 16039 bp, 15 predicted proteins | sample TA2MahsurfametaG_4_FD_148617 | JGI IMG/M metagenome (GOLD analysis project Ga0194116, IMG submission 148617) | Freshwater microbial communities from Lake Tanganyika, Tanzania - TA2015008 Mahale S9 surface | ecosystem: Environmental > Aquatic > Freshwater > Lake | place: Tanzania: Lake...
CTCGGATGACGGCAAGCTCGTCATCGGCGGAGGCAAAGACAACGCACCGTCCTCGGCGTACACCGCGGTGCGCGACACCTTCGCGACGCTCGGCGGGGCGGGGGATGCGCCGTGGAAGCAATTTCTGCGCGACGGTTTTCTTGCGGACTCCGCGCCGACCGTGATCGATCCGGCGGTGGCTTTCACCGCCGAGGCCGATATTGCCGAAGCCAACATCGCGGCCGGCACGGCGGCGGGCACATTGCAGGTGGTCTTCGCCACCGACGCCTCGGTGTTCGACGGCCGTTGGATCGACAATGCCTGGCTCCAGGAAACCCCCGATCCGATCTCCAAACTCACGTGGGACAACGCCGCGCTCATCGCGCCGAAAACCGCCAAGGAACTCGGCATCTACGACCAGCTCATCGAGCCCGAGCCGGTCAGCAAGGTGCTCGGCGTGGAAAGCAAGTACGCCGACGTCGGGCCGGACGGTGAAGGCCTGCGCCGCACTCAGCCGATGATCGATGTCACCGTCAACGGCCGCACGCTGCGCCTGCCGGCGCTCGTTTCATTCGGTCAGGCCGAAAACACGATCATCATCCCGCTGGGCTACGGTCAGGGATTCGATCAGGACGATGAACTCGGCCGCGGTCCGGACCACGAGGCGCACGTCGGACTCGTCGGCGTGAACCGCGGATTCGACGCCTACCCGCTGCGCACGGTGGATTCGCTTTACTTCGCAGGCGGTGCCAAGGTCGCGCTCGTCGGCGCGCGCTACCCGGTTGCGCTCACTCAGGAGCACCACGCGATGTACGGCCGCGCGTTGGCCCGCGAGGTCTCGACGCTGGCCGACGACCAGAAAGGCACGTTCGCGGCCCAGCTGGCCAAAGTCAAAAAGCAGGGCAACGACTCGCACGCGCCGCCCAATCTGTATCTTTACAAACCGCAGGGCTCGGCAACCTGGAATCCCGGGCCAGACGGCAAGGCCCAAGGGTTCCTCACCGACGAACTCCACCAGTGGGGGATGTCGATCGACCTGTCCGCCTGCATGGGCTGCACCGCGTGTTCGGTCGCCTGCCAAGCGGAGAACAACATCCCGGTGGTGGGCAAACGCGAGGTCGCGCGCGGACGCGAGATGCACTGGATCCGCATGGACCGCTACTACGCCGCACAGAAGGACAACACCTTCGACGCCGACAACCCGGCGTTCGTTCCGCAGCCGGTCGCCTGCGTCCACTGCGAGTCCGCCCCGTGCGAAACGGTCTGCCCGGTCAACGCCACCGTCCACACCGAGGACGGCCTCAACGCGATGGCCTACAACCGCTGCATCGGCACCCGCTACTGCGCCAACAACTGCCCGTACAAGGCGCGGCGTTTCAATTTCTTCGACTACAACAAGCGCAACCCGCTCATCCGCCACAACCTCGAGCGCGGACCGCTCGGCGTCACGTCGGTGGGCGAGCCGCAACACCTGCAGCGCAACCCGAATGTCACCGTGCGGATGCGCGGAGTCATGGAGAAGTGCACCTACTGCGTGCAGCGGCTCAAGGACGCGGTGATCCGCCAAAAGCGCGGACAAAAACAGGAAGCGCTCGCCGCGGGCCGGCCGTCGCCGGAACTCGCCGTCACCACCGCCACGCTGCGCATCCCGGTGGACTCGGTGAAGACCGCCTGCCAGGAAGCCTGCCCGGCCGACGCCATCACCTTCGGCAACCTGCTCGACGGCGACCAGTCGGCGCTCGGCCGCAGCAAGCACATCGAGCGCAACTACGACCTACTCCACTACATCGGCACCCGTCCGCGCACCAGCTACCTGGCCCGCGTCAAGAACCCGAACCCCGCGATGCCCGACGCCCGCTTCGTCGGCAAGTCGACCATCCACATGGTCTGATTCCAGCATCCCGGATTTTCTCGATTTCAGTATCCACACATCATGGTATCCACCACCCAGACCGCTGCCGCGACGCACCCCGAGGTGAAGCTTCCGGTGCTCGAGCGCGAGAAGCTCATTCTCAACGGCCGCTCGTACCACTGGATCACCGAGCGGATCTGCGGGGTGCTTGAAAACCGCCAGCCTTTCATCTGGTGGTTGCTGTTCATTCCTTCCGCGCTCATCGCGCTGATCGGCGTGGGCGGCGGCCTGTTCCACCTCGTGTCGACCGGCGTCGGCATCTGGGGCAACACCAACCGCGTGATGTGGGGCTGGCCCATCGTCAACTTCGTGTTCTGGATCGGCATCGGCCACGCCGGCACGCTCATCTCCGCGATCCTCTTCCTCACCCGGCAGAACTGGCGCACCTCGATCAACCGCGCCGCCGAGGCGATGACGATCTTCGCGGTGATGTGCGCGGGCATCTTCCCCGCGTTCCACGTCGGCCGCGTCTGGTTCGCCTGGTTCCTCGCGCCAGTGCCTAACGCCAACGCGATCTGGCAGAACTTCAAGTCGCCGCTGCTCTGGGACGTGTTCGCCGTTTCCACTTACTTCACCGTCTCGCTGATCTTCTGGTTCCTCGGTATGGTGCCCGACCTCGCCACCATCCGCGATCGCTGCAAGCCGGGCCTGCGCAAGATCCTCTACGGGATCTTCTCGCTCGGCTGGCGCGGCGGCAACCGCCAGTGGAGCCACTACGAGATGGCCTATCTGCTGCTCGCCGCGCTGTCCACGCCGCTGGTGCTCTCGGTGCACTCGGTCGTGTCGTTCGACTTCGCCACCTCGGTCGTCCCCGGCTGGCACACCACCATCTTCCCGCCCTACTTCGTCGCCGGCGCGATCTTCGGCGGCTTCGCCATGGTGCTCACCATCATGATCCCCGCACGCTTCATCTACGGCCTGCAGGACCTGATCACGATGAAGCACATCGACAACATGGCCAAGATCATCCTGCTCACCGGCACGATGGTCGGCTATGCGTACCTGATGGAGCTGTTCGTCGCGTTCTACTCCGGCGCGATCTACGAGATGGACGCGTTCAAGTTCCGCATCGCCGGCCCCTACTGGTGGGCCTATGCCGCGATGATGTCGTGCAACGTCCTTTCGCCCCAGCTCTTCTGGTTCAAGGCGTGCCGGGAAAACCTGTGGGTCGTCATGGCCGTGGCGATGTGCGTCAACGTCGGCATGTGGTTCGAGCGCTTCGTCATCATCGTCACCACCCTCGCCCGCATGTGGCTGCCCGGCGATTGGAAGACCTTCTCGCCCACCGGCCAGGACCAACTGCTCTTCGTCGGCACCATCGGCATGTTCCTCATGCTCTTCATGCTGTTCCTGAAATTCCTGCCCTGCATCAACATCGCCGAGGTCAAGTGGACGCTGCCGCAGTCCGATCCGCACCACGACGACAAGGAGCGCCATCCGGACGCCGGCACCGTGACCGTGCCGGCTTACCAGAAGGAGCTGGTGTGACGCCGCAGAACCACCCCGAACACCGCAGCACCCTCCCGTGACGACCACCCGCAAACGAGTCTACGGTTACCTCGCCGAATTCAGCAACGCGTCCACGCTTTACAAGGCGGCGGAACAGGTGCGCGACGCCGGCTACCGCAAGTGGGACTGCTATTCGCCCTACCCGATCCACGGGCTTGACGCGGCGATGGGGATCAAGCGCTCGATCCTGCCGTGGTTCGTCTTCTTCGGCGGCGTGGCCGGCTGCGCGACCGCCTTCGCCCTGGCTTACACGACGCAGGTGGTGATTTACCCGACGGTCGTGCAGGCCAAGCCGGCCAACCTGTTCACCATCCCGGCGTTCTTCCCGGTCATGTTCGAGCTGACGATCCTGTTCTCGGGATTCACGGTGCTCTTCGGTCTGCTCGGCCTGATCCAGTTGCCCCGCCTCAACCACCCGCTGTTCGCCAGCCGCCAGTTCCACCGCGCCACCGACGACGCGTTCTTCATTGCCATCGAGGCGCGCGACCCGCGGTTCAGCCCGGAGAAGACGCGCGAGCTGCTCGCCGGCATCGGCGGCGACAACATCGAACTGGTCGAAGAGGAAGACCGCTGAGCCCCGCACCCGCCACCCCAATCCCTCCCCACCACCGATGCGCTATTTCTTCCTCGCTTACGCGCTCGTCGCGCTGCTTGTGGTCGGCATCTTCGGATTCCGCGGACAGAAGTTCACCAAGCCGCCGGTGCGTGTGTTCGCCGACATGGACGAACAGGACAAGCTCAAGGCGCAGAAGCCCTCCGGGTTTTTCGCCGACGGCATGGGCGACCGCCTGCCGGTGGCGCAGACGCAGCCGCGCGGGTTCAACCCGGACGGCAGTCCCGCGATCGGCGGCATCCCGGAATACGAGTTCGGCGGGCTCACCGGTTACTACCACACCGGCCACATCGGCGATCACTACGGCTCGGGCATGCCGGAGGAACTCGGTCTCACCGAAGCGAATGCCGGCGAGTTGATCCGCCGCGGCCGCGAGCGCTACGGCATCTATTGCGCGGTTTGCCACGGTGCATCGGGCGACGGCAACGGCATCACCGCCGCCTACGGCGTGCCGGTGGCCGCCAATCCGAATGCCAAACTCAACGCGATCTCGCCCGAGACCTATCCCGACGGACGCCTCTTCGAGGTGATCACCGCGGGCAAGGGTCAGATGAGCGGCTACGGCGCGAACATCCCGGTGCGCGACCGCTGGGCGATCATCGCCTGGATCCGCACGCTGCAGGCCGCCAAGGCATCCCCCCGTTGATTCCCCCTTTTTCCACGATCCGCCATGGGCCACTCCCACGTCACCTCCGCAGACATCGCCATCCACGGCGACCACCTCGACACTTCGAAGGTCTCGAAGGTGAAGTCGGTCGCGCTCGCCGTCGCGGTGCTCGGCACCGTTGCGAGCGTCTATCTCCTGTTCTTCGGACCGGAGAAGACGCGCGGCACCTACGCCTACTCCTGGTTGTTCGCGTTCTACCTCTTTTTCACGCTCTCCATCGGCGGGGTGTTCTGGACCCTGCTCCACAACGTGATCAACGCCAGCTGGGGCATCTCGGTGCGTCGTGTCTTTGAAAACCTCGGATCGACCTACCCCTGGGTGTTCCTGTTCTCGCTGCCGCTGTTCTTCCCGCAGGTCCAGCAGTACCTCTACGAGTGGATGAACATCCACCGCGACGCGCACGGATCGGTCAAGGAGCACCTGCACCACGCCGACCACCTGCTCTACAACAAGCACTGGTTCATGAACCTGCCGTTCTGGTACGGCCGCGGGATTTTCTATTTCATCGGCATCACGCTGGTGATCATCGGCCTGCGCCGGCTCTCCACCGCGCAGGACACCGATCCGAATCCCGGCACCGGCCGGCTGCTGCGCGCGAGGTTCCACTCGACCTACACGATGGTGGTGTTCGCGCTGACGATCACCTTCACCGGTTTTGATTTCCTGATGGGGCTCGACTACAAGTGGTTCTCGACAATGTGGGGCGTCTACTTGTTCGCCGGCACGGCGCTCAACTCGATGGCGGTGATCATCCTCGTCACCGCCTGGCTCAAGGGGCGCGGGCACCTGCGTCACGTCACCGGGCCCGAGCACTTCCACATCATGGGCAAGCTGCTCTTCGCCTTCACCGTCTTCTGGGCCTACATCGCGTTCTCGCAGTTCTTCCTCATCTGGTACGCGGGCATCACCGAGGAAACCTCGTATTTCCTCATCCGCAACACCGGCAACTGGAATACCGCGATGATCGCGCTGGTCTTCGGCCACTTCGTCGTCCCCTTCGTCGTCCTGCTGCAGGCATGGCTCAAGAAGAACCCGCGCACGCTCTCGTTCATGGCCGCCTACACGCTGGCGATGCACGTGCTCGACCACTACTTGATCACCATCCCGGAGCGCGGCATTTCGCTGGGCAACATCCGGCCGGAGGTCTTCGGCGACATCCAGGTTGCGATTCCCGGGGCCTTCTGGGGCGACCTCCTCGCCTTCGCCACCATCGGCTCGGCCTTCCTGTTCTTCCTGATCCGCGCGCTCGGCCAGCACTCGCTCTACCCGAACCGCGATCCGCGGCTCCTCGAGTCCGCCAACCTCTCGAACTGACCCGTCCCCCGCCACCGCATGGACCCCACCCGCGACAACCCGCTGCTCCGATTCACCGCCTTCTGGTGGGGACTCATTGCGTTCCTCGTCTTCGCCGCGTTGCTCGCCGCGATCTGGATGTTCCAGCGCGACGAACCGCAATCGCTCGAGGATGCGGCGGCCAAGGTGCGTTACGAACGCAAGGCGATGCTCGATGCGGAACAAGCGGCCATCCTCGACCCGGCCGCCATCGAGGCCGCCATCCCGCGCGTCGCCGCGGAAATCGCCGCGGCAACACCCGCCGCCGTCGTCCGGCCGGACCAGGTCGTGCCCGGCTCGGAAACCTCCAAGCGACTCGCCGAGGCGCCGGCCGCGGATTTCTCGGCCGTGGATGCCGCGCCGGCGACCGACGAACCAATCGATCCCGCGGTCATGGAGATCGGCAAGGTGCAGTTCATGGTGTGTGCCGCGTGTCACGGACAAGAAGGCCAAGGTGGGCCGATCGCGCCACCGCTCGCCGGATCGGAGTGGGTCACCGGACCGGTTTCCAACCTGATCCGCATCCAGTTGCGCGGTCTTGAGGGACCGATCACGGTGGCGGGCAAGGAATACAATTTCCCGGCGGGCATGGCAGCGATGGCGTATCAGACCGACGAGCAGATCGCCGCAGTGCTCACCTACGTCCGCAACAGCTTCGGCAACCAAGCCCCGGCGGTGAAGCCCGCACAGGTCGCCGCGCTCCGAGATGAAGTCGGCAAGCCGATGCTCAAGCAGGCCGACCTCGTGAAACCCTGATCTCCACGCATTCCCTCCCGTTCCTCCGCGATGTCCTCCGTCACCCCCGCCACTCCCGTGCAAGACGCGCTCCTGCGAGCGGAGATCGATCGATCGCTGCGCCATCCGGTGATGTTCTTCCTCACCAGCGGCGCGGCGTGGTTGGCGGTATCGATCCTGCTCGGCGTGATCGCCTCGACCAAGACACATCACCCGGAGTTTCTCGCCGACGTCTCATGGCTCACCTACGGCCGCGTGTTTCCGGCGCACATGAACGCGCTCATCTACGGCTGGGGCATGCAGGCGGCCTTCGCCGGGATCATCTGGCTCATGGCGCGCCTGTCGCGCAAGCCGTGCACGGCCGCGGGCACCATCCTCACCGCCGGCCACGTCTGGAACCTCGGCGTTTCGCTGGGGATTCTCGGCATCCTCGCCGGTCACGGTACCGGGATGCCCTGGCTCGACTTCCCTGCATTCGCCTGGCCGGTCCTGCTCGCCGCTTACTCGGCGATCGTCGTCTGGTCGTTCATCCAGTTCCGCGTGCGCCCCGAAGGCCACGTCTTCATCTCGCAGTGGTACCTGCTCGCCGCGATGCTTTGGTTCCCGTGGATCTACATCACTGCGAACACCTTGCTGCACTGCCTGCCCGGCCATCCCTTGATGGCCGCCGGCAGCATCGCCTGGTTCCGCTCGGCATTCCTCTTCCTCTTCTTCGCGCCGGTCGCGCTGGCCGCCGCCTACTATCTCGCGCCGAAGGTCACCGGCCGACCGGTGTTCTCCTACGCGCTGGCCAGGGTTGGCTTCTGGTCGCTGGCGGTCATCGCGCCTTGGGCCGGCCTGCAGAAACTCGCCGGTGTACCCGTACCGTATTTTCTGCCTTATCTTGGTGCCGCTGCGGCAGCCCTGTTGTTCGTGCCCGCTGCCGCTGCCGCAGTCAACACGCTGCGCACCATGGCCTCGTCCCCCGACACGCTCGCGGCGAGTCCGTCGCTGCGCTTCGCCGCGGCCGGCATGGGCGCACTGCTGGTCCTCGGTCTCGCGTCGGTGCTGCTCAACCTGCCGGGCTCGACCCTGCGCATCACGCAGTTCACACTGTCGGGCTACGGTTTCGACATCCTCGGTCTCTACGGGTGCTTCACGTTGGTGATGTTCGGCCTGGCCTACTTCATCGTGCCGCGCGTCACCCGCCGCGAATGGCTCTCGGCGCGCCTCATCTCGATGCACTTCCTGTTTTCCGTCTACGGCACGATCTTCGTCGCGCTCGTCGCGCTCTTTGGCGGACTCCTCCAAGGCTCCGGTCAGGAATCGTGGCAGCAACCCTGGAGCGCCGCCTCGGCCTTCTCGCGGCCCTATGCGGTGGCCATCACGCTGTCTTGGTCGCTCATCCTTTTCTCCAACCTGTTCTTCTTCCTCCACCTCGCGCTGATGTGGCTCGGCCTCGGCCGACAAAGCTCGCACCCGACCCTGCTTCCCGTGTCCCACGAATCGGCCAGCCCGCACGGCAGCGAGGATGTCGCCCAACCCGCAGCCGCCCGCTGACCCAACCCCTCCGGATTTCCCCATGAGTCTGCGCAATTTCATCCTTGGCCTTGCAGCCAGCTTCGGAGCCGCCTGGCTGGCTGTGGTCGTGGTGCCGTTCTTCAAGATGCGCTCCCTCGAGCCGCTGCCCTTGGCCGAGCCCGTCGGCACCAGTACCGTCTTTCATCCCAAGCGCACCGGCCGCATCGCCAATGGTGCCGACGTCTACGCCGCCAACGGCTGCGCGCTGTGCCATACCCAGGTCGTGCGCCCCACCTACGCGGGCAACGACCTCTACCGCGCGGACTGGGGCGGACTCAAGGACGACGCCGATCGCGGCGACACGCGTCGCGAAACGAATGCTTATGATTTCGAAGGTGAGACCTTCGCGCAAATCGGATCGACGCGGCTCGGGCCGGACTTGTCGAACCTCGGTCGGCGCGTCGAGGCAGCGCACGCGTCGTTCGCCGAAGCCACCCGCTGGCTTTATCTGCACCTCTACGATCCCAAGCTCGATTCCACGCGCTGGGATTCGCAGTGCCCGCCCCACCGTTTCCTCTTCGAGGAGCGCGATGTCCGTGGCCAACCGTCGCCCGACGCGTTGCCCGTCGCCGCCAGCGAGGGCAAACAAGTCGTGCCCGCCGCCGATGCGCGTGCACTGATCTCCTATCTGCTCTCCCTCAGGAAAGACCACCCGCTGCCAGCCGCGCTCGACTTCGCGCCCGCCAAACCCGCCGCCGCAGAGTGAATCCCGAGCAACCCATTCGCATCCGACATGTCCCAGCACGATTCCAAACCTGATCTCGAAGAGTCGATCAATGTGAGCGAGGCACACGGCCGTCTGGTGCGCGACATCGCGGCGTCCGCCCGCGAGAAACGCATTGTCGAAGGCGGGAGCGAGCCGATCTCGGCCTGGGTGCTCGCCGCCTGCGGAGTCGCCGTGCTCGTCGCCGGCGGCATCCTCGGTGGCGCGGGGGAGTTGTTCTCATACAACACCACGTACCGACCCGGCTACGAGCGCACCCCGCCGCCCGGTGTGGTCGACACCGGTCCGCAACCCAAGGAAGCGCTGGCGGCCTACATGGCCAAGGGTGCAAAAATCTACTCCGCCAAGTGCAACGGCTGCCACGGCGCGGACGCCAAGGGCGACGGCGCGAACTTCCCGTCGCTCGCCGGATCGACCTGGATCACCGGCGACACGCAACGTCTCGCGATGATCATCCTCAACGGCCTGCAGGGACCGACGAGCACCGGCAAGACCTACGGCGTGATGCCGCCCCAAGGTGTGGGACTCTCGGCTGCCGACCTTGCCGGCATCATGACCTATGTGCGCAACCACTTCGGCAACAGCACCGGCGATGTCGTCACCACCGAGATGGCCAAGGCGGCGTTCGAGATCTCCGCCACCCGTGGCAACGCCGGCCAGATGACGTCCGCTACGGAACTCGACGCCGACCACGCGAAGGCCCTGCCCGGCGAGCCGCTTGATCCCAAGGCACTGCTCGATCCGGTGAGCCTCGCGCCCGCGACGGCCCCCGCTCCCTGACCTCCCACCTCTCTTCACCACACCGCATTTTTCAATCCGATCCGGACATCCCGTTTGATTTCCGCCTCCTGCGGCTATTTATTCGGCACGATCCAGAACCCAACCGCCCCACGACGGAACCATGAGCGCGCACGCCACCAGCCACACCGGGCACGACGACCACCACCACGATCCCGGGTTCCTCCGGAAATACGTCTTTTCCACCGATCACAAAATGATCGGCATCCAGTACGGCATCACCGCGATGCTGTTCCTCGCCTTCGGGTTCTACCTGATGATGGTGATGCGCTGGAGCATCGCCTACCCGCACCAGCCGCTGCCCGAATGGATGAGCTGGATCTTCACCGACACTTGGAAGGCGCGCTGGCTCCAGGACGGCAAGGTCACCGGCGAGACCTACAACATGTTCGGCGCGATGCACGGCACGATCATGGTGTTCCTCGGCATCGTGCCGCTCGGCTTCGGCGCCTTCGGCAACTACGTCACCCCGTTGCAGATCGGCGCGCCCGACATGGCGTTCCCTCGGCTCAACATGATGAGCTACTGGGTCTACCTCGCCGGCGGACTCATCATGTGCGCGTCGTTCTTCATGGAATCCGGCGCCGCCAAGTCGGGCTGGACGAACTACTCGCCGCTCGCCGGATTCGCCGACGGCCAGATCGTCAACCAATGGCTCGCCGGCCAGACGCAATGGCTCATCGGCCTCGTGCTGCTCATCACGTCGTCGCTTCTCGGCTCCGTCAACTTCATCACCACCATCATCAACCTGCGCGCGCGCGGCATGACGTGGATGCGCATGCCCTTCCTCGTCTGGTCGATGCTCGTCACCGCGTTCCTGCTGCTCCTCGCCTTCCCGCCGCTCGAAGCCGCGGGCATCATGCAGTTGATGGACCGCGTCGCGCATTCGTCGTTCTTCATGCCCAGCGGGCTCTTCACCAAGAGCGAGGGACTCGCCGACCTCTCCGGCGGCGGCTCGCCGCTGCTCTTCCAGCACCTGTTCTGGTTCCTCGGCCACCCGGAGGTCTACGTCCTGCTGTTGCCCGCATTCGCCTGTGTCGCGGAAATCATCCCGGTCTTCACCCGCAAGCCGCTTTGGGGCTACAAGCCCATGGTCTACTCGGTGATCGTCCTCGGTTTCCTCTCGTTCATCGTCTGGGCCCACCACATGTACATGACCGGCATGGGCCCGGTCGTCTCGACCTTCTTCCAGACGACCACCGTGCTCATCTCGGTGCCCTCGGTGATCATCATCACCGCGATGCTCATCTCGCTGTGGGGCGGCTCGATCCGTTTCACGCCACCGATGATGTGGGCCTGCGCGTTCATCCCGATGTTCGGCATCGGCGGCCTCACCGGTCTGCCCCTCGCGTTCAACCTCGCCGACCTCCACCTCCACGACACCTACTACGTCATCGGCCACTTCCACTACGTCGTCGCGCCGGGCATCCTCTTCGGCTTCTTCGCGGGCGTGCTCCACTGGTATCCCAAGATCACCGGCCGCTTCATGAGTCCGTGGCTCAACCAACTGCACTTCTGGCCAAGCCTGATCTGCATGAACGTGATCTTTTTCCCGATGCTCGTGCAGGGCATGGCCGGCTTCCACCGCCGCTGGTACAACGGCGGCGACGCCTACCTCGCCAAGGCGGCCGACAGCGCCAATGTCTTCGGCAAGACCGTCGCGGAGTGGATCGATCTCAACATCCTGATGTCGATGGGTGCCTGGACCCTCGCGGTCGCGCAGATCCCGTTCATCATCAACCTGCTCGTCTCTTGGAAGACCGGACGCAAAGTCACCAGCGACAACCCGTGGCAGGCCACCACCCTCGAGTGGGCCACGCCGACGCCTCCGGGACACGGCAACTTCACCTTCGAGCCGTCCGTTTACCGCGGACCCTACGAATACAGCAGGCCGGGATCGGAAACGGACTACATGCCGCAGTGGGAAGAGCCGAAGACCCGCGGCACCGACGCGGCCTCCTGAGCCCGGCTCCCGCCCCACCGATCAAGGACAACCGCCAACGCTCCCATGGAAATCCCCTACGTCGTCAATCCCCGCAAGGACACCGGACTCTTCAATTCGAAGATCGCCATCTGGTTGTTCCTGGCGTCCGAAGTCATGCTCTTCGGCGGACTTTTCTCGGGCTACGTGTTCCTCCGCCTCGGCGCGGACTATCCGTGGCCGGAGCGCACGCTGCCGGTCTTGCCGGGTCTCATCAACACCTTCGTGCTCATCGGCTCGTCGGTCACCGTGGTCTTCGCCTGGGCATCGCTCAAGCTGCGCAAATGGGGCGCATTCAAGCTCTACATGGGAATCACCGTCGGCTGCGCCGCGCTCTTCATGGTGCTCAAGGGCATCGAGTACAACGTGAAGTTCCATCACCAGGCACTCCGGCTCGACGACTACACGGTCATCGAGGGCCACCTCGCCTACGAAAAAGAGAACGGCACTTACGTCGTCGATCACCACGGCAACAAGATCGAGGGAAACCGGATCCGCGTGGAAACCTCGGGTCTCACGTTCAACTCGGTGCGCTTCCACAAATCCTGGGTCGAGGACCTGCTCGCACAGGCCGCCCACCGCAACACCCGCATCACCTTGGCAACGGACCTCGCCGGTGCCACCACTGAGGGAGGGCCGGTCGATGTGCTCGCCAAGGCGGGCGAGCCGCTCTCGATCGAACTGCTCAAACGCGTGCAGGCCGTCCATCTCGCCGCACGCGCTCACAACGCCGCGCTGCGCACCGCCGACCTCCGGGCGAAATGGGCCGACGCCAAGGCGGCCAACCCGGGCAAACGCGATTGGGAATTCGCCTCGGACGTCAATGTCGACACCGCGGCACTCGCGCCGAAACTGCTCACCGAGCATTCGTCAGTCGCGTTCAAGGTCGAGCCGCCGGCACGCTTTGAATTCCGGCCGCGCGACATCCGTGAAGCCGCCACCCAGTCGCGCCTTCGCGACGACACGGTGGTCGACGGCACCCTGCTTGCCAGTCCGATGGTGTTCCACCACGTCGATGCCATCGATTTCCGCCACTTGGCGATGAAGGCCGTCGAAAAAGGGCAGGACCCGATGAAGGCCATCGAGGACTCGTGGCTGATCCGCAACCATGCCTTCGCCCGCGAGGCGTGGCAGTGGCACCAGGGCGAGGTCGCCAAACTCGAACAGCAGCTCACCGACGACTACGGGATCGATCCGCAAACCGGCAAGCCGCGCCGCGAGCCGACCGCCAAGGAACGCTACCGCATCGGATGGAAGGATTTCGCCCTCAAGGCCGAGCAGGCTGGCGGCGTGTCGCTTGGCTTCGCCGACAAGATCAAGGAGGAGTTCATGGGACCGAACTACGCGGCACGGGGCGAGGAAACTTTCCCCCATCTCGAAGTGCCGCGCGATGAGATCCGCTTCGCCGCCAAATTCACGCCGGCGTGGAACACCTACTACGCGATCTACTTCACCATCACCGGCCTGCACGGCCTGCACGTGATCGGCGGCGCGCTGGTGCTCGCCTACTACTTGTTCTTCTGCCGACGCCTCTACGAGACCAACCCGGAGTGGCTCGCCAACCGCGTCGAAGTCGCCGGACTCTTCTGGCACTTCGTCGACCTGGTCTGGATCTTCGCGTTCCCGATCTTCTACCTCATGTGATTTTTTTCCACTCGATCCATCCCGCGACTCCCATGGCCGATACCGCCGACGACATCCGCAAATCCGTGCGCTCCTACCTGCTGGTCGGTGCCGTCCTCTTCATCGGCACAGCCGTGACCGTGCTCGTCGCCACCGTCCCCTGGCTCGACGTCGGCCGCCACGGATTCGATGTCTGGGACGCCGTGCTCGGCCTCGCCATCGCCGCAACCAAAGCCTCGCTCGTCGCCGCCGTCTTCATGCACCTCAACCACGAGAAAAAAGGCGTCTACTGGATCTTTGCCTCGGGACTGGTCTTCGTCATCGCGCTCTTCGGCCTCGTCGGCCTGGCCAAATTTGATCCCATCCACGATCCGTTCTTCAACGATGGCCCTCCCGCGCCGTCCGTGCTTGAAAACTCCGCCAGCGGTGGTTGATTCCACACCAAACCCCGCTTCCTCATGTCACTCAAGGGATTCCACATCGTCTTTGTCAGCGTGAGCCTCGCGCTCTTCGCCTTTCTCGTCCTCTGGGGCTTCGTCTTCGCATCGGAGCGCGGTGCACTACCTGCCGCGATGGGCTGGGTCGGCGTTGCAGGATTGCTGCTCATGCCGCTCTACGGCGTATATTTTCTCCGCAAGGCCAATCGCCTCAACCTCTGAACTCCATCACCCGCCATGATCCTCCCGCCGCTGTTCACCGCCTGTTCGACCTGCCGTGTCTCGATGATCGAGGGCGGCGGCAATGCCGCCGGATGGTCGATCTTCTTCCTTCTCGTCGTCATCGTCGCGATGCTCGGAACCATCGCGTTCTTCATGATCCGCATCGCCCGCCGCGAGCGTGAACACCTCGACCCCGCGCTCACCGACGGCTTCGATCCGTCCCGCGACGCACCCTGACCCACCCGAGCCAACCACGCCCCACCGATCCCAATCATGAGCCCCTCCAAGCTTCTCGGCATTCCGGAAAATTTCTCCGCGCACGGCGGACAGGTCGATCACATGATCGACGTGGTCCACTGGTTCATGATCGTGCTGTTCGTCGGCTGGACCCTGTTCTTCCTCTATTGCCTGGTGCGCTTCTGGCATCGCAACCATCCGAAAGCCTCCTACTCCGGCGTGCGCAGCCACCTGTCCACCCACCTCGAGGTCGGCGTGATCATCGTCGAGGCCGTGCTGCTGCTCGGTTTCGCCTTCCCGCTCTGGGCGGAGCGCACCGACAGCTGGAAGGAGGTGCAGGCGCTCGATCCCGCGCGCGTGCGCGTCGTCGGCTGGCAGTTCGGCTGGACCTACCACTACCCAGGAGCCGACGGCAGGTTCGGTCGCACCGATGCCGCCCTGATTTCCGGCACCAACGACCTCGGCATCGACGACTCCGATCCCAACGCGCTGGACGACTTTGCCAGCCCGATCCTCAAGCTGCCGGTCAGCCGACCCGCCGTGCTCAACATCGGCAGCAAGGACGTGATCCACAACTATCACATCGTGCCCATGCGCATCCAGCAGGACGCCATCCCCGGTCGCGAAATCCCCATGTGGTTCACTCCGGTCAAGACGCTCGAAACCTACGTCATTTGTGGACAACTCTGCGGCGAAGGCCATGGCAACATGGTCGGCACCATGGAAGTCGTCCCCGCCGCTGAATACGACGGCTGGTTCAAGGAGCAGACGGATGCCGCGTTGGCCGCGCATCAGGCGCAGGCGGGAAGCTGAAAACCGGCAAGGTGAATCCCGGGCCCGGTTCACACCAACCCAGCCTCATCGCCGACAATCTTCCCAAGTGCCTCAAGCGCCTCGTCGATATGATCGAAGTCCGACGATTGGACGACCTCGCGGAGCTCAGCCGCCTCCATGGCCTCCAATTTGCCAAGGCCGTTGCTGAGAATGGTATGAAATGCCTCCCGGGGACTGAGGTTTTCGTTTTCGGCAAGACGGCGGATGCCGTCAAGAACCGGATTGCCGGGAAGGGATGGATTGAAGCTGGCTGAGTCGTTCATTGGTTGTTGGGTACTTGGGTTTCTTGTGGTGGAATCATCAGTGCGGGCGAATCCAGCGTGGCCGGCTCCGCTTCCGCCTCGTCGTCATGACCAGGGGATGATTGCACAGGGGATGGGACATCCGTGGGTACACCCTTGGAAAAATCATCAAGAGTGGCGAAACATCGCAAAATGAACACATTGAACAAAATGAAAGTATACCGATCATCATCATAGTATCAACCATTTTTTCACTGTTTCTGGTGTTCTTTCTTTTGTACCCCTATTGACTCAAAAGAAAATAAAGGAAAATAAAGGGACAGTCCTTTTATCAGAATGAGCCTCTGGAGATCGATGGGGTCGTAGTTGCGGGGGGGGTGGCGACTGCCCTTACCCCACAACGGGCCTGGCTGTGCAACCCAGAGAGATCCTTTCCCCTTATTGTGACCCGGCGTTCGCGCCATCCAATCCACCCTCCGCCCATTGCAGGACACACCAGCCCGCTCCGCTCGACCCGGCGACCCGGAGGAAAGGCCCTTGCCAACCCCCTCTGCGCCCGCCTCCGGCATTTCCTCGCTCCGATCAGGCGGGACTGGCTGCCGCCCGCCGTGACCCCCTCAGGTGATCCCTTTCT
>Ga0194116_10004460_pt1 | contig 16027 bp, 11 predicted proteins | sample TA2MahsurfametaG_4_FD_148617 | JGI IMG/M metagenome (GOLD analysis project Ga0194116, IMG submission 148617) | Freshwater microbial communities from Lake Tanganyika, Tanzania - TA2015008 Mahale S9 surface | ecosystem: Environmental > Aquatic > Freshwater > Lake | place: Tanzania: Lake...
TTCTTGCTAAAATGGCGTTAGCACAAGCGCAAGCTGGAGCAGATATTATCGGACCTTCAGACATGATGGACGGGAGAGTAGGAGTAATACGTGAAGAGTTGGATGCTAATGGCTTTGAGCAAACGAGTATCATGTCATATACCGCAAAATATGCAAGTGCTTTTTACGGGCCATTTCGCGACGCACTTCATTCGGCGCCAAAACATGGCGATAAAAAAACATATCAAATGAACCCAGCAAACAGGAGGGAAGCATTGTTGGAGGCGCAATTGGATATTGAGGAAGGTGCTGATATGATCATGGTGAAACCTGCATTGTGTTATTTGGATGTCATTCATGAATTGAAATCGAATTTTTCAGTCCCCGTAACGGCTTACAATGTCAGTGGTGAGTGTGCCATGGTTATCGCTGCGGCAAAGAATGGATGGTTAGATTACGACCTAGCGGTTTATGAAATGCTCTTGAGTATTCGCAGAGCAGGTGCAGATGGTATTTTAACGTATTTCGCAAAAGATTTTGCAACTTATATTCGAGGGTAATGTCCACTTTTGTCATCAACAATCAAGCGGTCTCCTTAGACGAGCTTATTAGTGTCATTCAAGAAAATAAAAAACTCGCGCTCGGTGAGTCGGCAAAAAAAGCTATTCTTGCTTGTAGAAATTATTTAGACGAAACTATTCAATCTACTAATTTTCCTAGATATGGCATCAACACAGGATTTGGTTCTTTGTGTAACACGAGTATTCCCTTAAGTGAATTAGCCAACTTACAGCGAAATCTGGTCTTGTCTCATGCCTGTGGGATGGGAGATAGCGTTCCAAATAGCATTGTTAAGCGAATGCTTCTTCTTAAAATCCTTGGATTGTCAAAAGGTTATTCTGGTGTACAAATTCAAACCATTGAACGACTGATTTATTTTTACAACAATGAAATTTATCCTGTAGTATATCAGCTGGGTAGTTTAGGAGCATCGGGTGATCTTGCGCCGCTGGCTCATTTGAGTCTTCCTCTCATTGGAGAAGGAGAGATTGATATAAATGGTAAAGTAATTCCAACCAATACATACTATGGCAAGCAACAACTTGAACCAATTTCTTTGCAGTCAAAAGAAGGTTTGGCCTTGCTCAATGGGACGCAATTCATGGGTGCTTACGCCTTGTATGCCATTGAACAAGCCTTTAAACTTCACCACTCGGCCTTAATGATTGCATCTTTATCCCTGGAGGCATACGACACGCGATTAAGTCCATTTAAAGAGAATGTAAATGCTATTCGAAAGCAAAAAGGGCAGATAGAAGTTGCTGAGAAAATACGTTCAATCCTACATGACAGTAAACTCATGAGAGGGGAGAAGAAGTCCGTACAAGACCCTTATTCCTTCAGATGTATTCCTCAAGTTCATGGCGCTACCTTGGACACCATCAATTTTGCAAAAGATGTTGTTGAGCGTGAAATCAATGCTGTTACGGATAATCCAACCATTTTTATGGAAGAGAATGAAGTCGTATCTGCCGGTAATTTTCACGGCCAACCACTTGCCTTGGTTATGGATTATTTATGTATTGCCTTAGCTGAATTAGGTAGTATCTCTGAACGCAGAACGTACAAACTTATTTCTGGAACTAGAGATTTACCTACTTTTTTGATTGAAAACCCAGGATTAAACTCAGGTTTTATGATTGCGCATTACACGTGTGCATCTATAGTGAGTCAAAATAAACAATTGTGTTTTCCTGCATCTGTAGACTCCATTGACTCAAGTAATGGACAAGAGGACCACGTGAGCATGGGGGCAAACGCGGCAACAAAGTTATTTCGTGTAGTTGAAAATGTTTGGCGAATACTTGGGATTGAAATGATCGCCTCAAGTCAAGCTATAAATTTCAGAAAGTTTGAAGAAATGAGTACTAAAACGCATCGTTTTTACCGTGACTTTAGACAGGAAGTTCCGTTTATTGAAAAGGATATTTATTTAAGTCCTTACTTAATAAAAAGTGAAAATTGGGTGAGAAGCTATTCCGATATTTAATTAAATAAAATTATCTAATTTCAAATAAGAAATTTCAGTGCTTATCAATTAATATTATTTTTACTGAAATGAAACCATGAAAACACCTAGAGGACTCATCATATTATCTGTGTTTTCCTTAATTAATTTGGGATTCTCCTTATTAAGCACCTTAGGTTCTTTAATCATTGGTAAACCTGATGAAGGCACATTAAAAGAGGCTGATTTAGAATTAAAAAAGCAAGCAATCGAATATAAGAAATTACAGCTTGATTATGCAGCGGAATTATTGGAGAAGTTTAACCAAATGAATGGGGCGTTTATGGACGCATATTATGCTTATAACATCGTATTGTTTCTTATTTTGTCCATTGGAGTAGCAGGTGTAATCCTAATGCTTAAAAGAAATAAACTGGGTTTTCACCTTTATATTACCTATTCAATTTTAGGTATTGGCCACCTTTATTTGTTTGCAGCACCAAGTATTATTCCAACACCCTTGATTGTTATTTCGCTACTCTTTTCTGGGTTGTTTATTTTCTTGTACTCCCGATTTTTACCATGGATGAATTTAGATGAGGTCTGACTTTTAATCGCATAATGGCGATATTCATTTCTATTGCAATATTAGAATTCAGCAACCCACTCAGCATAGCGACACCTTGTTCTGTAAAAGCAAAAGGCAAATACCTTATTCCACCAGCATTTTTTGAGGTGCTAAAATTGCACCTCAAAAGATTCCATTCTTCTGAGGTCAATTCAAACATAAAGTCTGTGGGAAATCTTTTTAGATTATTCCGAACGGTTCGTTTTAAATACTTTGTTTCGACATGATACATCTTAGCTAATTCAAAATCGAGAATTACTTTCTTTCCTCTAATTTCTAGGATGCTGTTTTTGATTTGTTCTAGTTCCATAATGTTATTTTATTTGAATATACGAAAAAATAATCAAAAAAAAGATTAAAATATAATCAAAATATATATCTTTGAAAACCGAACGATTTGCATTCAGCTCACTTTTATTATTTTTTTATACGACATTACGATGGCTGTTTTGCGCTCTATTGTACACATGGATTTGGATACATTTTTCGTCTCTTGCGAACGAAAGTTAGACAGTCGCCTTGAAGGAAAACCTATCCTCATCGGCGGCACAAGTGATCGGGGAGTAGTCGCTTCTTGCAGTTATGAGGCGAGGCGTTTTGGTATTCATTCAGCGATGCCGATGAAAATGGCAAAAGAACGTTGTCCGGAAGCAATTGTAATTAAAGGGAATTCACAAATTTACAGCGATCAATCGCGCATGGTAACGGATATTATTCGCGATGCAGTACCTGTTTTTGAAAAGACTTCCATTGATGAATTCTACATGGATTTGAGCGGCATGGATCGCTTCTTTGGTACATTTAAGTATGCAAAAGAATTGCGCCAACGGATTATTCGAGAAACGGGTCTTCCGATTTCTTTTGGTCAATCGCAAAACAAAACGGTTTCAAAAATCGCAACGGGTGAAGCAAAACCGAACAACCAATTGCGGGTAGATTATGGAGAAGAGAAGGTTTTTCTAGCGCCTTTGTCGGTGAAGAAGATACCAATGGTTGGCTTGAAAACCTATCAAACACTTTGTAATCTCGGTGTTAGAAAAATTCACACCATACAAGAAATGCCTGTAGAGATGATGGAGAGTGCTCTCGGAGAGAACGGTGTTTCCATCTGGAAAAAAGCGAATGCACTGGATTTTTCCCCTGTAGAGCCTTACAGCGAACGTAAATCGATTTCTACTGAAAGAACCTTTGATTACGATACCATTGATGTTATAAAACTAAAAGGTATCGTGTTGGCCATGGCGGAAAATTTAGCGTTTCAACTGAGAAGAGGAAATAAGCTAACGGGTTGTGTGACCGTCAAAATTCGTTATGCCGATTTTCAGACCCAAACCTTGCAAAAACAAATCCCTTACACGGCTGCTGATCACGAGTTACTTCCTTTGGTTGCGGAATTGTTTGAACGCATCTACAACCGGAGAATGCTCGTTCGGCTGATAGGTGTGCGCTATAGTGCGCTTGTTAATGGTCACTTTCAATTGAATTTATTTGACGATTCCACTCAATACGCATCCTTATACCACGCACTTGACCGTATTCGAAATCGCTATGGCGATAGGGCGGTGATGCGTGCTATTGGATTAGAAGCAAGAACCATTGGAAGATGGAATCCATTTTCCGGCGAACCACCACCCTTATTAGCTAACAGAAGAGTTTAACAGCGTTTCGGAATAGAAGTGAAGACACATTCTCATTTTAGTTTACACTATGGAATTCTTTCTCCGGAGGAAATTGTTCAATGGGCGAAAAGTACCGCTTATTCTTACGTTGTTTTAACCGACATCAACGCTACAGGTGCTGTATTGGCTTTTGTGAGAGAAGCACAGCGTTTGGGAATAAAACCAATTGTAGGGGTTGAACTTCGTAACGGAATGGAACATGTTGCTACCCTCATTGCGCGCAACAACAGAGGCTTTCATGAAATGAATCATTTTTTAAGTCGCTACTTGCAAACTAAAACACCATTTCCCCGACGATTGCCTCATTTTACCAGTTGCTACACGTGCTATCCAATAGAAAGGGTAAATTTTAAATTAAATCAAAACGAATACATTGAAATTCAAGGAGAAAGCTTAGCTAACTTAATGTATAAGTATACTAATTTTTCACGCGAAAAAATGCTGTTTTTACAGCCTATGACCTTTCGCAACAAACGCGATTTCAATACACACCGCCTCTTGCGTGCTATTCACCTAAATACCTTGTTGTCAAAATTGCCAACGACGCAACAAGCACCTTCCACGGAGCTTTTTGGGCCGCTCTCTTTGCTCGAGGAAAATGTAAAAAATCATGCGGATATCTACGAGCAAACACTGCGTTTATTCGATACCTGTCACGTTTCTTTTGCTTTTGGAGATGAAGCTATGCCGCAAAACCCAATCAGTTACACCGGTAGTAAGGAAGAAGACGAGCTTCTACTTCGTGAATTGTGTGCAGAAGGACTTGATTACCGTTACCCGACGCTTACGGATGAAATTGTGGCGCGTATTGAGAAAGAAATTGCGATTATCTCTGAAAAGCATTATTTGTCTTATTTCTTAATTACCTGGGATTTTTGCTCTTATGCTCGATCAAAAGGTTATTTTTATGTGGGAAGAGGGAGTGGTGCCAACAGTATTGTGGCATATTTACTCCGCATCACCGACGTGGATCCCTTAGAGCTTGATTTATACTTTGAGCGATTTATAAACCTTTATCGAAAAAACCCTCCTGATTTTGATATCGACTTTTCTTGGAAGGATCGGGACGATGTGGTGAATTACCTATTTGAAAAATATCCTAATGCTGCTTGGTTGTGTACGTATAATACGTTCCAGTTCCGAGCTACAATAAGAGAGTTGGGGAAAGTTTTTGGATTGCCAAAATCAGAAATTGATGTACTCTGTAGCGGGAAATTTAGGATCGAAAACTTAGATGAAATTTCAAAGTTGGTTATTAAATACAGTGAACAAATAAAAGGATTACCCTCGCATTTAAGCGTACATTCCGGCGGTATTGTCATCAGTGAGCGCCCTATGACGTGGTATTCGGGACTTTTTTTACCGCCAAAAGGATTTCCAACGACACAATTTTCTATGCTTGAAGCGGAAGACGTTGGTTTGTATAAATTCGATATTCTCAGTCAACGTGGCCTCGGGAAAATACACGACACCTTGGATGTTATAGCGTATAACCAACCTGAAAATCCGCCACACGACATTCACGACATTCACTATTTTAAAAAAGACAAAAAGATAGAACAGTTATTAGTTGAGGCAAAGGCCTTAGGTTGCTTTTATGTGGAATCTCCTGCCATGCGTATGTTGATGACAAAGCTGCAAGTAAAGACATACTTAGAGCTTGTTGCCGCAAGTTCGATTATTCGTCCTGGGGTTTCACAATCGGGTATGATGCGGGAATATATTTTACGTCATAGAAATGCTTCCCGAAGAGCAGAAGCCAATCCGATTTTAGTCAGTATCATGCCTGAAACTTACGGTGTGATGGTGTATCAAGAGGATGTTATTAAAGTAGCGCATCTGTTTGCCGATTTATCACTCGCAGAAGCAGATGTGCTAAGACGTGGTATGTCGGGGAAATTTCGTTCACGGGAAGAATTTCAACGGGTGCGTGACACATTTTTTGAAAATTGCCTTCGAAAGGGTTATTCGCTGGAGCTTGCCGCAGATGTGTGGCGACAAATCGAAAGTTTTGCTGGGTATGCATTTTCTAAAGGACACTCTGCTTCGTATGCGGTAGAAAGTTACCAGAGCCTTTACCTAAAAGCGTATTATCCCTTGGAATACATGACGGCGACTATCAACAACTTTGGTGGGTATTACCGAACAGAAATTTATGTGCATGAAGCCAGAAGATTTGGCGCAAAAATAGAAGCACCATCCGTAAATTTTGGAGCTTTTGAGTGCACATTAATTGGTCAACGGCTTATCATCGGATTTAACCTCGTTGCGGGGATTGAAGTTCGCTTAATACAACAACTAATGGAAGAACGAGGTAGGCGAGGAGTGTTTTTAGATTTTGATGATTTGATGAGGCGATTGGTAATCCCCTTGGAACAGCTCTCGCTGATGATTCGTATTGGAGCATTACGCGATTTTCCGGAATCACGAAAGGAATTGCTTTGGAAGGCACATTTCTATCATCATAGCATCGTAAAGAAACCTAAACTTCCGGAATTGTTTGCGGTTACGGAGAAACAATTTAAACTTCCTGTATTGGATGAACAGCTTCACGAGCAAGCATTTGAACAATTGGAACTCTTGGGATTTCCTTTATGTAATCCGTTTGATTTACTTGCTTACCCGCTTCCGAGTCATACGCTTGCCTCCGAGATGCCGAATAAATTTAGCGCTGTAGTGGAAATGTATGGTTATTTAGTCACCATCAAAAACTCTAAAACGGCTAGTGGTACGGTTATGAATTTTGGCACTTTGATCGATAAAAATGGTGATACAATCGACTCGGTACATTTTCCTGAGTCGGTAAGAAAATACCCGTTCTTTGGTAAAGGAGTTTATTTTCTAAAGGGACGAATTACCGAAGAGTTCGGCTACTATTGCTTAGAAGTAGGTGAAATGCGAAAGATTCCTTTCAAAGAAGATGTAAGGTTTGAAGAACTTAATCCTCAACGTATACCATCTCAAAATTGATAAGTTATTCCTTTAAATAGGAAACAACCTTTTCAGCACCGTTTTCAACTTTAATACGAACGAAAAACAAACCTTTCGAAGCGGTTACAATCGTAATTGAATTTCCTTCCCAAAGAATTTCTTGCTTTCGACCAGTTACATCAAAGACGGTAATATCACACGAATTAAACAATTTAGAATCTATTGAAAATGTTCCATTTCCTGGATTTGGAAATAAGCCTAAAGAACTAACCTGCTCTTGAATTCCCAAATCGTTGATTTGAATACAATCGGAAGTATCGGAACATCCATTCGCAAGCGTCACGATTACAGCATATGCTCCGTTGATTGGAGGCGTGTATTCCACCGAAGTAGCACCAGGAATAATCGTTAAAGAAGGACACAATAACCATTGATAAAGCGCATTCGGTTGTAAGGACGTAATTTGACCGTTCAAAAATTCTAATCCCGTAAATGGTGCTTGTAACACTGTTACGTTTTGCGAAGTTGTGTCGCATCCTTGATTATTACACGCAATTAGGGTGATTACATATTGTCCAGGCAAATTGAAACAAAGTGGTTGTGGGTTTTCAAGCGTAGAAGAATTTCCGTTTCCAAAATCCCACGAATAACTCGTTGCATCTGAACTGGTATTGGAAAAAGTAAAACAATAGTTTTGACAGATTTGGTTGTCGTTTAAGGTGAAATTAGCCACTGGATCTGGTGGAATATTCGTAGTGATTTTTACGTTGTTAATGGCAAGAGAAGGATCTGTTCCTGCTCCATCGTTGCTGTTTTTCCAGTTAAATCCTATTCTCAAAGTAGAGCTATTTTCACAACTCACAGGTAAAGGAATTGACAAATGCGTCCACAACCCTTGTCCATTTGCGCACGTAGTAGCAGGAGTTATTGTTTGAAGATTCGTCCATGTTGTGCCACCATCTGTACTATAAATAACGGTTCCAAAATCATCATTTGCTTGTCCAATGCCTATGTAATCAAACTCAACACTCAAATTTTGGGAATTCAAAGTGCTAATGTTTGAAGCGAAGACAGCACGTTTGTTGGTTGTGGCATAGATAAATCCTAATCCGCCATCACCAGCATTATAGGTTGCGCCGGTTCCCACACACCAAGTCCCTTGACATCCAACATGTAAGGTTTTATTTCCATTTCCAGCCGTACCACACCCACCTGCAGCAACACCTCCCTCGGCATCGGAAATTACCCAAAGATTTGCATCAATATCATTTTGTCCAGTAGAAACATTCAGCGTCCACTCAGCAGGATTTTCAAAATCATTTTGCCAAATAGTCGTTTGTGATATGCCGAAAAAATCTAAGGCAACAAAAAGAATAGCGATGAGGTAACGGTAATTCATGATTTTTTTTTTAGTCAAAATACTAAAAAGTTAATTCAAAACGTATAAATTAAAGAAAAAACTATTCACAAAAAAAGTTATAATTGAATGATCTTCAATCTTTTTTGATTCTCAGGTAACAAAATTTCGAGTAAATAATTTCCTTTTTTGAGTTGTGATAAATCGATGTACGTATTCGGTTCGAATTCAAGTGATTTTACAATTTTACCAAACAAGTCATAAACATTGATTTCGGCCTTAGAATTCAGGTTTTTAATAGTGAAAATTCCACTATTTGGATTGGGAACAATAATAGGCTCATCTGATTGCGCCAAATTATCCAAGTTTAAGGAATTATCTTGTGTAACCGTTCCGACATTATTAATAACCCAATTATTGGGATCAATGATTGCCGTTGCATTCGTGCTCAATGTACCAAAATTGGATAAATAAAATGTTTCTTGGTTTGAGGAAATTGGAAAACGAACAATGGTATCCGGCATTGGTGTTCGATTAAACTTTATTTCAATCGAGTTTGTAAAAGTAGGCGTAACGGCAGGTTTAGATGCGGTATGATTAATTTGAACAACTATGTCATTTTCATCTTGGTTCCATTTAACCGAATACGTTGGATATCCTTCTCCAAAATACCACTCATCAAAAAAATTGTCCAGATTCAAATTACAATAGGTTGACATAAAGTTTTTAAAATCGACACCTCTCGCCGTTGAGTCTTTAAAAGCAACTTGAAAAGCGCTTAGCCCATCGTAAAATAGCTCGTCGTTATTTATTAAAAATCGCAGCGTATGTATGATTGCACTTCCTTTGTTGTATGTTAGCCTTCCGCTAAAAATTCTGTTTTCGTTGAGGCTGTCTAATACCCATACACTACCGCCAATTTGTGATTTAACATTTTCGTGAACATCCAACATATGTTGCGCTTTTTCTGAAGGGTAAAGATCTTCAAGCATGATGTACTCACTGTAAGAGGCAAAACCCTCATTCATCCAAATGTCTGCCCAAGACGCACACGTGACGTTATTTCCCCACCATTGATGACCCAATTCGTGAGCCGTTAAGGTTTTTTCGAAAAATCCTTGAGTAGTCATTGTTTGATGTTCCATCCCACCGGATATAGGCGCCATACAATGTCCGTATTTTTCATCCTCAAAAGGGTAGGGGCCAAATTTATCGTAAAACAATTCTATGAAATCTCCGGTTTCATTTATTTCATCAATAAAGTTTGGCAAGGTTTGGGGGTTGTTGTAAATGTAGTTTTGAACCAAAATTGGATTTGGAGCACCGGCTGGGGTAACGTAAAAGGAATAATCAACATATTTTGCTACTGCCGCCGAAATCAAATAGTAATCGATGGGGTGTCTATGCTCCCAATTAAATTTTAGGAATCCATTCCCAAGTGTCTCAATACTCGATAAAATCCCGTTTGATCCAGCTTTGCAAGTGTCTGGAACAGTTATGGAAAAAAAAGAACTATCTGCTTTGTCTGTTAGACTTTGTTTGCATGGAAACCATTCCATCGCTGAGAATGGCTCAGAAAGTGTCCAAACTACTTTGTTTCCCCAGCTCGGAGACGATCCAGCAGTAATTCCGCTTCCGCCCAGTGGATTGGTTTGCGCAGTAGGTGGGTTTCCTGAATAATCAATTTCTAAAGAGAATAACTGACCTGAATTAGCATTCGTATATGCCTTCACAGCCGTTTCAGCTCTTGAAAATTGGGTTGGAGTTCCATTTAAGCGTATTTCAGAAATCAATAATGTTGGATACAACTCAAACAATGCAGAGTCAAGATTCACTTTGGCACGCGCATCTATTCTCACCGTACCAGAAAGATAAGTTGACGTATTCGTCATATTTAAATCTAAGCCATAAAAATGTACGTCGTATTTTTCTGTTTGTGCAATCTGAGAAACAGTGAGGGTATTACTTTTAAGTTGGTGGTTTTTAAATTGGTTTTGCTTTGCACAGCCTGAATGATTTTCTTGAGCGATCGTCATTTTGATACACAGGAAAAAAATAATTTGTAAATAAAATAATTTCATAATTAATTTTTAATCAAAAATACAACAACTAATTAAAATTCTTGTGACCATAAGATTATATTTGAATCATCGGAGCAAGAAACAAAAGATTTTTCATCCAATGAAATAATGCAATTAACAGAATTTCGATGTCCCCCGGTTTTAAAATCCTTTTTATCAATTACTTTCAACGAGTTAATGTTCCATATTTTAATACTCTTATCACGGCTACCACTAATAAAACAATCTTTATTCATCCTTGTTAGCGAATAAATCGGTCCTTTATGAGCGGGGATTTTGGAAACTATTTTTTTTGATTTTGGATCTAAAAAATATAAATACCCATCATATCCACCAATCAAATACTGATCATTCATTTTTAAAATTGCTTGAACTCCCTCTGTATTGATTGATATTTCTTCAATAGGTGTCAAATAATCTATATCAATGAATCTTAACTTACCATCTTTAGACCCTATGAGAATATCGTTTTCAAAAAAGTGTGTGCTGCGAATTTTACCACAATTTAGTGGGATTTTACGAATTAATTTAAAGTCTTGATTATTCCAAAAACATAAATTCCCCTCTGCGTCACCGGTAAAGAAATAATTTTTTTCTAAAATTTCATTAATCAAGAAAATAGCTGATTTATGGTATTCAAGAAATTTAATTTCCTTTTTTGATTCAGTATCAATAACATGAATATTTCCATTTGAACAACCAATAATTAAATAGGGGAGGTTGATTAGGTGATAAATTGAAAAAGCAGAAGAATTAACTTTTACAACAAATTTATCTTGGATGAATTTAGACAAATCCCAACGAACGATAAATTTATCGGCACTACTCGAAAAAAATGAATTCGTATTTTTAGATAAGCAATATACCGGACCTTGATGATTGGAAAATTCATTTTTTTTTTGAAACATTACTCTGATAAATCAACTAAATCTGTTAATTCATTGCAACCAAGTAATTCTGCATTTATTTTGAAAAGCTCCTTAGATTTGACCGGGTCATTAACAACACAAAAATTAAATAAAGCGATCGAGTCAATTTTGTGACCGAGCAACCAGAGCAAATTTACTTCCCACAACCATGATTCAATTTCTTGTCCATTTTTAATATTAAAACTATGAATAAAATCATGGCATTCTAAAAGATCAATTTTGATTAAATTTTCCATGAATGATTTTAAACAGTCCATGTCGGAGGGATCGATTTCCAAAGACTTTTTGATGTAATTAAATCCAATTTCGTGGTCGTTATTCTTTAGATATAAAGATCCGATCAAGTGAAGTGTAACAGGATTTTCCGGGTCTAATTCGAGTGCCTTATTCATAAGAACGATTGCTTCCCCGGTATTTTCTTGTAAATCAGCAATTATTCCTAAACCTAACCAAGGTTCAGAGAATTCAGGAGAAAGTTCAATACTTTTTTGGTAATTACTTTTACTTAATTCATATTCATGTATATTTTCATAAGATTCTCCTAAATAACACAAAGCAAGAGGGTCTTCACCATCAATTTCTATACATTTATTGAAACTTTCAATCGCTTGATGAAATTTTTCAGACGACAAATAGGCATTTCCGAGATTAAAATAAGCCGCTCCTGAATTTTCATTAATTATTAAACAGTAATCAAAAGCCCAGATAGCCTTATCATAATTATCTTTCCGCAAATAATAACTCCCTAATTGATACCAACCAAAATATGAATATGGATTATCATCAATAAACTTAAGAATTTGTTGATGCATTTCATCAAAACGATGTGTTTTTTCAAAGCAATAGCATAATTCAGAAAAGGCAATTTCATTTTTAAAATTGTGTTTAAGGGCTACCATTAAGGTCTTTATTGCGCTATCATAGTCTCTTGAATTTTCATATTCTATCGCTAAATCAACATAAATTTCATCTTTCTCTTGATTTTGACAGTATTCCAAAGCTTGGAGATAAAATTTTACTGCGTTTTTTGAATCGCGAATCTGACTGAACAAGGCAGCTTTGGTTAAAAGTAATTCTGATTGATAATTTTCAATTCTGTCTACTTGGCCAAGAAGCTCGATTGATTCGGAAATCATACCCAGACCTGCGAGAGATTGGGCTTTCCTTAAAAAAAATATCAGGTTAAAAGGAAGTTGAGTAATTCCCAATTCGGCTGCACTTTTTGCCATTGGATAGTTTGAATTTAAAAGATAATAATCAATTATTGATTCAATTCTGTCACCGTCAATAAATCCAATAGAATCTCCGTTTACATAACTTTCAAAAAGAGCTATGTCCGATTTTAACTCTTTTTCTGATAAATCTTCCTCATCGTCAAACATTCCAATAATTTTGAATAAAATTAAGTTTCTGAGAAAATATAACCTAATTCTTTATTTCGTCTTTATTCACAAAAAATCATCTTTTATCAACTATTTTTATTCAAAATTAGTCACATTTCCAGATTCTACATTCCACTGATATTCTGTAACAATAGTTCCATTTTTGGTATATGACGTTAAAGAATTTGGTGATTCTTGCTTTACGTAAATATCGTAATTGTTGTTTTCATCTACTTTCACGCGCCTTGTAATCAAGACAAGTGGCTTGCCGACCTCTCCTTTACTAAAAACACCTTGTGTAATCCCAACAGGGTAGGGGACACCTTTTGAATTCGCAATACCAGTTCCTTTAGTAACAGGGGGAGGTGCTTGCCTATACTCATCATTTTTTTTTATATTCTCTGCAACGTACTTGGCATTTTCATCGGTCATTTCGTTCATGGAAATACGAACGACATTCCGCAGTGAATCGTCATTCGTTTGATTTTTTCCAATTGTTTCAATTCTTTTTTCATTTTCTTGTTGTATTTCATATTTTGCCGAAGAATTTTGTTCTAAGACTGTGTCAATATTTTGATTAATCTTCTTAATTCTTTCGGCATTTGTTTGATCCATTAAGACAATTGAACTATCCATTTTTTCGTTCGAGATTCGGATATATTGGGCTATTTCCTTTGTTTGATCTTTTTTTGAGTCTAAAAAAATATCCCGCTCATTCTCATATTCTCTCCTATTACTATCGATCAACTTAATAATACGTTCTTTTTCATTATCCATTTTGACTTGTGCGGAGTCAATTATTTTTAAATTTAAATTCAAATCATTGGCAATTAATTCTTTTCTTTTTGAAGATTCTCGATTCATAGTATCTTTTCTGGCTTCAAAATCTCTATTTGGGGCATTTATATCATTTTGATGGGTTAAATTAATTTGAGTAATCGCAGTCTTGTAATCAGTGGGATCGCCTAAATCTTCGAGTTTGTTTGGTTGATTCTGAGATATTGAAGAATTGGGTGATTGGTTTTGAGAATTTGAATTAACTTTTTTTTTCTCAGAATTCGCATCTGCTATTAATTTTTCTAAATCCTTCTTTTCGTTACCTCGAAATATAGCTTGATTAGATTTAACAATAGTTAACCCTTGTTCAGCAGATAAAATGGCATCATCCCATTTTTGAACTTTGAAAAAATCAATTCCATCAAGTAGTTTCTCAAGACAATTTAGCTTTAAATTCAAAGCCTGGACTTTCTTATTTCCTTGATTACTTTGAAGTGGTTCAGCGCTTAGAATATTTTTGGCATTTACAATGTCTTTATTCTTAATTGCTTGTTCTACACTTTCAATCGAAGTATTAAAATCAGTTTGTCCTTTGACGCTGGATGAAATAGATACAGAAATAATTAGAGTCAAATAAAGGTAAATGTGTTTCATAATTGTGATATTTGTATACTCATGAATGAAAAACCTCTATACAAATTTCCTGAAAAAAGTTAAATTAAACAAATAATGCTTCAAATTCACCAACTTAGTTTCTGGGAAAGAAAATCCTACTTTGAGGGCATTGATTTTTTAATTGTTGGGGCGGGAATAGTAGGGTATTCAACAGCGATTCAATTAAAAAGAAAATATCCAACCGCAAAAATTTTAATCATCGAAAGAGGATATTTACCGTCTGGGGCAAGTTCAAAGAATGCGGGTTTTGCCTGTTTTGGTAGCCCGACAGAAATTTATGATGATCTCACAAATTCCCCTGAAACAGAAGTTTGGAATACAATTTCAATGAGATTTGAGGGACTAGAAGAGTTAAAAAATATGGTTGGACATACCACTATTGATTATCAGAAAAATGGATCATGGGACTTAATTCACGAAGATTTTTCGAAAGTTGATATTTCACCTACCTTTTTAGATTATTTAAATGAAAAATGTTATCATTATTTCGGAATTAAATCAGTTTATTCAGAGGATAAAAACATAATACAACTATCTGGTTTTAATAAAATTAAGACCAGTTACTTCAACAAAGAAGAAGGGCAGTTAGATACCGGTAAATTGAACATAGCCCTTCATCAAATAGCCTTACGAGAAGGAATTTTATCTTTGTATGGAATTGAAATTTTAGATTTTCAAGAATCTGAGAAAGATGTAAGAATTGAAACCTCAATTGGAGATATCAATTCTTGTAAATTAATTGTGTGTACAAATGGGTTTGCAGGAAAATTTTTAGGCAATGAAGTCATACCTGCACGGGCTCAGGTATTAGTTACTTCCGAAATTCCAAACTTAACAATAAAAGGCACTTTTCATTTAGACAAGGGTTTTTATTATTTTAGAAATATTGAAAATCGAATTTTATTGGGTGGTGCAAGGAATACAAATTTTGAAAGCGAAACAACAACTGAAATAGCAACTACAGAAGATATTCAAAAGGTATTGAAAGAGTTATTAGAAAAAACAATTCTTCCTAATACAAAATTTAATATCGAATATTCCTGGGCAGGAATAATGGGAATGGGACCGTCTAAAACTCCCTTGATTTTTAAGAAATCTGATAACGTTGCATTTGGAGTGCGCATGGGAGGAATGGGTGTAGCTCTTGGATCTGTAGTAGGCAAAAAGCTATCTAATTTGTTTTAATAAAATAATATTACTTATAAATATTTCTATTTAACATAATATTAATTATGTAACATTAACGTATAAGATGGAAGAACGTATGCCCAGTAATCTCTGTACCATCTGTACCCGTCAATTTATACTTTATAAAGTAAATTCCAGAACTTGCATCAATACCATTTGAAGTTTTGCCATCCCATTGATAATTTAAATCGTTAATTTCAGCCATTTTATTACCCCACCGGTTTAAAATTATAGCTTCAATTGATACAGCGTTTTTTGTTTCAATAAAATAGCCAGAATTAACTTGGTCTCCATTCGGAGTAAAAACATTCGGTACAGAGTATTCCAAGGGTAAAAAAGGTACTGCCGTAATTGTATCAAACCAAGAGTCTTCGCATATTCCATTGGATGCAATCAATTCAATGATAAAAGTT
>Ga0194116_10004470_pt1 | contig 15996 bp, 15 predicted proteins | sample TA2MahsurfametaG_4_FD_148617 | JGI IMG/M metagenome (GOLD analysis project Ga0194116, IMG submission 148617) | Freshwater microbial communities from Lake Tanganyika, Tanzania - TA2015008 Mahale S9 surface | ecosystem: Environmental > Aquatic > Freshwater > Lake | place: Tanzania: Lake...
ACACTCAATCAACTAACCACAATTCTACTATCATTACACGACAAGATCGAACTGGAAAGTTTCGTACTGAGACGTCTCGTAGAGACAGTGGAATCACTGTTGCAGTAAGCACAAATCCGCAGAGCGACTCAACCATGTTGTATGTTGACGCTCCTAATGGCGACACTTTCCGATTTGACGGACGTGAAGCACGTACGATCTACCGTGCGCTGCAGAAGCATTATAGATTTACTGATAAGACTTGGTGATTCTATAAGCAATTAGTTTGAGAAAGACCCGCTTCAGCGGGTCTTTTTGTTTCTGAATCTTGTAAACTAAATCTTAAGAAGCATTATAATAGAAACATGCTAAATTTAACACCGACAGAACTATTTTTTCTTTATGAGAACCTAACTAATTCTATCGTCTCGGGTGCTGAACAACAAGATCTAAAGACGATGATTCTGTCAAAGGTAAAGACTGCGCTAGTTGAAAGACTAGAATCACTTCAAGAAGAAACTAATAAAACAATGTATGAAGCATGGAAGTCTAACGAAGAGAAAAAATTAAAAGACTTGTCACAAAAGAACGAAGACTTAAAAATGCCAAGAATAAAATCAGAGCCTCATGTTCCTGCAAAGAAAAAAGTTACAAAAAAGAAAGGTGGTAGATGATGTCAGCTTCTACAGAAAGAATAGTCTTGCAGATCATAGAATTAGAAACAAAAATGCAAGAAGAAAAACTGGCAGGTAAAGACACCACACTTTTAGAAGAGCAGATCTTCTCTCTTCGACACCAATTAAACAATTTGTCTGAGGCCTTAAACGCCCCTAATTTCGTATTAAAAGGTTAAAATGAACAAAGCAGACCTCTATCAACCAGTATATGCAGACAAGTCAGGACCTGCGCCACTAACGCTTAGAACAGTCGTAACAGTGCATCAAGACCACTTCGTCGGAGGTGTGCCTGAAGCGAGTCAAAAGGGAGAAGTCTACGTTCTTCTTTCTGCATTACCGAGAGAATTGCAAGAAAGAGTAAAGACTGCAGTGCAGGCTCTCATCTCCGGCATGTAATCACAGTATTTTAAGTGCTTCAAAGTGCATACCGTCAGCTCTATTGGGAAACCAGCCGCCCCAGTAGAAACCATGCTCATATGCAATTTGAACAAGGTCCCTAATACTACCGTCGCTTCCTTTTAGCGCGGGAACAGTTCCTAGCATGTTCCACTGCACGTTAATGTCAAACGCAGTTCCCCATGCGTGATTAGACAAAACTGTTCTAGACCCTCTGATGAATCTAGGCACCCAAGATCCGCCCCACGATTTTATCAGAGGTGTCTTGTTGTCTTTTTCCCAAGCATCAAAAAGGGACAACATCTGTTTTTTTATAGACTTATGAATTTGTATAGTACAGTTAGAAGGTGCACCCTTTACGTTGCTTAACTGGCACACAGTAGCTGTAGCTATGTTATCTTTTGCCCAATCATCTGTAATTCTTATCGCTTCTGGATTGGATATTGTTGGTGCTGCTACATAACTAAAATTGCCAAACAGCTTAATTCTTTCTTGAGGTGTTAGGGATCCTTGCGCGGGTCGCGGCGGCCAATTTGGACTCATCATGTCCACCTGATCATCGACCATCAAGTTAAATCCTGCTTTAAGCGCAGCCGCAAGCGTCGACGGCCCCACAACGCCGTCATCTGGTAGTTTTGATCTAGCTTGGAATTCTTTGGTTTCTTTGTGCGTAGTCTGTCCAAATTGACCGTCTACGATAACTTTGCTAGTTTTCTTTCTACCTCGCAGGAAGATCTGCCATTTTTCTACATCGGGCCCATTTGATCCAATCTTAATTATTTTCATGAGTTCCTCTTGAAAGTTTGGAATATTGATGATTAATGTTTTCTAATGATATTTATACTCGCACTCGAGTCGAGATCTTAGATGGCAAATTTTAGCGAAACAGTTAATCCAACACCGTTTGGTTTTTTTGATTCAGACAATGAATTTCAAACCGAAGCTGACAACATGGTCAACTTTGTGAAGAGAAAACTGGGTGACGATGTCTTGTCAGTTGAACTGACAAAGAAAGAAATTTGGGCATGCTTTGAAGAATCTTGTTGTGAATATAGCAAGCATATTCATGAGATGAAAATAATGTCTGAATTATCAAGCATTTTAGGCATGCCCACAGGATCCACAGATCTAACAAATAAGTACACAAGAAACACACTGGAGTTCTTACTGAGAATGTCAGATGCGTATGCTTCTGAGGCATACATCGGTGGTGCGCAGAATGCACAGCTGGGTTATTTTGATATTGAAAAAGATAGACAAGACTATGACATCTATACTGATCTTAAAGATGCAACCACTGAACAGGTAATTTATCAGACTATTCCAAGCGGATCGAAAGGTAAGTTAAAAGTTGTTGAACTTTTTCATTTTGAACCGATTGCTGCGCAGCACTTTTTGCTGAATGCTTCAAATATCACAAACTATCTTGCGACAAATTTCAATTACGAGTCATATATCAACTCTACTGTATTCTATGTTCTACCTGTATTTGAAGATGTGCTTAGAAGAGGTATGTTAGAGACTGCATTTAGAGTAAGAAGGTCGCAGTACAGCTATCAAATTCTGGGCAGTAAATTAAGACTTTTTCCTATTCCCGCTCTCGAATCGCAGATCGGAAGAGTGTACTGCAAAGTGATGGAAAGTCAAAATCCAATTAAGCCTACTGCATACACTGATGATTCAATCTATGGCGTGTCTGGTCCTGAAAATGCGCCATATAGCAATATTCCTTTTAAGAACGTGACACAGCCCGGTCGACAATGGATCAGACAGTATACGCTCGCGCTGAGCAGAGAATTACTGGGTCTTATTAGGTCCAAGTTTCAAACTATTCCCATTCCGAATGCAGATTTACAGTTAAACGGCGAAAATTTAGTTAGTACAGGCAGAGAAGACAAAGACAAATTAGTCACACAGCTTAAAGAATTTTTGTCAAATCTAACTAGATCCAAGCTCCTTGAAGTAGACGCTCTTGCTGCTGAGAACATGAACAAGAATCTGAGATACATTCCAATGCCACTCGGCAAATCAATCGTCATAGGATGATGAAAGTTTATTATGGCACGCTTATTCATTACACAGAGAGAGCTCAATTTCATCTCCGACATAACTAAAGAGATCGTGAAGGATGTCGTAGGACAAAAAATCTACTACTACCCTATCTCAGAGCTGAAGACTAAGACACACACAATCTACAGAGAGTCTGTTAAGAAAATTTATGATAATCCTATTGAGATTGAATGCTTTGTTGACGCTAATTTCCAGCAACCGACCAAGATAGACAAATTTGGAATTGATAAGCAGTTTATGCTTGAAGTTTTCATACAATACAGAGACTTGGTTGACAAAGGAATTAACGTTAATATTGGTGATTTTTTCTCTTTTGATGAAAATTTTTATGAAATAACTGAAGCCGTAATTTCAAGAAACATCTATGGCATGCCTGAACACAAAGACGGAATCAAGCTAATTGGTACTAAGTCTCGCGAAGGTTTATTTAAAGCACCATTTAAGGGACCGATAGATATTTCTCACACAGATGATGATGCTGTTCAAGTTAATTTTGAGCAACAAAGAGGAAATGTCTTGGATTCTGAAGGTAATCCAACCGGAGACAAGAGAGATCTTAGAGAAACAGGCATTCTTGATGCGCCAATTGACGGTGTGCGAAAAATTAAAACATCTTTCTATGACGAGTGATTATGGCTACTAGATTTAAATCATATAGTAAGAAAAATTTTGGAATTTCACCCTTAAAAACAGGGTATGAAAAGTCTAGTGGTACGCCTGATATTTTTATCAATTCTTGCGGTTTAGAAGATGTAGACATTGCAATTTTTAATCTATTTGAAAAAGAGATAATTCCGCAGGTTGGAGGAATGGACTCCACGCAAGTCGATAAGGTTCCAATTATTTTTGCTGCTGGTGAAAAATGGGCGATGCTCAAAAAGGGCCTTCCAATAAGAGACAATACTGGCACACTAATCATACCGTTAATATCAATAATGAGATCAGAAGTAATTCAAGACATCTCAAGCGACATTAACAATCGAGGCATTAATCAGCAAGTTGGTGAAATCATAGTTAGAAGAAGACTTGATAAATCAGATAGGGATTATCAGGCTCTAATTAATAAATTACTTGTAAAGAATCAGAGCAACTTAGCTGTCAATATAAATGACTCAAGAAATGATAATCAAGTTATTGCTGAAAGAAAATTAGGCACAGATCTGTCTGACCCTGATTTTTCACAAGGCGCACTGCTTAAACCCAAATTGCTTAATAATGTTTTTGAGACAATTGTTGTACCAACACCCCAGTTTTATACTGTCAAATACCAGGTCACTGTTTGGACACAATACATGCAGCATGCTAACCAAATTTTAGAAAAGATTATTTCTTCTTTTCTTCCGCAGAGCCAGTCGTGGCGTTTAGATACAGACAAAGGTTACTGGTTTGTAGGAACTGTAGAAGGAGGAGCCTTTAATATAGAGACGAGTTTTGAAGACATGTCAACAACCGAGAGGTTTATTAAGCATACTTTTACAGTCTCTGTTCCTGCTTATTTTTTTGCAACTCAGACGCCTGGTGCTCCTGTTCCTCTTAAAAGATATATTTCGTCTCCTGTAATTGAGTTTAAAAATTTGTCTACCGGATCAGTAGATCTTACACAAGGACAACCTGACAACAAATATTCGTTAGGATCTGATGATCCTACGCTTCCGCTTGACGTGCAAAAAAATGTTCTTGATGATCAACGTGATGTAGGCTGGAGATTACAAAAAATTCATCCATTTGTTACGTCGCATGATGCAACAGATCCTCGAAATACCAAGACAGAAAGTGCAGAAGATCCTGCTTACTCTTCAGCTCCAAGAGGCTACAATTACATTAAATCAAAGAGCACAAATATTAAAGGTGAAACTGTATACTCTGGTGCAGATTTACGAGGAATTGAAATTCTTCTGATTAGTGACGACTAAGGCAATATTTACTGTACGCTATTTGTTAAGGAGTTAAACAATGTCAGAGCAGACTTTTAAGTCGCCCAACTTTTATGAGCGAGAAATTGATCTTTCATCAGCAACAGCAGGAGGTCCGACAGGAGTACCGGCATTAATCATTGGCACAGCCAACAAAGGACCGGCATTCGTCCCAGTCACTGTCGTGAATTTTACTGAGTTTACTGAAGTATTTGGTAATCTCGACCCAGATAAATTTGGCCCCTATGCTGCTAATGAGTTTTTAAAGAATAGATCTGCTCTATCATATGTAAGAGTTCTAGGAGCAGGAGCAAATTCAACCGAAGCTCACATCACAGCAACCAAGAGCTATGGCACTGTTAATAATGCAGGATTTAGCCTAGCAGGTACAGCACACGCTGATAGCCGCCACAAAGGATGTGTACAGTTCTTAGTTGCATCTCACGATATTGGAACCTATGAAGGTTCTTCTGCTCCTGTATTTTCTGACAATGACACATTTACTGGACAAACGTCTGTTAATCTTGTCAGAGCTTTATTAATGACTCCAAACACATCAAGAATCATGGTGACAGCCTCGCATGGATCAATTAGCCATGCTTCTTTCTTGCCCACAACTTCAATTGATGATGATGCAGATTTAATCTCTGGCAAATTTAAGCTAATCATTTCTTCTACTTTAGGTACATCTTTCTCGGAGACCGATAGCATCCCAGGTGTTAAGGTTCTGACTGCGTCATTAGACCCATCAGACAAAGATTACATCGGAAAGATTCTAAATACAGATCCTGATAAGTTCTATTCAGAACAGCATTATCTTCATGCTGACTTCGCAATTGACAAAGCTATTGCATATGCAAGCGGAAGTGCACAAAATAGAGTTGCAGTTCTTTCAGGGTCTGCAAATACTTCAGCGTCGGGAGATTCTTCTAAGACCTTTAGAGAAGTTTTTGGTTCATACAACACAAGATTTACTTCACCAAAAACTTCTAAGTTTATCTCACAGCCTTTCGGTAAGTCTGAATACGACTTATTCCACTTTGAGTCAATTGATGACGGTGAATATGCAAACGAGCTGTACAAGGTTTCAATATCTAATCTAAAGGCATCAACCAATGATGCTGATAGATACGGTACTTTCACTGTGCAGATTAGAAGCTGGTCGGATACTGATCAGACAACACAGATTATAGAGCAATTTTCTAACTGCTCCTTGAATCCCGACTCTCCAAATTACGTTGCAAAGCTAGTTGGAGATAGAAAGGTTTACTACAATTTTGATTCAGTAATTCCAGGTGAGAAGAGATTAGTTGCAACTGGCAAGTACCCAAATCGCTCAAAGTACGTCCGAGTTATAATGGACAGCCTAGTTGAAAATAAGCAAGTTCCTGAGAATTCTTTACCGTTTGGTTTTAGAGGTCTCAATACGCTTAAGGTTAATCCAAATGTTATTGCGACAACTGCTCTAGCATCTAGCAATTCTCGCTTAGGCGGTAAACTTTCATCATCTTGGATGAATCTTTCTTCATCATTCTTGCCACCAATTCCAATGAGATTCAAGGTGACAAGAGGAGAAATGGCAGCATCGCCATCTTTCATTGGTCAACCAGGCAACTCTGAGATAGCATACCCAGCACTTTACTGGGGTGTTAAATTCGAGAGAGATAGCGTTAATTCAAATCCAGCATCAACTGCACTATTGAATCCAAACGTTGTCACTGAGAAGAATAACTTACTTTCTTCTTTGACAAAGTTTGTTGGTATTGAAAAACTTGACGCGCTGGTTACGGGCTCAACAACAGACTTGCTCAACAACAATAAGTTCTCACTTTCCAATGTTATACTGTATAACACGGCAATCTCTGATTTGACAAGCTCAGTTAACAATCACATGAAAGAAGCAGCTTATATAAGAAATGCAGTACTTGATAGTACAAAATACACATACGCTGAGTCGGGTAGAAATAGAATTACTTTGGCAACGCTTCTTTTTTCAGGTACAGCGTCTGAATTCAATAGATTCTCAACATACGCTAAGTTTACAAATTTAATGTATGGCGGTTTCGATGGTACCAATTATCTTGAAAGAAACGCAAGAAGATTAAATGACAAATCTGTGTCGTTTGATTCAGGCGGTGGAGCTGCTGCTAGCAACGACATTGTTGGTTTCTCTAGCAATCCGTCAGGACAGAACGTTGATAACAACGGCGTCGCTTCTTATTTAACAGCAGTTAATATTGCAACTGACCCAATGATTGCTAACAACAATATTCTAGCAATTCCTGGCATCAGAGAGCCGTTCATCAATGACAATACAATGTCAAAGGTTCGTGATTACGGTCTTGCATTGCACGTCATGGATATACCGAATTATGATGATTCAGGAACAAGACTCTATGATGATTCATCTGCTAAACCAAATATCGAGAGGGTGAGCAATGAGCTCGATGTTAGAAACATTGACAATGATTACGTGTCAACTTATTTTCCAGACATATTCATAGATGATCAAACCAATAGACGAAGAGTCAAGGTGCCGGCATCAGTCGCTGCACTTGGTGCTCTTGGCTTTAACGATAGAATCTCATATCCTTGGTTTGCTCCTGCAGGTTTCAATCGTGCAGCTCTTGACTTCGTGACAAACGTTGCAGTGCGTCTCAACGTCTCTGATAGAGATCGTCTATACGAATCAAGAATTAATCCAATCGCAACATTCCCAAGACTTGGATTCGTTATCTTTGGACAAAAGACTCTAAAGATTAATAAATCAGCACTTGATAGAGTCAATGTTCGACGCTTAATGCTTGAGATCAAGAGAATCGTTATCGAAATTGCACAAAGAATTGTGTTCGAACAAAACTCACCAGCTGTTCGTAACAAGTTTGTTGCAGACGCCTCATTCCAGCTCGGATTAATACAAGTTCAAGCAGGAATTGAAGGATTCCAAGTCATCATGAATGAAACAAACAACACACAAGAAGACGCCGACCTCAACCGCCTCAATGGAAGAATCGTCGTTGTACCAACAAGAGTTGTTGAATTCATCGCAATTGACTTCATCGTAACAAATAGTGGTGTTCAGTTCGTGTGAAATTGAGTTTTAAAGAATAGTTAGTTAGTAATTGGAGAGCTTAAATGGCAAAACTAAAGTTCGGCAGCGCAGGCGTAACAGCTAGAGAAATTGACCTTACAGGACCCACAACGCAAGAACCGTTAGGTATTCCTGCAGGTATCATTGGAACAACACTTTCAGGACCAGCATTTGTACCGGTAACTGTTGGCAATCTTTCAGACTGGACTACAAAATTTGGAGAAACTGATGGTAAAAAGTTTGGTCCTCTTGCTGTTCGTGAATGGCTTAGAAATGCTCAATCAGTGACATACCTGAGAGTTCTAGGAATTGGTGACGGAAAGAAGAGATCAGATGCAGGTGATGTAAACTATGCCGGTTTTACGGTTGGTGAACAACAGCCAAACCCTGATCTTATTGCAGAAAATCCTCACGCTAATTCAGGAGGCCCACTTGGAAGAACTTACTTCTTGGGATGCTTCATGTCTGAGTCTGCAGGTTCAACTCTCTTTAGCGATGCAGGAATTCAAAATTCTACTTCTGCAATTCCTATTATTCGAGGTGTTTTAATGGCACCCAGTGGCGTCATACTCAGACTTTCCTCTTCAATACCTGGATCAGGACTAACATCAGCTGCACCAAGCTCAACATTCATTGCAACAGATGCGGCTTCAAATGGAACTACTCTGGGTAATGTTTATTTGTCACAAAGCGGAATTCCAAAGCAGGAATTCGTTCTTCTGTTAAACGGGCACAAAGGTGTTAGTGCATCATATCCTAACTTTATAACTGCATCGTTTGACGTGACGTCAAATAACTACTTCTCTGAAGTCTTTAATACAGATCCACTTAGGCTTCAAGAAGCTGGGCATTATCTCTATGCGCACTGGGACGTTCACACAACGCTCGCTGCTGTAACTGGTTCAGGAGTAATTAATGCTGCATCTGGATCGTCACCCAGCGGCGGTCAAGAACCATCAGCGTTTTTGGTGTCGTCTTCACTCGGTCGTAATGTTGGTTCAGCTGCTGTTCCAAACTTTGAGAACTTTAGAGATAGATTTGGCCATGCTGTTTCCCCCTGGTTTATATCTCAAAAATTCGGTGGCAAGGCTGTTAATCTCTTTAGATTACATGCTCTCGATGACGGCGCCGGTGTTTCTAATGACTACAAGATCTCAATTGAAAATATAAATGTTTCAAAAGATCCTCTTAACAAGTACGGAACATTCGACCTCATAATTCGCCAGCTCTCAGACAGAGATCTTGATAAGAAGATAATTCCAAATGAAAAATATCTTGGCCTCACTTTGGATCCTGCATCTGATCGCTACATTGTAAAGGCTATTGGTGATCTTCATGCATATTATGACTTTGACAGGGAGCTTTCTTCTCAGAAGCTTGTCGTTGAAGGAAATTATCCAAACAGATCAAACTATGTTCGCGTCGAGATCAATCCTGATATTGAAAATGGATTTGTTGATCCAACAGCTCTTCCCTTGGGCTTTAGAGGCGTTGACCACTTAGTTACATCTGGATCCGCCCCGCTTTCAACAGTCACCCCCAAGCCAGTTGCAGACATCATGTCTCAAGTCTTCAGCTTTGGAACGGGTAGCTACCTTAAGAATTCTGTCACTCCACCCCTCCCGCTTAGAAGCAAGATCACGGCCGGCGAAGAGTGGTCAACGAAGGAGCAAGTTGAAAAGAACTTCTACTGGGGTGTCCAATTCGAACATCCTCAAACTCTGCTGAAGAAGAACGGTTCTATTCTCTTTAATGAGAGCATAGACTCATTCACTAAGTTCTTCCCCAACTTCGCAGTGGGCGAAGCTAAATTCATCACAGGAAGCAATGCTGGTCAGTCTGACACAGCTGAAAACGGTATACTTGATTCGGATAGATTCTGCAACAACGTTTTCACTCTTGAGAATATTCAAGTTGTCACAGGGTCAAGTGGAAACGCAAACCCTGAGAAGTGGAACAAGGCAGTCTACGTGAGAAATGGGGCACCGTCCGAAGGAGGTTATCTCTCCAGTGTCATCGGTGCTACCGATTCAGCAAAGACAAGACCATTCAAGACTGACGATCTTGCAGATAACAAGCGCTATGCGAAGTTCACAACTATTATGCAAGGTGGTTTCAATGGCGTCAATATCTTTGACAATAATGAGTCTGAGATCACAAATCTTGCTGTTCGTGCTGACATGACAGCTGGCGCGGGTCGCGGCTTAAATGAAGGACCGAGCGTTACATCATATCTCAAGGCGCTTGAGATCATGAAGAACACAGTGAACGTCGACGTGAAGCTCTTGGCAATTCCAGGAATTCGCGAGCCGATCGTCACTGACACAGCAATTCAAGCCACTGAAGAGAGATTCGATGCTCTATACATCATGGACATCGAGCAGAAAGATGAAAGTGATGTTGAAGTCAGAGTCGAAGGTGATCTACCTCAATTAACTAACACGCTGTCGACTTTCACAGCCCGCTCTGTGGATAGCTCCTTCGCTGCTGCTTACTTCCCAGACGTCCTCTATAGAGATCCCAAGGGAATCAACCTGTTCGTTCCACCTTCTGTCGTGGTCCTCGGTGCCCTCGCGCTCAACGATGCTGTGGGTCATCCTTGGTTCGCACCAGCAGGTTTCACACGCGGTGCTCTACCACAAGAAGCGCTAGAGACACGCGTGAGACTCAGCCAGAACGACATGGACAGCTTGTACGACAATAACATTAATCCTCTCGTGGCCTTCCCAGGAGCGCCCCGCAGCGGAACCAATCCTTCGTCAGGCATCGTCGTCTTCGGACAAAAGACGCTGCAAGTCGCAGCCTCGGCACTCGACAGAGTCAACGTGAGAAGACTCCTCATCGAAATACGTCGTCAGGTGAGAGACATCGCCAACACGATCCTCTTCGAGCCCAATCGTGAAGCAACACTCGCCCGCTTCTCTGCAGCCGTGACCCCGCGTCTACAGAGAATCCAGGCTCTCGCGGGCCTCGAGAGATTTAAGGTCGTGATCGATTCTTCCACAACTACTCAGGACGACATCGAGAACAACACAATCCGCGGTAAGATCTTCGTGCAACCCACAAAGAGTATCGAGTTCGTCTCACTCGACTTCGTCGTGGCAAACAATCTACAGCAGTGATTAATTAAATCAATTAGGAGGAGGTTTTACGGTAACGAATTAAGAGACAATAATCTGTGATGCACAGACGCTTACCGTAAACCTCTTCTATCATAAAATAGATACAGTTTTTTTGAAGAGAATACATATTTAAGAAAGGTGACAGGAGAATAATAACATGGCCGCAGAAACACTTGACGTATCATCGATGCTTCCCGCGAAGTTTGAGCCGAAGCGCAAGAATCGTTGGGTCCTCATGATCGAGGGCATCGACGCTTACATCATCAAGACCACAGCACGACCCACAATCACGACAGAAGAAGTCGAAGTTCCGTTTATCAACAGCCGCCGCTACCTCGCCGGCAAGACATCATTCGGAACAATGGCTGTGACCCTTCACGACCCAATCGCTCCCTCCGGTGCGCAGCAGGTCATGGAATGGGTCCGCACCCACTTCGAATCAGTCAGCGGCCGCAGCGGATACGCAGACTTCTACAAACGCGACATCCAGCTGAAACTCCTCGACCCAGTCGGCACAGTGGTGGAGCTCTGGGACATCAAGGGCGCCTTCATCACCGAGGCGAACTTCGGCGACGTCACCTACGAAGACGGCGGTCCCACAGAGATCTCGATGACACTTCGCTTTGACAACTGTGTACTCCAGTTCTAGTAAAAGTCCTTTACCAAAACACCTGGTGAGGTATAATTACCTCCGTGGCCCAACGCTGCGGAGGTTTTTATGTTTAAGTGTCCTAGCTGTGATTTTCAAGTCGAAACAATCAATTCACTCAGAATCCATGCTTCAAAAAAGCATGACATGGGAAGTGAAGATCTTTATGTCAGCGTCGTCCTAGAAGGCTCCAAGCCCACATGTAAATGCGGTTGTGGAGAATCGGTAAAATTTCACGGACTGGGCAAAGGATACTCTGAATATGCCTGGGGGCATGGTGCTAGAATCAACAACAATTGGGGTAACAATATATCTGCTAGAGAGAAGAGTATCGAGACTCGCAGAGAGATGTGGAAGAACGGTGAGATTAAGGGGTGGTGCGCAGGATTGACTAAAGAAGACCCGCGGGTCGCTGCGATCGTACAGAAGATGAACACACCAGAAAGAGCACAGAAGATTTCCGATGCATTGACGGGCCGGTTAAAGTCTGAATCTCACAAAGCCAAGATTGCCAAAAACATGAAGTCATATTGGTCTAATGAAGATAATAGAACGAAGCAGAGTCAAAGACAAGCCGAGTGTGTCAAGAACGGAATGCTCACAAAGGCAACACGAGTGCATGGTTACTACGAGAACCCAACAAAGTCTAGTAAGCATGTCTACTATCGGTCAATGTTCGAGTTGAACGCAGTTCTATTCATGGAAGCTGATGATTCTATCACTTCCTATACGATGGAGCCGCTCACAATCGAATATGACTTTAATGGAAAAATCCGTCACTACGTGGTTGATTGCTTAGTTGAATACAGCGACGGCCGAAAGATGCTCATAGAGTTTAAACCTAATTGTCACTTATTGGATCCAAAGAACATCGCTAAGTTCGAAGCTGCCAGCGCTTTCGCATCTAACAAAGGCATGTCATTTGAAGTCTGGACTGAAAAGACGCACCCATTTCTCTCTCGACAAGATTTACTGACATGACGTCAGCGGCAGGGTGCTGTGCTCTCCCTGCCACGAAGCGGTGCACAGAGACCGCCCAGAATAATCCGAACAATCTCCTCGATGGAAACTGCCTCTGATTGTTGTCTCACACTCCGTACGTACGCTGCCCTGCCCTGAAGTTCTGCGTCACATCGGCAGGGGTGAGAGCCGTGTTGTAGACCTGAAATTGCCCCAGACTCATGTTGCAATACCCAGTCACGCCTGTGTTCGTTGTAGTGGGGGCTGCTATCGAATAGAAGAGATTTGTGCCGTTGTTGTACGGTGCAAATCTGTCCAGCGACACACTGCCTACAGAAGCTCCGTTGATGTACGCATTCAAGGTGCTTCCATTGTATGTCCACCCGACGTAGTACCAATTGTTGAACGCCTGCGCGGCAGACGTCACGACAGCCGTGTACTGTACCGCATTGTGCCACGCCGAGAACTTGAATTGTCCTCCCGCAGTGATGTCTATGTTTGATGCGTACCAGTTAAAATCCGTGTACGAGGATGTGCCTCTTTCTACTAGGATGTTTCCTGCACCGATTGGATAGACCCACAGGAACACCGACGTGATCTCGTCCGCGGGAGGAGAACCCGGAAATTGAGAGTCCAGCGCAGTGTTCGTCTTCAATGCCTGGTTGACACCGTTGAAAGTGAGATACCCTGAAGAGTATGCTGGAGAGTTTTCCAATGAGGCATTGCTGTTGCCTCGCAGGTCTGTCACAGTCGCCCCGCTGCCTGGATAAGAAGCAGCATTGCCTATGTCATAATGTAGGACAAGACCAGTATCGACAATTGGGCTTACTGGTGCTTTATAAAAACCAAAATTAAACCCACCACCTATTCCTAGGTCGTTTTTTGAGAACCCTTGTCCGAATCCGTTGGCCACGCCGAGACCTCAACCCACGCCGCTGAAGCCGTTGGAGCCGGTGACAGGCAGCATTTCTGTCCACGGAATGACCGTGAGACCCGCCACGACCGAGAAGGGGACTGAAGCGCCCACTGCGCCCGAGATGAACAGTCTGTCTGTCTTTAGATCAGCTGCAAAAGATTCTGATCCACTGAGTATGAAGTAGTTGGAGTTCTTGGCTAAGAGACCGTTCTGTGTGAACGCAACTGCTATGGCTGTCGACGTCGCTCCTGCGTTCTTTACCACGAGAAACTTGGAAACTGTGTCGAACGTGATCTCTCTCGTCGCTCCGAGGCTGACGATAGATGACGTCACGAAGGGAACGCCCGACATTTGATACGCGGGCGCGTAGTATTCACCGACCGATGGATTCTTTAGTGCCATTGTTTTACCTTGCTGTTATGCAACATAAATATTGAGACTTGTCGTATTGTAATTTGTTTTGTGAATTGTTAACTATTGTTAGCAACTGTTTTTACAATAGATCTCATTGGGTTTAAAATCCATCAACTCACAGGAGAGCATTAAATCAATATGTCAGAAGAACGCGATTCAAAGAACGCAGTGTTTACACAAGGTGCGACCGGACAGCCTCCGCTTCCGGCCGGCGTAGATCCTCGCATGCCCCGACAGACTGCAGCTGAGAAACTGAAAGCAGACTTTGGTCTGGACGTGCCACAAGAGCTGGTGCCGCTTCCGTCTATGGGAAAAGTCTACCACCCCGAATCACCGTTGCATGGTCTTGAGACGATAGAGATAAAAGCCATGACAGCCAAGGAAGAAGACATTCTCACGTCACGTGCTCTACTTAAGAAGGGCACTGTGATCACAGAGCTCATCAAGTCTTGTATCATCAACCGCGCCATCGATCCGCTTCAGCTTCTGTCTGGAGACAGAAATGCGCTGATGGTTGCTATCCGAATCACCGGTTATGGGCCTGACTACAATGTCGAACTTGAATGCCCAGCTTGCGGTGTCAAGTCGCCCCACGCTTTCGATTTGTCAGCGCTTCCAATCCAGCGTCTCGAGATTGAACCTGTTCAGCCCGGTATGAATCTCTTTGAGTACGAATTACCCTACAGCAAGAAGAAGGTCCGATTTAAGTACATGACTGGGCGCGACGAAGAAGAAATCATGGTATTGAGTGAAAAGCAGAAGAAGATGGCCCTGGGAACAGAATCTAACGTCACCACAAATTTGCTTTACTCAATTGCGTCAATCGACGGCGTCTCAGATAGAAATAAAATTGCCAGCTTTGTTCGAATGATGCCAGCAAGAGATTCTCTTGCTTTGAGAGAGTACATCAAAAACACCGAGCCGGGCATCGTGATGCGTCAGGACACTACCTGTCCGGCTTGCGGCCATGCAGAAGAGGTCGGAATGCCGCTAGGCGTCACGTTTCTTTGGCCTCAGGCCCGAAGATAGAGAACAATTAATTCTTGAACCGGCGTTTTTATTGATATACTACGGCGGGTGTCTGTATGAGGAAGTCATGCGGATGCCTGTCGCTTATAAGCGCTGGCTGATACAGCGAATTAATCAAGAAATAACCAAGACACACGAAGCTGGCAATACGCAGTCTCGTGCATTGCACCAAAATTCGCCAGACGTGCGTGAACTTCAAGGACGAGCGAGAAATCAAGTTCCATCTCGTCTGCGTAGATTCACTTAATTTGCATTTATGGATATGCTTTTTATTCTACGTATTATTTACGCTAGCTATAACTTGAGGTGATGCACGTGTCTAATCCTACCAAGAAAAAAACTATCTTATCTGAGGATCTCTACTTTAACACGACGGGCAAATTATTTCTTGCGTCTTTAGGTGCATGGATGGTGGGAAAATATGTGAACACCAAGCTACGCGGCAATAAAGATGAAATATCAGCGATCGCTAATGCGCTCATGTCATCAAGAAAATTTCAGGAAGAATTGAATCGTCCGGGTGCTTCTGTTGAATCAGTCATGGCGAAGATGAGGGTCAAAGAGATGTCTGCATCAACATTCGAGAGAGTATTTGGTATTCGATGGCCTCTTTGATATTTAAATTATTGAGTTAAAAATCGATGGCTAATGGCGGAACAGGCGGCGGCGGAGGAGCAGATCCTGGCAATGTAGGAGATGTCAACAAAGCTCTTCAGCAACAGTTAGTCATAATGAATCAGCTCAGGCAAGCGATTGCTTCGATGACTGATAGCATCAATC